>Ga0209700_100419_pt1 | contig 77630 bp, 39 predicted proteins | sample SiratroredBW_FD_187528 | JGI IMG/M metagenome (GOLD analysis project Ga0209700, IMG submission 187528) | Root nodule microbial communities of legume samples collected from California, USA - Siratro red BW (SPAdes) (version 2) | ecosystem: Host-associated > Plants > Roots > Nodule | place: USA... | reverse complement strand
GGTGGTGAGAGTCGAAGGAGGTTCATATGACTGAAACTGCAACATGAAAAAGGGTTGGTCAGGACAGTCATATGGATTAACCCTGTCATATGAGATTAATGGTGATGAGATGAGACACACAAATTGAGGTAGTATGACAGGTGCAGATCTCGGGGTCTATTCAATGTACGAGTCTTCCGGAAGTAGATCGAGTCTGTCTATATTATATGATGTCTTGAGTTGAATGATAGATGTTGTCAATTGATTATTATGTGTTAAATGATGTATACTTATGATTATTTGAGATTAATTGAGATATTTTGAATTACTAGCTTACCCTTTCTTGTTTGTGGTGTGTATTTGTTTCTACTGCGATGATCGTGTTATATACGGGAGTAGGTAATATTGCAGATGGTACTGTGGAAGGTGCTCTTGAATGAGCCAGTTGTAGCCTTAAAAGCTTTTTGAAAAACAAAAATCTTATTTTGTTTATATGTATATATGTGTAAATGTAATTAGTTATGTTTTAATTCCCTATAAAGAAAAAAATATTTTGAAATACAATGTTAATGAATGATCGATATAAATATCTTTATTATGCATTATGTTTTATCTACTGTTTTAGATAGATAATTTTTTTTTTGGTATTACAGTATAAACCTTAATAAGTTAATATCCTATAGTTGTTATGCATGCAAAGAAACAAAAGGGGTTTCCTTGTTACCATTGATCACTATGGATTGATTTGTACTACTTTGCTTTAATTTAATTTGATATATAAAATTTTAAAGTTTAATTGTGATTATGCAAGTGCGTTGAACACTTAAATATATTTGTTTTGTCCTATGTTTAAAAGACGATTTTATCATTTATAATGATTTTACTAATTTCAAATAAGATTAATCAAATGTGAAAAATATGAATTCGTCATGCTAGCTAATAAGATAGGTATACATTGTTGGATAACAAATTAAGGCTAGATTAATGTGATGTAAACTAACATTGGGACGTTTGAACACAAAATGAAAATGTTAAAAAAATGGGGAGGTGAAAAGGCAAGATACACTAATAAAAAATAGTTACTTTTTTCAAATATATTAAAAATAATATTAATGATATAATTAATAATAATAATCAAAATATTAAAATAATAATAATAATATAATTAATAATAATAGTAATAATAATAATAATAATAATAAGCTATCAGTTATATGTTGAATCAAATAAAAATACATATGTATTAACAATAATTGATAATTAAAGTTATTCAATAATTATTTAACAGTTACGAAATTATTAATTATAATTATTACATTTGTCCGTCTTATTAATATTATAATTTATAGTTTTATGCTGTTGCTATTAATAAAAACATGTACAAATACAAAACAATGATATATTAATATATTTTTAACATAGTCGTCTCTAACGGAGAAATGTTATAATAGGATCTAAAGCTTAAAGTTTAAATTTAAAAAATGATTAATATCTGATATGACATAAACGAATCATAATCAAGACTCTGATTATATTTTTGCTCTTGTAAAGATTGTAATTATATTCAAATAAAAATAAAATATATATCTTAAAAATATGGCACTTATATTATAATATAAATAAAAAATTACAAAATTGAATCTTATAATTTTTTTATTAAAATAAAGTTTAAAACTAATATAATATAATATAATATAATATAATATAATATAATGAAATTTATGTAAAATAAAATAAGACACCCTGATATTATTCTTGTATTAAAAATTAATTAAGTTGTTGATTAAACAACATATAAGTGATTAAAGCAATTATCATAAGTCATTAAAGCTGCAACCCATTAATTCCCTTAATTCCTTCTGTTACACCGTTTTGAAGCAGAGATTAAGAGCAATTAAGCCCACTATCCTCGAGGCCTAAAAGAAGTAGATGCATTTTTGCCAGTTGCCCTTGTACCAGTGTCTATGATTCTTTTTAATTAATTTTTTTTTATTTATAATATAAAATAAATTAAATTGATAATTTGAATGTCACACAATATTTTTCCTTGGCATTTGAGGGAAATCGTGTGTAACCATTTATGTTTCTTTTAATTAAAAGTTATATTTATAATATAAAATCAATTAAAATATGGTAAATTTATAATTTTACCAAGTGTTTTTTTAACACTGACAATTATTTAAAAAAAATATATATGCTTTACGATATTTATGTAAATATTACTAATAGAATTCATATATTTTTATAAAATATTTTTTAAATTTAAAAAAATATTGAAAAAATGTAACCATAATCAAATCTGTTAGATTAAATTTGATTTGTTGAATATTAATATTGATAATCTATTTCATTTTAAAAATAACGAACGAATCATTAGCAAAGCATAAAATCAAATAGATTTGATCAATTTATATATTTTTTATACTTTTGTATAAAAATTATATATATTTACGTATTGATTGATGGATTGATAGGTAAATAAATTATGGTCACTTTAAGTTGAAATCATTAGATTTTTAAAAATTAACGTTTAATATTATGATAAAACATTGTCATTTAAGTATTTGTTTGATTATTCAAGCAACAATATTTGTCACTCCAGCACTAAATATAAATTTATTAATTTATATTATATATGTATATATACATATATATGTATTTATTTGTATACGTAATACAAAGATTATTGTTCATAACATAATAAAAAATAAATAAAGACAACTTATTGAAAATAAATGTTTATAACATATGTTATATATAAAAAAAAAAATATAGTAGATTAGTTATTTATAAAAATTAATCTTAAAATTTACAATACATATACATCCATCACTGCACAATTTCCTATACAATTTACAAAATGCAATAATCAAGTTAAAATAATATTTATAATCGTAATATCGTTAGATTTTATATATCATTTACAATTCAAATTCTATACAAGATTATAAGAGGCAAAATTTTAGGATAGTCAAACAAAATAACGTGAACTCTAACCTTTTTTTTCTTTCTTTTCTCAAATTTGCATAAATGGATTCAATTAAAATAAAATCTAATCATAATTAAAAACTAATGTTATATACTTAAAATAAAATCTAATCATAATTAAAAACTAATATTATATGTTATAGATGTTGTTAGTTACAACTATCTAATTAGATCGTTATGGGACCACTTTTCACATATAGTCCCAAACCAGTGAGAAGAGTATATTAGAGATTCCACCTGAACTAAAAAAAAATCTTTTAATAGTTTACAAATAAATGCAAAACTTAACTTTCAAACTAGACTCAGTTTTAATTAAAATAATTTTTTAACTAAAATTAAGAATTATTTTGCCTTTGCATGAATGACTTTAAATTTCAATAAAATCCTATTAAAACACTTTTAACCTTTATCTCTTATTTTCTATGTAAAATTTAAAAATTGAAGTCATACACACAAGTAATCTTAAAGCAACACAATTTATGTAAAAAGTAAAATCTTAGAGCAACATGATTTACTCTAACTTCTTTCTTTTTTTCACATTAAAAATAAAAAAGTAATCATCAGGCATTGAAACCATAGTAACATGCTATATATTATTTGAAAAGCCATTTAAAAGTTGTTAAATTAGATTCGTAGATGTTGAGGAATATCTGTTAAGCGAGGGATATCCTTGCTTGAATTACTTGAACAATAATTTATTAATTTGAATAACCAACTTGTCATTTTAATAATATAGATAGATAATACACCTTAAGATATTCCAAGAATAACCAAAAGTCAGAATTTTTTTTTTCAAATATCAAACATATCTGTATCAATTATACTCAAAAGTAAACCTAATTTGGTATAATTAGGACTGCAGATTAAAAAAAAAAAAAAAGGCAAGAGTTTGAAAACCAAAGAAAACACAAAATTTATTTTAATAAAAAATTTCTTTTATTAAAATAAAATTAAAAAAGATAATAATTTTAAAGAAACATCAAAATTGTTTTAACTTTATACATATATTTTTTTAAGTTAAGATACAATTATTATTTTTCATCCTCTTTCAACTCTATCTCCTAGCACTCCTAATGCTTCGTTACTATAATATTTATAGGTAATTGGAATATTCAACCACATTTGAGTATAAAGACGGTAATGCGTGCAACTCGATTATCATATTGAAGTAGTATGTCAAAATATTTGCTATTATTAATTTCTACATTGTTTTCACTCTTTCAAGTATCATACAAAAGTTAGACTTTCATTAACGAATGATGGTATTTATTAAGATATGGTGCAAACTCTGAAGATAAGATATAATTGATAGCAGTGAGTTGATTGAGATTAAAGTAGAAGATAAGATATATATGTTTTGGCGTTTTGCATGTGGTGGAACCAATTTTCTGAAAGATTTGATTCGATGGCATTAGTTATGTTGTCAATTATCCTGATTTCTGGATCCACAGGATTCAAGTTGTCTTCAACTTCTGTAATTGTATTCTACACAGATACTGTTCAGCCTTACACTAACTCAACACCATCCCTAACACTATAATTGTACCTTGTGAATATACTAGACCACTTCTTTAAAATTTTCATATAATAATTTTGTATTTATTTATCTTTTATACTCTAATGTGACTATGGAACACATTTTATCATCCAACAATTTTGAGTATGAAAATAAAACTCAGTGAGAAAGCAATGGTTCTCATATTGTTTGTTACTATCCTACCATATAGGACTATTCTTAGTGAGGATTGGGGAAAGATGAATCCTGCTTTGGTATCATTTACATATAATTTAAGTTTTGAAATTTTCTTTTCATGATTGAACATGCATGTTATAACGTGTATTTGTATAATTAAATTGATCAAAAAGTATTTTTTCTTAAAATGTGGATCAAATTATTAAAGGCTTAAGCAAATTCTTATGAAGACTAATATCTGTATAATTATTGTCTTTCTTACATCTATTCCTAGAAATCACATGACTTTCCACTTTTTTTGCACCAGTTTTGAATGAATTATTCTATCTCTACCGTTTATGCTTTTCTCTTCAAATAAGTTGAAACAAACTATTACCACCTACTCAAATACTAGTTTTACCTTCTTCATAAAGAGTAATATCACCAATACAAAGAATATAGAGGATAAGTTGTAGATCAAATTATAATACCAAAAATATAAAAGTATTTCTTTTTTAATTATAGTTCTAAACACACACACATACCTTATTTTCCAATTCTTTTTACCAACAAAACAGTTGAAGCCTTGGTTGAATCCTACAAACATGTATAAACTAACTTTTAATCTTGAATTTGAACTAAATTGGTGATTAAACCTACTATATGAATTAAACTAATCTGAAAATGTAATAAATTTCCTTGGCTTAGAATTTGAATGTCTTTTTAATTATTACTTTGAAATTAACAATCTATCATTTTCAATTTACTTTTGGATTTTAAGAGGTGGGAACCGGCATGAGAAAGAAAGTGAGAGTAACAAATCCACGTGTATACTGCAAGATTTCTAGAAAACTACTGTGATGTAAATAGTTCCCACTTTCAACACGCACACAACATCATGGTCATTATTTCTAAGCCAGCATGTCAAAAACTGTGTTCAACAATTCATTTCCCACTGAAATCACCATTTGCTAGCCACTCTGGCTCCGAGTTTTTAGGATTGGTGTCAACTAAGTTGGAGAATTATTTGAAAATTCTCACCACCACTATTATTTTATACCCTTTGATCATAACAATAGTACTATTTTTTTCTCTAATTATTGGCTAACTTGTATTCGCACTCCTCAGCATAGGACAAAACTACCATCTTTACAATTTTGAATATCCTTTTATTTATTGTGTGGACTCTTTAATATGCCGGTTATGAGGCCCACACTATCACTTTTCTCTCCCACACATGCCCTTTGGCAATTGGGTACAATTTTCTTTAGTCAATGGAAACTTTGTGGTGTTTCAACAAAAAAAAGAAAACTTAGAAATGTTGTTTATAGCCAACCTTTTTCATTCATATTTGGAAAATGACAACTTACCAACTGGTAATTGATTGCAAGCATAGACTTACCACATATACCACACATGCTTGCACTATTTTGTTAATTTCCAATTGGTTGTCTCGGATCTTGCTTGTTTGTTAGCATGATTTTCAAATGATATTTGACCCAGAGAATGAGTAATTGAAGAGGAGGGATCAAGAAAGTAACTTGAAAAAAAGGAACAAATGGGTGAAATTAGTGAATTAGGCAAATTTGAGGTTTGAGACATTGTGAGGGACCACATGCCGAGGAACCATCCTTGGATTTGCAAAGCTATCATCAAAATTTCAATGTCTAGTTGGTGAAGAACACTGCCAAAGTCCACAAAATAACAATCGGTGGAGGTATTTATTTGTCAGCATGAAGGGGGCTCTAAAATATAAAATAGGATGAGTGTTGTCTATTATCCTTGGTTCACAATAGGCTTCCATGGTTGTGTATAAGCTCATTCATATCAACAACCTGTGAGCATCACAGTGCAACTGTGTTATATGTTGGAATAAAGTGGAGGTAGAGTATACAAAAGGAATTACAACAACTACTGTTTCAGTGACAAATATGATTACTAAGCTTCTTCTCTATCTTACAACATTATTTTTAAGATCTTTGTAGTTTATATCTATATGTACATGAATATGAAAGCAAGTTCCAGAAGAATTATTCTAACTTCAATTGAGACATAATTGATTTTAATGCATGTACATGGGATGTTGTACTATTAGCTCCATGAAATTTAAGTACCAAACTAATAAACTTCTTCTGACTTCTGTTCCAGGATATTTTCTTCAGCAGTTTTTCATTGCATGAGGAGTTTTCCTATGGAGATTTCATCAGTCAGAGGGTTACCTCAACTGGTAAGATGCATATCTCGTGCATATAGTTATTCTTAATTGGAACAAAGGTAAATAAGTTTACACTATGGAATCATTTAATTCATGGAGATTAACATAGGAAACAAGGAAAATATGTAATACACGAGTGAAACATGTATACACTTTGTTCTTTCTGTCTAGTGAGTATAATGTTTTCTGATTTTTCAGGGGATAATGGAGGATCCTAACTTTCTTCATCAGTGGCAATTAAATCCAACTGATACAACTAGCTTAACAGGTGCTGCTTTTGGTGAGAGTTTGCAAAAGTTCTCATGCTTTGGTAACTCAAACTTCAACTCCAAAACATCCATGGAAACATCACCAAATGGAAATGAAAGAGCAGCAAAACAGCTCAGAAGCAACAGCTGGAATAGCAACAAAAGTGAACAACAGACACCAGAGACACAATATGCTTCATGCTCAAATCTTCTTTCATTTGTTAATTCGAATTACTCAAATGAATTGGGACTAGCGAAGCCTAAAGTGGAGATGGTGTGTCCCAAAATTGATAACAGTACTCTTGCAGAGATGTTGATCTCTCAAGGAACCTTAGGGAATCAAAACTATCACTTCAAGGCCAGCCAAGAGGCCAAAAAGATTGAAACACGTCCCAAACTTTCTCAGCCTCAGGACCACATAATAGCTGAAAGGAAGCGCAGAGAGAAGCTCAGCCAACGGTTCATTGCTCTATCTGCTCTCGTCCCTGGCCTAAAGAAGGTGCCCAATAATGTTGTTACTGCTTTTTAATTTTGCCATTATGATTTGAGTTTAATGCTTATGTGAAATATTCCTTTGGTATTTCATCAATTCGATTAGCATAGAAGTAGTTTTTGTGTTGTTGTAGTTGTTACTGTTTAATTTTTTTTCATCCATTTCCTTACTTAGTTATGAGCCGAAATATTTTTTAAAGTCTCTTTTTGTTTTTTTTTTTTCAATTCCCTACTAACAGATGGACAAAGCTTCTGTTCTTGGAGAATCAATCAAGTACTTGAAACAATTGCAAGAGAAGGTGAGTGCTCTTGAGGAGGAACAGAACAGGAAGAGAACTGTGGAATCTGTGGTAACTGTGAAGAAATCTCAGCTGTCGAATGATGCTGAAGACTCTTCTAGTTCCGAAACTGGTGGTACATTGGACGAGGTACTACCTGAAATTGAAGCAAGATTTTGTGAAAGAAATGTTCTCATAAGAATACACTGTGAGAAGAATAAAGGAATCATAGAGAAAACGATCAGCGAAATCGAGAAACTCCATCTGAAAGTTACCAATAGCAGTGCGTTGTCATTTGGGAGTTTCATTCTTGATATAACCATAATTGCTCAGGTAATTTCTGCACTTATTCCATTGGCTAAAAATTTAGTTCACAGAAACCAAGTTCAATCTATATCTATCTACATACATTGGTACGCATCATTTGTTGTTTTTCATTAATTTGTTCCATTAAGATATAACTTTCTTTCAGTAAGAAAATCGTTTCTGAAAATTGCAGATGGATATGGAATTTTGCATGACAGTGAAGGACCTCGTGAGAAGTTTACGCTCAGCTTTTGCATATTAGTATGAACAAGTTTCATATCCAATTCATGACCACTTTATACATATTCACGAGGAGTGCAACCAATATAGCAGTTCATATAAACCATTATCAAGTTTATGTTCTTCAATAAGAATTCTGTTTTCAAGGCCTGCAATGTCTGCCACTTTCACCATTGCTCTGAGGTTCATTTTGCAGGAGGGTTTTTGCATGGTCAACTTGTTGACAGTGTTATCATCACCCTTCTGTTTCATGAGTGAATGTAGAGGTTGTTATGAATTTTTTTGCAGGAAGTTGAGAAGATCAACTATACCTGTTTTCCATCTGTTTCTTACCTAAGTCCTGACACTGGCTTTTGTGGGGTGACTTGTTACGTTTTCTATGTTATTGAGTTACTTTTATTAGAAAGAAATATGGTATTTTTTACATCTCAGATGTTGCAAACATCATGTTCTAGAAAGTGTCGTGTACACATGAAAATTTGATATTGAGTTTTCAATGTACTTATCGTTTATCATATCAAAACTATATTATGTCTTCCAATCCCATCTAACTCCCAGAAAAATCATAAAAGAATTTAAACGAGTTCGAAATTAATATTATCTTGGGACTTTTCCAAGTCATTCATAAGCTTTTTTTTATGTGGCAGATTTGATCAAACGCTTTAAAGAAATATGATTTTTTTTTTTTAATTTGATGGCTAAGATTTCAAGTATCGTTTCATATCGAATGAATATCTTTAAATATAAAATTAATGGTCTTCATCAATTCACAAGACTAATAATTGTAAGATGTTTCTTTTGGGAAAGTCTAAACTGACCATTTTTTAAAGTGCCAGTTGCTAATTAGAATGTTGCTTTTCATCTTAAATAATGAGCACTTCGAATTGCACGTCATTACTTTTGTTTTATTCGTACGGCTGGGTCGTCTGTTAATTGTACTTAGGTTTAAATATTTCTATTTACATAAAAGAGCAAACATATATATATATATATATATATATATATATATATATATATATTCAATTAGACAGGGTTTATAATGTTTATTAAAATGAAAAGAAGTTGGTATTGTTGGGCACTTATGTCACTTGACAACTATACAGAACCTGGTCAAGAGGCTATACAAGATACAACTTGATCCAGAAACTCCAAGAGTTTTGTCTTCATAAGACTGCTATCTATATATTTTGTTTTAACAATGTAAGTTCTATCGATGTCGGGATTTCTTAATAATTCTAGTCCCATAAAATATTGAAATCTTATCATCACTTATATTTGACTCAGATATTTTTATCATCCAGCTAACTTTTTCTTATTTTTTTCTTTCTCATGTAGAGGAGGGTGATCAAAAGATAGATTAAAACGATAAAGTTTAAATAACAATGTATTATAATATTTATTGTTGTGTGATCTTAACTCATACCAATGACTGATTTAAGATTTACTTTAATAATAAAAAATTGTATATATATATATATATATATATATATATATATTCATATCCATTAATTATTCGCGTTTTATTTATATGTAAAATTAATAAATTAATGAAAAAAATATTTATTGAAAAGACCTACAGAATTTCACCATCGATGTAAAAATGTAGTTGATTTTTCATCCGTATGATAATACTGAGAACTGAGTGTGAACAAAAAACACATTTCTTGTTTAATCTTAAACAATAATAGAAGTTACATGGAGAAGTTAGTTTATATTATTTAATATATTCTTTTATGTTTTGGCAGTGAATGTAACATTACTTTATATAAATAAAATTAAAATTTTATATTATATTGGGTTGGATATGGTTTAGCGTGTACTTATTTTCAGTCCGCGTTACTTATACAAATAATAATTATTTTTAGTATAATATATATATATATATATATATATATATATATATATAGAGAGAGAGAGAGAGAGAGAGAGAGAGAGAGAGAGAATATGCTTATTTACCTAAGTAAGATAATAAAAAATTGACATGGATATAAATAGGTATTATAGTACATATATCTATATATGCACACGTCTTTATTAAAATTCATTGAACTTCATTATATTGTCACTCAATGCATCATTAGGTCATCAAGAATGCTTCTGTGTGAGGCTTGTTCTTTTCTAAAGATTTCATCCTTCAGCTCAAAGAATTTAGTGATTTTTGTTTGAATGCTTATCAAAACACACGACGCTAGTACTAATCACTCTATCTTTCTTGATTCTTCACTCATAAGTTGGAAATAAGAAATAAACCACTATTTTTCGATAATTTTTAAATGCTTTAGTCACACGACGTGTGAGGTTGGTGAACATTTGCAAATTACATGCTTTTCTGTAAGCAATAATATACATTTTACATTATACTCTATTTCGTTATGCTTTGTTGACTACACTCTGCATTACTTTGGTGTAGAAAGTACATACCTCACGAATGTGTCTATTGTATAATTTGTTTACATATTTACTCTAGAGTAAAAACACTGACCTGACGATGATTTAATCACAATCAAGTTAGATAAAGGTATCCAAGAAAAAAAATTACAACAAAAACTTAACATTTAAGTTCCCATAAATAAAAAATTTAAATTATTAGAGTAGAAATCGTTTCGAATAAACCCAAAAAAGTTAGTTGCATATAATTTAAATTAAAATCTACAATCCATTATCCGAGTAAATTTTAAAATATAATTAGAAGTATGGCTGATTTTAAAAAATATAGAAAATGTTATAGAGATAAAATAAATATGAAAATGTGTACAGTATCTCATGTTCTAGTATAGCCTACTTTTCCTTATATGGTGTATATTTTTTGGTTCTAAATCCTCACCCAACAAAATACGAGTTAGAGCCAGGTAGATGAGAATGAGCCCATCTTTTTTTTAGCAAGAGTTATTATCTTCGTAACATGGAAAATAATATTCTGAAATTCCATTATTTTAAGACAACTACTTAACAATTATAAAATTAGAGTAATGTGATAATTTAAAAAAATATATAAAAAATTTAAAATAATAGACGTTAACGGGTTATAGCATCAACATTTTTCTGAAAAATAATCATTACAACTTTAAGCTCTCCTAGTAATGTGACTTTCCTTATTTTCCTTGTCTCTGTTCCCTACCAAACACTATTATTATTCCTAATTTATGGCGGTTTAATATTTGAAACCTATGTCCTAAAAATCGTAACAATTCAAGTATTGGTTCAATATTATTGGCAAAGGTGGTAAAAAGCAACTGAATCGATGTTAATATAATAAAACAATATTAATAATTAAATTATACATACATATATATAACGATAGGTAAATGTGATATCATAATTTAATAATTTTAAAATAAAATAAAATAAAATCTTTTAACTTTCAAAGTACATATAAAATAAAAAATTTAATTTTTGAGGTTCATATATATATATATATATATATATATATAATAATAATAATAATAATGTTACTTGAAAATAACAAGCTTCTTAAAAGAAATAGTAAAACTGTTACTTAATTTTTTAAAATAGTGTGAAAATACTATTTTTTTTTCATCGAATAGATGTGAATCAACTTTAGATTTCTCAGATTTTAAATTAATTTTCCGGTTCAAAATGAATTAGACACTACCCATTCATCAAATTCTCGATTAAACGGACAACAGAGATACTTTTTTAGAGCATTTAAAATTGCTTTGTTATTTTTTAAAAAATGAACCGTAACACATAAATTATAACGATTTGTTGTTAACATTATATATATATAATTTGTTATAAATATTATTTTTATTGAATATTGCATTAGTATTATCTGTTCGATAATTATATTCATTATTCAAAATCTATGTATATTTTGAAACCAATTATTTCGTAGATTTATTCTAAAGAAGATAAACCTAACTTTTACAGGACAGATATAATTGGATTAAACTTTTATCGTTATAATAATATCATGTTATTATAGTTTTATATCTAAATATCATGAATACACTTTTATATGTTAAAGACAAAATCGGTAATAATCACAACAAGCAACAAGGTGTCGTGGTGTAGTTGGTTATCACGTCAGTCTAACACACTGAAGGTCTCCGGTTCGAATCCGGGCGACGCCAAATGTATTTTCCTTTTGTATTTTGTTTTTACAAAAACCACATATCACGAAAAACGTCGTCGTTTGGGGGTTCAATTGAGTCGCCGCAATTAAAGCCGCGTAATTGGGGAAATATACGGTTAACGGAAAAAGGTAGGAAAATATATCCGCCACGTCTCAGCCCCTTGGAGCCACCAATCACACTTCTCTACAAATAAGTTTCTCCATCCTCATTGGTCCACGTCATCACCCCAGAACCTTCTATCAAAAAACCGAACAACGATATATTTATATTCACATGCTTTCATCGTTGCTTCTCCCCAACCCAAACGAGAAAACACTTGGAACCAATTTCGAATCGCACCATGAAGTCGCTTCTCTGCTTCGGAATCGCGTTCCTCCTGTTTCATTCCTGCCTTGCCTCTGAAATTCCCTACCCCAAGGCCTTTGCGGTACGTCCCACTCATTCAATCCTCTTATCTCTCTTTTTTTTTTTTAATTTTTTAATTAAAAAAGAAGTATTATCGTAGGTTCTGAGTCTAATGTTCGGCGTTTGCTGTCTGTGCAGGATTTGAGGGATTCAATTGTGAAAGGATTTGGGCTTACGGCGGAGGATGAAGTGAAGATTACGGGGTTCGATCCTCGAGAAGCTAAAGTAGGGCATTCCGTAGAGTACCGATTCGACTTAGAAATCGATCATCAGGTTATTCCTTTCAAGCTTCTCGAAGATGTGAAACGCTGGGATTACGTGGATCTTCCCATTTTCCGGGCCCAGGCCCAGGCCCAGACAGGCTTGGTCCAGAAACGGGCCTCGGCTAACGGGGCTCCCGTTCTTGCTCCCTTCGTCCTTGCTGGGCCCATGGAACTCTGGATTCACGACGCCAATGACATGAGACTCTCTCTCCCTGTAAGCCCTAATTTCAATTCAGCCTATTTTTTCCGTTGATTAATAATTTTAATTTGTAATTGCGGATTGGTAAAACGTTGATTTGGCTGTGTAGCATGACGTGGAAGCTGGTGTGTTGAAGAAAGTGGTTTTGGCGGAGGGAGCGGCGGTTACCGTTAAGGGTGCAAGATCCGTTAGTCTCCGGCAACCGCTTGATTTTCCTCTTCCGTTAAACCGGACGGAGAATGGTTTCGCTAACGGTCTTTTAACTCTCGCTGAACATCTTCGCCATGCTTCTAGAACCCAGGATTCTCCGATTTTGTCGCTTAGAATTGTTGGTCCCACGTCGATTGCGACAGCGCCGTCCGACTCGACAACATCAACCTCGTTGAAGCTCAAACGTCTTGCACCTGGCCTCGTGGAATTGTCTTCGCCCTTGAAGACCAAGGAGGTCGAGTCATTTTCGAGCGTTGATATTGAGGGTGAAACGCCCACGGTTCTTACACCCACTCAGTTTTCAACTTTGTGGCCTCTTTCTTCGATTAACGGGTCGAATGCGAACCTGTTGGGGTTTGAGAAACTGTTACATTCTGTCTTAGGGCACAAAGCTGACAAGAAAGGTTCCTTTAGGTTGTTGAAGGCTGATGTTTCTGCTCAGACTTACGTGAAGATTGGTTTCAAAGCGGAGAAGAAGGTGAATGAAGGGGAGTTGGAGGGTTTCCCTGCGTGGAGAACCAAGCCTGAAACTTTGACGACACATTTTGAGGTTCTGGCTAAGGTGGATGGGGAGAAAGTGGTGCCGGAGAAAGTTATGCAGTTGAAACCTGTTGTTCCGGTGGATAGTGTGGCGCCCAATTTGCTCACTGGGAATGTGTCTATGTCGAAGATACCAGAGGTTCACCCTCCGCCCAACCCCTTTTACTTGTAAATTGTCGAAAGGAAAGGGGTTTGGTTGATTTTGTATACTCTACGGAGCAATTATCTTGCTTCAACTTTTTGATTTTGGTATATACAACAGTTAACATGTAAAATTGTAATTAAAGAGAAATTTGTTTTATTTGGCAACCTTACATTTGCTTCATACACTTTTCATATCAACTATTTATACTCAATCTATTTAATGCAATCGCATGATTGAATGTTAGTTTGCTTTTACATGTTTTAATATTGCACTGTAGTTCGGAAAAAGAAAGTCCATTATGAGCCAAAGACTGTTTGAACATAAAGTTCACCTCTCCATGGTCTCTCAAGTCTCGTCTATTCACTTTTCTGTCCAGATAGTTCATCCTGTCCAGCAAATTTACTACAATTAAATTCAACAGCTTTTCAGAATTAATGGTGTTATTGCATTTATGAAATTTGCTTTTCCGATTCCTATTTTTTTTTTATGATTTCATCTTCTTTTCTTATAGCAAAATCCTATTGTTGGTGAGTCCCCTGCTATCTTAGACATTCATTGACCATTTTGCTTTTGCTCATTCCTTGTATTCTCTTTTATCTTGTTAGCATTTATTCGCGGTTAGTCACTTTTGTGTTGGTGTACTTCTTCATAGTTTAAGCGACAGATTGCGACTTACGTTCAGGAATTGGAATCAGAGAAATCCCATTTCAAGCTCGATTCCTCTTTTTTTCTGTATAAAGCATTATCTTTCTCACTTCCTTTGATTCTTTGACTTCAATTTGAAAAAAAAAATACCCTAAGTACATTTTATTCAAGCATGCTGATGATGTTCTTTTTGTCTCTTCTTTTTTGCTTTGTTTCTGTATGTGATTTCGCACGTGTTTTTTTAGGGGAAGTAAAAAAACCCTGTTAATTACAAAATTGAATTGTGTGCTGTTTTGCGTTATTCACACGTGTTTTTGTAGGGGGTAAGTAAAAGGACCCTGTTACAAACTAGTTGCCAACTTATAAAACAGAAATCAAATTTCTAATTTTCCTCATTTGTTTGTGTTTACTTTGTTTTTAAATTTTAACAGTATTTTATGATAAATTGGCTACGACCATGTTAGTTTAGTAGGATTGAAATGATAACAGTTATCCAAGCAGTCACAGCAACATGAAAAAATGGCTATAATCAGGTAGAGTGAAAGAACCAATTAGAATAAGTCAGTATGTTTGTTTCCAGAAAATTAGAAGTTTTGTATAGCATAAGGAGTTACCCCACACCTGAGTCCAAATCATTTTTATTGTGAAATGTGCCTTGACTAGATTCCTCAAAATTTCTGCTATATTAAATTAATAGTATCACTGGAGGCACCATAGTCAAAGCCATTGCAGAAACAAAGAAAAATTGGAAAAGACATACATCAACCACCACAGTTTATCAGCAAGCCAAAATGACTAAAATCATGTAGTGTGAAACATACTAAGGGGAGAAATTTCTCCACAAATACCTCCTAGAAGATAACAATAAAAAAATTAAATTAATTTTCTTTTGTAAGCTAAAATTAACTAACTTCACAAATGCAGTGAGCTGTTTTTGTATTGATTTTTTAAGATGAGTTGCAGTGGGTGAATGTTTTATTGTAGTTGTTAATATTTGTTTTAAGACTTTATAGTAGAATCAAAATATTATTGTTTTTGAGATCTTGGTTGTTTGCATTTTGGTAACTATTCAGACTTTTTTCTTTAATTTTTTCTTCGTCAACATACAAGAGTTGGCACAATGTTTATACTTGCAGAGACAAATGTTCATATTAAACTGAATTTGAGCAAGAGAATATATTAAAAAAGGGTACATTCCCAAGTTTGTAATACCTTGTACTGCGAGACGCTTAGCAAGTAAAGGGGGGAGATCTACTTGTGTAGTAACCCCACCTCGAAAGCCAATAATTAAAAGCCTTCCATCCAAATTCAAGCTATCAAGATTTCTCTGACAGTAGGATGCTCCCACACAGTCAAGAATAACATCAACACCTGCAACCACACATCAATTACATTGTTACAACGCCCTTCTCTATAGGACAAGTAAAATCATAAACATTAGAGGTACTACTACAATTACATTGTTCCGATGATATTCACTTAGATTCTGGGTAGTTTATTGAATCTTTTGATATTGATTAAAAGACCTAATATACAACTCATGAGATAAGTTACAGGAGATGAGATTAACTATCTATGTAGTTCTAATAAAATCTAATTGGTGTACTATTTTATCTGCCAAAATTACATCACCTAGTCACTGGGTATATATTTTTTCCTGCTTCTAGGACTTTGTTGCTGTGATGTCATGGTTAAAGGTAGTCATGGGAAGTAAAGTGTTGCCTAATTCTCCCAGGCCCGATAGCACCTAAGATGGCAAGCAAAGTTTTGCTCTGCAGTAGGCTTTATTTATAAGATCACCGTCTCTTCTCGTTACCCTGTCAATATAAAATGACGAAGCACGAAAGTTACATATGATCAAGCATGACTGAAAGTTCGAAATCGGAAAAGATGAATGTTGAACTTCTGCTATTGACATTTAAGGCCAGTTTCAATAAACCTTGACTATTTATAGAAGAAAATAAAAAATAAAATGAGTTAAATTCTCTCCTAAGTTAAGTTCAAATCTACTTTTAGAAATATTAGATGATATCATAAGTACTAACAAGTTCCACATTGGTCAATGAAAAGTTTTTGCATATCACAGTATTAAATAATCTATGATGTAGTTTGTGCTGAGCCAAGTTGTTTACTCTCCTCCCTCCTATATCCAATTAGTACAAATTATCAAGTAATTGCAGTTCTCAGATGAAGGGACAAAATAGGATAAAATTTATACAAAATCCATAGAAAATTATTTTCTAGAGAGCTATAGGAGATGCTAATTGATATTATTACTTCCATTTACTCAACTTTTTGAAACTGCTACATTTTCTAATGGGTATACAAAGGTCTATAAGAGATGTTTTTGCTTAGAAGTTTAGAGAACATAGATTCAGGCAGAGAAGAGCTTAAGAAAGGAGATTTGAAAGTTTTCCTTGAGTTGAGGAATAAACCTGAAGTGCTTTTGAGATCTCCAATATATCTAATTTGGTTATCTTTGACAAATGCTTTTTATTTGTTTTCCAAAAATGATTTTTGTTTCTGCATTGACTTATCAGAAATGTTGGATATTATTTTTTATTCATTTATTTTTTTACCCATGGCTGGAGTACAACTGAAGTGGTTTTCATTATAGGTGGAGCAAAACTGTAGGAGCATTTATGCTGTGCAGGCACCATAACTACTCCAATACACGATTTATAAAAAAAAATCATTTCTGTGTGTGAAGGCAGACCAAAATATTTCTGCTGGCACATGCAAGAACCTTTAATATGAAAAACATCTGCCACCACCGACACAGTGAGCAAATTAAAGTGTTTTTCCTGGTAATACCAAGGGTTACAACACTCAGTTCTCACTCACTTTGGATCATATGTACTAGCTTTCTTTAAGATCTTCGCTACAACTGTAGCCGTGGAATTCACTGGATTGCTCATTAAGTTGACAATTGCAATCAGGTATCACTTTGCAGTTTCTTGGTGAAGCGTCTTCACAATTTCAGCATATATCTTTATATATTGTTCTAACTCTTTAAAATAGTGACCTAATATTATAGGAAAAAAGATAAATATCAAAGAGTTTGAGCTAAATTGTAAATCTTAGTTTACAATAACAATTCTACTTAATAAACCTATCAAATAAAGTTAGTTGCTTCCATGACCTAAGTTACCACTATGTGCTCTGGTGTCCACATGTATATATGTCTGTGAGTCTGGCACTGTTAATCCCACGTTGATTAATAAAAGAATGTCAGATCTTGCTGCTATATGTGACTAAACTTTTTAATAGTGTTAGATGCAGTCACGTTGTGAGAACAATGTGGACTATTCTTTCGCCTTTTACTGGAGAGAACCATGAGCTCACAGCCTAAGTGACATACCTACACTTTTGAAGGGTTCTATATAGAACTTCCCTACTGTTACTACGTTCAAGGTTTGTAAGTCATCACCAGGCATCAATTATCTGGTTTCTATTCTGAAATTCGGAAAGATACAGAACTGTTATCTGATGTAGTTAGCTAGAATTCTTTGAACTGTTATATGATGTAGTTAGCCAGAATTCTGGCTTCAATTTACGAGCAGTTAATTTCTGAACCCATATTATACAGTAAGATCCCAAATGAGTGTATCCTGAGACCTTGGATTAACACTATTTCCTAAACCTAAAATAAAAATACAGAGCTTGTATTAACAAGTATTTCCTATATCCTGCTAACTTCTTCCTATATCAATTCATAACAAAACAATAACCATAATTTCATATAAGACATAATTATGTGTCTATTTAAATAAAAAAAATACAATTTTCTTATATGAATTCACAACAAAACAGTAACCATAATGTCATATAAGAGATAATTAAGAGTCTATTTTTAAATAAAAAATACAACAGAACATCTTGTTTTACTGAGAATGGTGGAAGAAAAATGTTTTTGCTTAGGAGTTTGTGAAGATAGATTAAGCAGAGAAGAAACTGAAGGATGGAGATTTGATGCTTATCACTTATATAGCGTTTTGAAGCACTCTGGGTTCCACATTGATTAATGAAAAGAACCCTCAAATCTTCTTCCACCAATATATATTACTAAACTTATACCTGAAGCTGCACTGAGCCATGTTGTGAACACATAGCGAACTATTCTTTCGCCTTTTACTAAAGAATACCGTGTGTTCATAACTCAATGTGGCATAAGTATATTTTTTGAGGGTGCCTCTCTTATGGGAGGTCTCTGACATTTAGTCTTGAAGTCTTTGTTCTTGCTTATTTCTTGTTGTATTATTATTGAAGGTGTTGTTTGGAGAAAGTCATAAGAATTTGGGCACTTTAGTTTGATTCAAAGGGAAATAATTTAATAATATATTGGGTGGCTATTATGAAAGTTTGAAGGAAATTAAGACAAACTTTAATGGAAAAGCAACTATCATCAAATTTTAAAAAGGTATTTTGGTGATTCTAGAATTATGGAGGTGCAGGAAGAAAATTTAGAATATAAATTTTAAAAAAGTATTTTGGTGGTTCTAGAATTATGGAGGAAGTATTTTGGTGGTTTAGAATTATGGAGGTGCCGGATATGAAGACTATTTTTTTGTAGGTATCATATGGGTATACATGAAAGTTATTCCAAACTCCCAGCTGCATCTCTATTAGTTTTTTTTTTTTTTTTTCTCCATAAGTTGTCTTCATGCATTTTTATAATTTTTTTGCACCTTCCAAGTACAGCATAAAAATAATCTTTTTAAAATTTTCAAATCTTATGAAACATGTAAGTAAAATATGTTAAAAGGTTTCTAGATCGCCTTTAAAAATATATTTTGACTGAAATTGATTTTAGAACTCCATAGTTAAATTTATTTATTATGAAATAAGGTCTCTGAACAATTAAAATATATTTTGAAATATTCTTTCTAGAAAAATTTGAAACTATTTTCAAGATTTGTTTTTCTTTTGAAAACCCAAAAACTTGAAAAAATTATCTCTAAAAGTTAATACAGTCCAGAAAAGACTGAAGTAAATGAGTTAGTACTGAGACAGAGACCTTTCTTAGAGATGGTCCTACAAGTTCTCAGCATTCACATGACATTGGATTATCAAAAAATTTCCAACATACCTTTCCTCTTTCTTAAAGGTTTTTTTTTTTGTATTTTTTGTTAATTACTAGTTTCATAATTTTATGATTCCTAAAGTAATAACATTTATTTAAGTAAATTTAAGAGTATTGAATACTCTTCATTTTACTCTCTAAGTTAATGTATTTTAGTAAGATTTAGATATCAATTTGAATGTTTTTTTAGTGAATAATGTTATTTTAAACAAATTTTATAACTAAGGTGAAAGGCATTTTGTGTCTCTGTTTTAAAAAAATGAATAAAGTTATAGAATGCAGGTAAACCTGCTATTCTTGTTATCCAATAACAATAAGAGATCTGAAAATATGTGCGTTAAAACCTGCTATTCTTGTTATCCAATAACAATAGACTCAAACTCAAAGATAAAATAATAAGAAGTGAGTTGTGATCATAAAATAGATATAAAAAAAAGGATAGATATAGAAAAAATATATATACATTATTTAATGTTTGTAAGATAAAGTTTATATCTAATTATATATTATTTTTTAATTTTTTAATTTTGATTAATAGTGTATAAGATTAAATTTTTATATAACAATAAGTTAGTAGGTGACATAATAAATTTAATAAATTTTATTTAAACTTAAGTCAATATTTCTCTGTTAATTTTATTAAATAAATTCGTGAAAAAGTTCACTCTTTTTAGATGCATGCACGTGTCATTATCAAGGTGTGAAATGAAAATGAAATGTATGGTGTGTCGGTTGAATTCAGCTTCCATCTTAACTTAACTATGTCGGTTTCAGTCTATGAAGTATTTAGTTTGTTCACACACACGTTTAAACATTATTTTTTATGATTCCTTAAACATTTATTTATTGAGATTAATTTCTTATTATGTTAATAGATACTCATATTAAAAATAAAAATTTAGACTTCCTTAAAATTTAAAGAAAATTGTATTGGACAACATAAGCTTAATCCTTCTCAATTGCAAAAAGAATAAGAAGCAAAACAAATTAAAAACTGTTTAAGATTTTGTCATTCAACAATTCAATCAGAGGTTAAAAAGAACACCAATAATACTTCCACTGCTACCAATTCTTCTAACACACTCGTCACTTTCATCTACAAAAACTAAAATGTGGAAACTGTGTAAAATTTAATAAGTGGGACAAAGCCTGAAAATGTCACTTCAAGATCTTATAATACTTTTGAAAAGATGACAACACGAGCTTATACTATATCACTTTGTGTAAAATTCAAAGATGGTAGGCACATCGTGAATTTATATATTACGTGTCGATCGTATATAATTGATCTAACCAGTTCACTGTTCATTGTTGACGTTTCTTTATGTGCTTCACTTTATTAACCTGCTTCTACTGTTTAGTGATTCAATTATTTGGGTGGAAGAAAAATGATACTTTAATACCATTATTTATCAATAACATCTGCTTAATATTTATTTTATTTAATAAAATATTATAATAATAAAATACTAATTTATTTCATTGTAATAGTTATTTTTTTACTATGTGTAGTATGAAAATATTAGCACTTTTTATTACAAATGACCTAGGTCTGGAAGATCATTTCAATTATCCTTTATCATCTTATGTCTCATTGTAACTTTTCCTCCAACTTCATATTATTCTTTTTAATTGATATAATTACTATAAATGATAAAAGAATTATGTTTTTAATATAATTGTGTATTCAAATTCAAAAGTAATGATTCTTTTGAGACATGTATTTATTTGGCAGTTTTTTCTTTGATCCAAGAACTACATAGACATACGTTTCTAATGTTTCAAGGTTACAATTGCTTGTTAGTGTTCTCAATCACACACTTACAGGGAAACATTTATAAATAGTAGAATAATTAGTCAATGAATAGTTGGAATTAGATAAACGTATCTTTCATCACTTACCTTATTCTTCTTCAATAATTTCATTCTTCTAACAGGAGTATATAAGATAAGAATTTCACTGACAATTCTATTTGTATCTTTTCTCTCATCTTCAACGAAATATATATCGTATTTTTTTCAAATATAGTATATATTATATGCTTACATTCTAAGGTGATAAAATAGATCAATCTGATCCGTTTTAAATAAGTTGAAATGGACTCATCTGTTATAATTAGAACTGAAAATAAATATAATAAAACAGTACTATTTTAAAAATAAAATACATATTTTTTAAAATACGTAATTGTTTTCTAAATCTTAACTCTTTAAGAGCATAAATGTTGCACTAACTGTACAATTAAATTATAACTAATAATTGAAATTAAAGTTATAAGTGTTTATGATTTTAATTATAATATTATTTTATATTATATAATTTAAATAAATAAACAAAAAATTGTATTTATTTAAATTATATTTTTTATTTTAATATTTTATACCTGTAATATAATTTCTTTCTTAAAAAAAAAATGGATGATCGGACTCGTCGCATTCCACCTATAGTTCAACAGATTCACCATATTAATGAAAAGTGGTCCTCAATCCTTTTTGTCACTCAGGTTAATTAACTTCAGGTATAACAATTTATATTTTCTCCTAAAATTTAGTGAATACCAGTAAAATAAAATAAAATTCATAAAAATGTATTGATTTGTTAGCTTTATAATAGAGTTATAGGACTAGTCCTATCTGGTAATGATAAAAATTTAAATATTTATAATGATGATGATAGTTGTAAGGATAGAAGAATTATAGTGAACTAATAGCATTAATAATAATAATTGTAATAATATTGAAAACGGATACACAAATATTAATAATTAATAAAATATAAACTGTAGCAACCTAAAATACAGACTATTATCACTCAACAAAGAATTTATACTAAAAACTTATTATTTAAAAATAGTGATTATATATAAATTATTATAATAAAATTACAACAACAAATATAATGACATTTACAAAAGTAATATCAATGCAATCATGGTCATAATGAGGTGAGAATGAGAGAAAGAAACGAAAGAATTATTTTACCATCCTGTGTTTTAACCTAATATTTCTTTAAGATAATAAAAGTATACGTAGATATTATATATATGTACTAAAGATTTGGTTAGTTCTAAAATATTGATTGAACTATTCTTATATGTATTTTTCTTTTGAATAGTCTATTTAAGTGAATCTGGATTTTTTTTTATTGATTTTTATGTTATTTTTTCTATTACAACTTTAAAATATAATGATTTTAATATATTATGTTTTTAACATATTTTAAAATATCAAAATTAATATATTTTAAAAACAATAAAAAATGAAACAAATAATTTAAATTCGATGTGAATATATGCAACTAGGAATAGGAAACAGAAAAGAAGTTTCATCCAACAATATGATAAAACTAAGATAGGTAAGAACGAAGGAATATGATAGAGAAGGTTACATACTTCTAATAACTTAGATAAATTGTTTAGATTTAAATTTTTATCTTTAAAAAATGTTTAAAATAAAAGAAAAATTTAAATTATCTTTAATTTTAATTTTACTTATTGAAAATACAGAAATAGATTCTAAACGAATTTAGTATTATATTAAAAATGGAACTGAAGTTTAATTTAATTTTATCAATCTAAAAATAAGATTTTATTTAAGGAAAACGTGATCTTGAATGGACCCAAAATTGAGTCGGTGGTCACATGGGGAAAAGCCTTAGCCTCTGCTACTCAGTCAACTTCCGCGGCGAATCCTCAAAACATTTATTTCCTACACTAACATATATTTTCATCTAATCATTAAATCTGCAAATATTCTATTAAAAATAAATAATACTATTATAAAATTAAAAATGTAAAATATGATATATGGAAACAAGCTTAAAATCGAAATATCGTTAAGTGAGAAATATTAATTTGAAATACTACTTGAGGAATTGAATAATTTTATTTTGACCAATATATATATATATATATATATATATATATATATATATATAAAAGCTAATTGAAAATACTTCTTAAACTTAAAATGAATTTTATAATTATTCTAAGATTAATGATATAAATCATCTTTCAAAATTTAATGAAATTGTATACCCTGCCATTTTTTGCCGTTGTACTGTTCATTGACAATATCAAATATAATTAAAAAAAAAAAAAAACAGATGAAGCGTGACTGTAATTTATTTCATAAATTACTATGATCTAATAATAAAATAAATAATGTATTGATAAATTGATTAAAATTCGCCCATAATTTACAATTACAACATCATATATCTTAATACTTGTTATGGCTGTTAAAAAAAAAAAAAATCTTAATACTTGTGTTATCACCGCTTTTGTTAAGATTAACGCTTAACTTATAATTATATTTCATGCTGTTATTTTTTTTTCACAATGCAGATATAGAAATTATAATTTAAATAAACTTTAATTGAACTAAAAAATGTTAAATAAATCATCATATATTTATTAATTTACATATATTATATTAACATACATATAAAAAAATAAAATTAAAGGAAAAAAAAGAAACAAAAATATTAACATTGAATCAAATGAAAGGAACTTTTTGGTTACTATTCCGACCTAATCCTCTCACTATTTGCGATTAGAAACTTCAAGTTTAAGGAATCACTTAAAACATCGTCATATCCTAATGAAGTTGATCAATTATGATTGACGTAAAGTTAGCCAATTTTACTTTTATGTATTACATAAATAAGTAAAGCAAACAAAAATTGATCAAAATTTTTTATAGTTAATCTCGCATAATAGTATGCTATATATTATGTAATTAAGCAATCAATTTGTGACTCTAATATAGTTTTATTACAAATTTATTTTAATTTCAGTTTCATGCTATTATGTAAATGAGTAAAAAAAAAACAACTGTTAAATGAAGAAACTCTTCATTGTTAACGCTATCAAATAAATGGCCATGATTTTACTTTCCAGGTTTATTTTTTTCCGATTAATATTCAAATTCATTTAATCGGTCTTAAGTATGAAGTGTGTATGTATAAATAATAATTAGAATAATTTTGTGGTATTTTAATTTATTTGAAAAGTTATTTTAACTATTAATGTTTTTCATTATAAAGTTGAACTCATTCGATATAATACAATTTTAGGCTTTATTTATTTTTTATTTCCAGTTTTAAAATCATTTTAATTAAATTTTATATTTCTATTTTTCCTCGTAATTTTTTCAATCCTTTTTAAGTTTATTTAATGAAAAATATTTAAATAAAATTGTTTAAATATTATACTCATATAATGAAGGTGTTAATAAAATTAATCAAAAGGTTTATAAATATAATGTTACTAATCAAAAGTTTAATGATGTTTTTCATTTCAAAAATTTGAGATATATATATATATATATATATATATATATATATATATATATATATATATATATATATATTTATCTCAAATTAGAAAAAAAATCATTTTAGTTTTTCAATATTCAAAAAATACAATTTTAATATTTGAAATCTGAACAAAAATTAAAGAAAAAAAAGTAAAAACATGTCAAATCATAACAGTAACATTAATATATTATTAGTTTTTATCGATTTAACCTATCAATTTTATTTTGATCACTCACGTAGTTAAAAGTCATTAAAATTTATTTCCAACGATTAGGTGAAAGAATATTGATCAAATAACACTTACCACAAGCAAAGAAGTCAAAACATTTGGCTCACATAATTTTGTCTCTTCTAATATAATATCATTTTATATCCAATTGATATTTGTATTATATCTCAAATGTCTTAGTGAGCTAGTTCATATGTTACTCTCTTTTTTTTTATAACACTTTTGTGTTTTTGAGCTCTCATAAAATGTTTTTCAATTCATAATACATTCATCTCCCTCTATCATGTTTACATATAAATAGTTTGTGAACTGTCAAGGCTACTTTTGTAACTATCATTATACTACCAAGTTAAATCAGTTACCATCTCTCTTTATTGTTCATTGCTAAAGTAAGTCAAAAAATAAAATAAAATTATATAACTTTATATTACATATTTATTTATTTTCCTTTGTTTGGGCTCCTAAATATTTAGAATAATCTATTTGTTTAATATATATTTGATTATGCATAAATTAACACAACCAATCATATGCATACATGTAATTGATTGTGTAAATACTCAAGTGACGATGCTTTGTTTTGTTTATTTTCTGAGCTCATTTATGATATATAATATGAAATCATTTGATATATAAAATACTTTATACGAATAATATATATGAAATCAATTAAAGAAATTTAGAATTTAGTTACAAACTATAAAATATTTAAGCTGCATATACTTTTGTTCAGTAATATTGTTAAATAAATTTAAAAAAATTGAAAAAAATCGATAATATTGAATTATAATAAGAAATATCTAATAAATAATTTATAGTTAATATATAAATGATGAGTCAACACATACACCTAAGAAGAGTCCAATGATAATAAGGCAGCATAGTCAAAGTTGAACAAGCTTTGTCCTTATTTGCCAATAATTATGTTGTTTCCATGCACGTGGATCATTTTCCGTGCCAAAATTCAACGTCCAAACCAAACCAAACCAAATCATCCTCTCTGGTCCAGTTCATTCCCACCAACTCTTACACTTACTCAACCTCCCCTCGCCGCCGGTATGGTCGCCGGAGGGATTTTCCGGTACGGCTTGGCGTCCAAAATTCCCACTACTGCCCTGTTATTCCTCTGCCTCGTTGCTTCTTCGCTCTCTGATGAACTTCAACCACTCATGAAGTTCAAGTCCTCTGTACAAAGTTCAAATTCAAGTGTTTTTAGTTCATGGGCACAAGCAAATTCTCCCTGCCTGTTCACTGGGATTGTTTGCAACTTCAAAGGCTTTGTTTCAGAAATCAATCTTCCTCAGAAACAGCTGGAGGGTACTGTTCCCTTTGATTCACTTTGCGAGCTTCAATCGCTGGAGAAGATATCTTTGGGGTCCAACAACTTGCATGGAAGCATCAGTGAGGGGTTGAAGAAGTGCACCAACTTGAAGCATTTGGATTTGGGTATGAATTCATTCAATGGAGAAGTGCCTGATTTGTCGAGTTTGTACAAGTTGGAGTTCTTGAACTTGAACTCCAGTGGAATTTCTGGGGTGTTTCCATGGAAATCATTGGGAAATCTAACTAGTCTTGAGTTCCTGAGTCTCGGGGATAACCTTTTGAAGGAAAATCCTTTCCCTTTGGAGGTGTTAAAACTTGAAAAATTGTATTGGCTTTACCTCACAAATTGCAGCATCACTGGGAATATTCCATTGGGGATTGGGAATCTCACTCAGCTGCAGAATCTTGAGCTTTCTGACAACCGTTTGTATGGTGAGATTCCGGCTGATATAGTAAAGCTTCGGAAGCTGTGGCAGCTTGAGTTATATGATAACTATCTGAGTGGGAAAATCCCAGTTGGATTTGGCAACCTTACTAGTCTTGTTAACTTTGATGCTTCTTTTAATCAGCTTGAAGGTGATATTTCTGAGGTAAGGTCCTTGAAAAATCTTGCATCCCTTCACCTTTTTGAGAACAAGTTGTCAGGAGAAATTCCAAAGGAGCTTGGAGATCTCAAGAATCTCACAGAGCTTTCTCTTTATGCTAACAACCTCACTGGTCCTCTTCCTCAAAAGCTTGGCTCTTGGGAAGGCATGCAATACGTTGATGTTTCAGACAATTTTCTTTCTGGCCCTATACCACCTCTCCTGTGCAAGAACAATCAAATCAATGAACTAGCACTGTTGAACAACAGCTTCAGTGGAACAATACCAGAAACATATGCAAAATGCACATCTTTGACTCGTTTTCGTCTGAGCAGGAACTCACTTTCGGGTGTAGTTCCTTCAGGCATATGGGGCTTGCCAAATTTGGTTCTGTTTGATCTTGCAATGAACCAGTTTGAAGGTCCAGTGACATCTGATATTGCCAAAGCAAAATCTCTGGCTCAACTGTTGTTATCTAACAATAAGTTCGCAGGTGAGTTGCCGATGGAAATCTCAGAAGCTTCTTCGTTGGTGTCAATTCAGCTAAGTTCAAATCAAATTTCTGGTCACATCCCAGAAACCATTGGCAATTTGAAGAAACTAACCAGTCTTACTTTGAATGGGAACAATCTTTCTGGTGTTGTACCAGATTCCATTGGGTTTTGTACTTCTCTGAATGAGATAAACCTTGCTGGTAACTCTCTTTCTGGGGCTATACCAGGTAGCATCGGTTCCCTTCCAACTCTCAATTCATTGAACTTGTCCTCAAACAAGCTTTCTGGTGAAATTCCATCCAGTTTATCATCACTGAGACTTAGCCTTCTTGACTTATCAAACAATCAGTTGTTTGGTTCCATACCAGAATCACTGTCTATTTCAGCCTTTAAAGATGGGTTCATGGGAAACCCTGGCTTATGCAGCCAGACTTTGAAAGGTATCAGACCATGTTCAATGCAATCTAGAAGCTCCAGCAGACTCAGAAACCTTTTAGTCTGTTTCGTTGCTGCTGTAATGGTTCTGCTTGGAGCATTTTTCCTCTTCACAAAACTAAGGCAGAACAAGTTTGAGAAGCCACTGAAGACTACTTCCTGGGATGTCAAGCAGTACCATGTGCTAAACTTCAACGAGAGTGAAATCGTTAACGGGATCAAGGCTGAGAATTTGATTGGCAAGGGAGGATCCGGGAATGTTTATCGGGTTGTGCTTAAAGGTGGGGCAGAATTTGCAGTGAAACACATATGGACTTCAAATCTAAGTGATAGGGGAAGTTGCAGGAGCACCTCAGCTATGCTTAAAAGGAGTTCAAGGTCACCAGAATTTGATGCAGAGGTGGCAACTCTTAGCTCTATAAGGCATGTAAATGTTGTGAAGCTCTATTGTAGCATCACAAGTGAAGATAGCAGTTTGCTTGTTTATGAGTTTTTACCAAATGGGAGCTTGTGGGACAGGTTGCACACCTGTAAGAAGAAGTCTGAGATGGGGTGGGAGGTTAGGTATGACATTGCATTGGGTGCTGCTAGAGGATTGGAGTACCTGCACCATGGATGTGATAGACCAGTTATACATAGGGATGTCAAATCCAGTAACATATTGCTGGATGAGGAATGGAAGCCAAGGATTGCTGATTTTGGCCTTGCCAAGATTCTAAATGTAGGAGCAGGCAATTGGACCAATGTCATTGCTGGAACACTTGGATACATACCTCCTGGTAAGCTTTAAATCACCTTATTTTGTATTAGGTAAAAAAGGGTCATGTTAACTTCTAACAATTTGGCTTAAAGTGATCTTAATCATTGATGAAAAAAGATCTAACCAGTTGATATTCAACACATCCACAATTATATTACTTCTTTTCTTACTAATGTTTTTTATGAAACAGAAAAGCACATACTTCTTTAAGCAACTCACTTTAAAGGTTAAAGTAAATAATCTTAGTTATTGATGAGTAGGAGATTGATGATGTTGATTTTTGCAATGACAGAGTATACCTACACTTGTAAGGTGACAGAAAAGAGTGATGTTTATAGCTTGGGGGTGGTCCTGATGGAGTTAGTAACTGGGAAGAGGCCAATGGAGGCAGAGTTTGGAGAGAATCATGACATTGTGCATTGGGTATGCAGCACTATTAGGAGCAAAGAAGAGGCTCTTGAATTGGTGGATCCTACTATTGCAAAGCATTTCAAAGAGGATGCCATGAAGGTGTTGAGAATTGCATTATTATGCACTGGCAAAATTCCAGCTTCAAGACCGTCAATGAGAATGTTGGTTCAAATGCTGGAAGAGGCAGATCCATGCACCCCAAACAAAATGATTGTGACCATTGATGCTTAAATAAGGTGCTCCAAAGAATGCACATTTTTTCTCTTAACTGCAGACATTTGAGTTTTCCTCATTTCTAAGCAGCACAAAAATTGAAGTTCAGAAGGGGTGATAAATACTCGTATATATATATGCTTTGGTCTTGGGATCAATTAGGTGAAATTTTGGCTAGGCAAATTGAAAAATGTCTTGCAGTTAGAATGGAATTATCTCCTGTCACCTGAAATTTTTGTTAAAAATAAAAATTCTCATGAATGATTATGAACCATGTGTGAGTGATAAACCAAAGGAGGATTAACTTGTATGTTGTAGGTTTGTATCATATGTGTAGTAGTAATGAAATTCTCTTTCCAATAAAATTGTATTTTCTCTTGGGATTAGCTTGTAGCTTTGTAACATGGTACCTAAATCAATGAACACTGCTAGTGCTGTTTGTATCATAGTCTGTGATGGACTTCAAGTATGGAATCTAAATCTCTTTTTCCCAAAAGGATCCTTCCTATTATATCATTTATGACACATAATTTCTTATTGTATACTTAGCAATTATCTACGATAAACCATTAATTACTTTTAAAAAAATTATTTTAAAGTTTATTTTTTTCCCCTTAAATCTCTGTCTAATCCGATTAATTATTATTTGTATATTAAATTTATTTTTGAGTCCTAAATGTGATGTATTTATGGAGACGTGTTTTATTTAAAAAGAAATCTTACTACTTTCCTTTTCAGTTTAAGCTATTTATATTTGTATTTATTTACATGAATTAATTGTGTACAGTTTTTTTAATTTTAAATATATCTTTTAATTTGTATTTCTTATTTTTATTTAAGTTGAATAATTGTAATGTAATGCACTCAATATTTACCAATTTAACAATATAATTATGCATGCTAAAGTTTGTTCATTTTTCTCCCCTCCTTTACATGTTTTCTAAGTTTCTGTTTCCAAAAATAAAGTGAAGATGTGTAACAATCAATATTTGATATTTGAATCCATAACAAAAAAAAATTGCTCAATTTAATTTAATGTAATATACCAATTCTAATATTATGTATAGTTAAATTATAAAATTTAAATTAAGATATATTTCATAACATATTTTAAAATAAATATTATTATGAATATCATATTGTATTATACAAAGTATTATCTATTAAATAAATATATTTTAATACATAATTAGCTAAAGAATTACTTGTTTAAGAAAATATAAGATATTAAACTAAATAGAAAACAATCTAAAATATAATCTAAAATCATGATTAATAACATATATATATTATGATATAAGATTATGTTTAAGATAGTGAATCTTATTAAATCTTATGATCTAAATTTATTACTAGAATGATTGTTGATATACTTTAGGTAGGTAAAGACAAAATATTTAATCCTTTCTACAACTCGATTATGATTGCTATGTATTCTAAGTTAAATATATGATTAAAACCCCTATAAAAAAAAACAGGGAATATTGATTAATAAGAAACGTAAAACACCAAATAAATTCGTAATTGTAATCGCATGGTTTGTATCGATGAGGTGATTTTAAATATAATAAAACGATTGTAACAGACCAAAGACACGACAAGAACACCAATTGCGAGATGACAGAGTTTTGAAGCGCACACGATGTTTACGTTGGCAAGTGGTAATTGGATAACGATAATCACTGTCACATGTTCCTAATAAACCCAAAAGAATGAAGTTGGGCTCTGTTCCAAACACCCTCCCCACCTCCTTCTTCTTACCTTCCCTAATTTTCAAATTTCCCATTTCACTTCCATTCTCTCACCAACAAATCCCTTCTTCAGGTTCCCTCTCTCTCTCTCTCTCTCTCTCTCTCCACATTTGTTTAGATGGTTTATCAATTATATGATACAATGATAGAGTTATGTGGGTCACTTGTCTCATCAAATGTTTGTGTTTCATTACTCTTGAATCTGTTTCTGCATTATTATATCAAGCCTTCACGAGGGTCTACTAAAATTTGCGTTCTTGGTGTGATGGGCAGGCAGAAAGAGCTTAGTTATTCGCACGCAAAGCATTGATCATAGAATTGAACCAATACCTAGTAATCTGATGGCTTCGGAAAAAGAATCCCAAGAACTTGTCAGAAATCTCTACCCACAAATAGAACCCTACAGTACAGGATTTTTGAAGGTTTCAGATCTTCACACAATCTACTGGGAGCAATCAGGAAACCCCAGTGGCCATGTGAGTAGCAATTGACTCGCCTCCAGCAATGGATTGAATATGTGTTTTTAAAAATTTTATCTTTTCTATGCATGCAGTAGGCTTATATGTTTATTTTTGGATCAAGACTTGAATGGGAGGTAATGGACCATTTTTTAGTGGTTCTAAGTATTATTAATGCAGCTGTATGAACTGTAATGCTAAAACCTATCTTTACACATGCATGTGTGGTTGGATGAGTCCAAGCAGTTTACATCCTTTGGGAAAGCTAAATTATACGCATTGACACTCTGGTCGTTTTATATTTATTTAGTTTGAGGGGAAAGTGTAAATTGTCTAAGCATTTTATGACAGCCGGTTGTCTTCATTCATGGAGGTCCTGGAGGAGGAACTTCCCCAAGCAACAGAAGATTTTTTGATCCCGACTTTTATCGAATCGTTCTATTTGATCAGGTTAGTTTCTGAGTGAAATGATGGTCTCCCAAGCTTTTTGTGCGATGACAAATTGACAATTATTATCTTTATCAGCGAGGTGCAGGGAAAAGCACACCACATGCTTGCTTAGAGCAAAACACCACATGGGATCTCATTGATGACATTGAAAAGCTAAGAGAACATCTGGAGATTCCAGAATGGCAGGTTATTTTACACCATCGGTTGTGTACAGTATACATTTTGTGATTCAAGATTCTTATGTAATGAGATATGATCTTCTGCCGTATATGATTTGCAGGTGTTTGGTGGATCGTGGGGAAGCACACTAGCCCTTGCTTACAGCCAATCTCACCCAGACAAGGTGTTTAACCCTGTTCTTGATTATGATTGGTTTCTTTTCTACTATGTTATTATATTGTTACATTTCTATCATTACTATTATTTTTCCAGTTCTGCTCAAGATTGTGTAGTCTATATAGTTAAGGAGTTTGTTTCCATTCTATGTTGTTCGCTTTTTAATATACCTTATTATCATTTTGTTACAAGGTTACTGGCATGGTCCTCAGGGGAATTTTCCTCCTAAGGAAGAAAGAAATTGATTGGTTTTATGAGGGTGGTGCTGCCGCAATATATCCTGATGGTATAGAGTTTTCTTTTCTTCTGTTTTCTGGTGCACTAAATTTGCCATGCGTAATAAGGTTTACTTTTAATGATTTGAAGAGGTTTGACTTATTTGATATTTGGAATTATGTGGCAGCTTTATATTATCCTATATTCTTTTAATAATTTGATGTTTTCCATTGTAGCTTTGCATAATCTCATTTGTTTTGATTGTGATTTCTGACTTTCTGCTCATTAGAATCTTGACTTTTAAGTTTTAAGCGTATTGGTGCATTTTGTCTCATGTCAGCTTGGGAGCCATTTAGAGATCTTATTCCTGAAAGTGAGAGAGGATGTTTCGTTGATGCCTATAAGAAGAGATTAAACTCAAATGATATCGAAACTCAGGTTAGTGTCTCTGGTTTTCTTTTCTCAGCTTGCCTTTCTGTACCTTTTCCTCCCATAGTCATAACAAGACTTCTTTAAATATTAGTTTGGTTTTCAGAGCTGCTATTCCATCTATTTGGCCTTAACTCTTCTTAGAAGTAGTTTAGAAATGTATCCTTTACAATACCATGTTTTCAACATAACCTCGTATATGAAATGAGGAATAATGAGTTTATCTATGAGTATGTTACCTGACTGGATTGTCTACAGTGGCTTTCTTGCATATATTGAAACGTTGAATGTCATTACACATGGGGTTTTCTATGAAAATGAAGGGGTTTTGGAGCACAGTCTCTTTGTTAAATGTAGAAAGGACGGCCCTAAAATTTTCTTCTGTCTTTGTCTAAATGATGCCAAAAGATATCAACCCCTTTCTAGAACAGTACTTGATTGATATGATTTATGAATGAATTCAAGATTTTTCTTGTTTACTTATCTATGTCTTTGTTTTTAGTATGCAGCTGCCCGAGCATGGACCAAATGGGAAATGATGACTGCCCATCTTCTTCCAAATGAAGATAATATCAAAAAAGGGGATGATGATTACTTTTCATTGGTAAGTTGTTAAAGTTCGTCAAGTTAAGAATAACCGGGTTGTTGTCTGGAAAATGTTTGCTAATCACTTTCCAAATCCCATCTCATTTGCTGTGTAACTTCCATAATTTGTAATGCTTGCTTCCCCTTAAATCTATCAATTTCTCTGTACGTATGGTTGAAAATGATATGCCATTGCTCGTTTAAAAATTTCAATTCAATTGTAGTTCTTAAAAAATACTAATATATACCAATTATACGGATTTTTTTTTGTGTTTTCTAAAGTTTGAAGTGCACAGACTTTACAAATCTCTGTTCCATATAGATGTTGGTATTGGTCTTTTGGGTGTTCTTGAATTCCGTTATTAGTTTGTGTAAAACATTTTTATCTTGTAGAGAAATAGTTAATTTTTGCGGTCTGAAATGAGGAAAAGAAGTGGACAGAGTGACAAAAGGGTTTTTTTTTGCTGAGCACTGCCTTTTCTTCTTCTTTAGGCATTTTAAACTTGTTTTCTCTCTTGTCAAAATTTGTAAAGTCAGACAATCCCTAGTCAAATAGAGTTACTTTTTATATATACATATAAGCAAAAGCATAAACAAAAGAGTCTAGGATCTTTTCTCTTTTTAGTTTAGAATTAATTTACAATTGTGTTTTGTCGTTGTTTGTGGTTGAGATTCTTTAACTTGTACCGATGAGTGATTACAAATATATTTTCTATCAGGCATTTGCAAGGATTGAAAACCACTATTTTGTGAACAAGGGATTCTTCCCCTCTGATTCATACCTGTTGGACGGAATTGATAAAATAAGGCATATCAACACCACAATCGTGCAGGTAAAATGGCTTTAATACTGTACCCTCTAAAATATAGATTCTTGATGTTTTTCTTTCTTAACTTTGTAGGGAAGATATGATATGTGCTGTCCTATGATGTCAGCCTGGGATCTTCATAAAGCTTGGCCAGAGGCAGATTTTAGGGTGAGACTAAAATGTTGCTTTTGGTCATTTGCTCTTTTATGTGGGTTTTTTCTGCATGCTATGCTAATTATAGATGAAGTTTCAGGATAGAGATCTTAAAGTGATATTTTCTTAGATTTGGTTTCTTCTTATCGAGAAACTCACACAGGCAGTTAGGAATAAAAGGTTTTTCTACACAATCATGTCCATAACATGGTCAAGTTACTGACTCATACAATGAAACAGGTGGTTCCAGATGCAGGGCATTCAGCCAATGAACCAGGCATAACTGCTGAACTTGTGGCTGCAAATGAGAAATTAAAGAACATAATCAAGAACAAAGGGGAGTGAAGTGAGTAGACAAAGCAAATAAGGAGACCGACTAATCAAATGCTGCAAAATTCATCTACGAGTTTGATGTCTACAAGCAAAATATTTCAAGTGGCCATGTATTTTAAAATCACTAGCATAGTAAACTCATGTTGTTTTTGTTATGACAATTTCTTTTTTGTGCATTTACAATAAGGGAAATAAATTATCATGGTTACGTAGGAATTATGGCCCATGGGATTATTTTCTTCGAGTTCAATATTTTTTAAAATCTACTAACTTTACTTGATTATCCAATAACAGGATATAACAAGTACTCTATCCGTTTCTATTTATTTATAGGTTTCTTTGTAGAAAAATTGTTGTCTATTTTTACAAAATCTTTTTGATGGCTGAATCTTTAATTAATTGATATGTTTTTATTGAAAAAATAATAAATATTTTAAATGAATGAAACAAAGTTTCTTCCACCTAATCTGATTTGAGAATAAAAATGTTAGCGCATTTAAATATGGTAACTTCGGAATAGTTACAAAAATATTGATGAATTTATTGTTTTCAAATAGGTTTAGATCAGTTGAAAGGGTTTTTAATAAAAGGCAAGTGGCACAGAAGAGAAATCATGTTATTCATAAGTCAAAACTTAGTACAAATGAATCGTGTCTGTGGTACAACCAAAATCAAAACTCACAATAAACACAAATTTTAGTGTGCTGTGGCAAACTACAAAAGTTCTCTTGAGGATTGTCATAACTAAAGTCTTCACGTTAACCACATTTACAAAGGAATATAATTTAAACCTGAAGTTACACTAGTGGAACACACTTTTCTCATCATTCATTTTCTCAACTAAAAATTCAATGATGATATTGAACAACGCCACTCCAACCCCCGACAAATAATTTCTCAATTGCGTTTCCTGGTGTTGCAATCCTTTGGCACATGTAGACTGTGAAACTTTGGTTCCACAGGAACAGTTAATGCCCTCTTTCCCCAAGAACAGGGACCAGGAGCTGCTTCAACTTTACGTGGCTTTGCTGCCTTTGGCTTCACAATGTCTGATGGCTTTTCCATAATAACACTAAGTTTTGTTGCAATGACAACCTTTTCTTTCTTCCTTGGTAAAGCGCTGCAATAGACACTTCCATTGGAATCAAATATAATAATACAAACACAATGTGTTTCACAATCTGATCATTACTTACCTCAGAGGCCTTAGAACTTTACGCTGCGTCATTTCGGATTTTCTTCTGAATTTATCATTCACATCAATGGATTTCTGAAGTTTAGGACCAGGATGATTTTTAAAAGTTGCGGTAGCGGATAATTTACGTTGCACCTTGCAGTTGGAGTTGTCAATTTGAATGCTACCCTACATAACGTTTTGGGAGGAGGTCTCAGCCACTGTCTAAAATACTGTTTATGCTGAAATATTTATAGGTGAACATATTCTTCTATGCATGAACTTACTGATTTTGGGCTTGATTTCTCATCACAACTGCTATAATAATCAGTGTCTGGTTCACTTTTTGTGGAAAAAGTTTCACTTTTCTGAAAGAAAATAAAGAGAAAGGTCAAATTTTTTATATTCAATAATAATGGAAGGTTCACAATGAAACTGAACTCACTCGGTTTACAATCTGATGTTTCTTCATTGCCTTCCCACTACCTTTAACTGTGGTTTCTTTTAAAGGTGAGAGAACTTTTCTGTCCAAGTTTGCTTCTTTAAGAACCCCCCTTTCCTGCAAGATATAAAATAACATGAATCACGCTTGATTAAAATAAATCATTTCTTAAACATAGTCACTTCCCTTACTTACATCAGTTCTCAGCTTAAAAGGCTTAGGGTTTGTGGGCTTTAATTTTCTGTACTTCACAGCTGGAGAAGCAGTTGTGGTCGATGAAGATTTCTGTTTTAAGGTCAAAACCGTAAGGTTATATACATAGTCAAATCATTCAATAAGGTGAGACTGAAAGTAACATCAGTCTATAACTAGAACTGACCTTTTGTGTTTTTCTCCAATCCTCATGCTTGCTCCCGAGAATAGCCTTTTTCTTTGGCACGTCATTGTCGGTACTCATCTCTCTGCAGCCGCCAAGAATTCATTGATTTCACGAACTTTTATGAAAACAACGGAGAGACAAACATTTTGAGAGAAATCAAATTCCTTACATATTTTCATGAAGGATTGAAGCATTTTCCTTGTCATCATTCTCAGTGAGCTGCCTCCCATTTTCTTTGTCATCAGAAGAAGCCAATGAATTTTCTTCAGCCTTTCTCTTCTTGGATTCGGACACTTTTCCCTCAGCAGAAACCGAGTTCCTTATCTCTTCATTTTCACTCCTTTCTGTAGTCATGTTCTCTTTATTGTTGGAATTTGACAGTGAGGTAGTGTCACCTTTCGAAGCTTCTGACAAAACTTGAACTAAAACTAAGCTCTCCCCTCTTGTTGGTTCTCGGGAAATTTCATCTCCAAGAGATATTTCACCACCACTTGCTGAAGTTCCTGATTCATGGCATCCTTCTAGAGAGCCACATCTAGATTCATCTATCTCCATATCACTAGAGTCATTTTGATGAGGCTTAGCAACTTGGCGTTTCTGAATGCCTTTCTTTACTTTCTTCTCCTTCAAACTTGACATTGAATTAGTTTCTTTTTCCTTACGATTATTAGAATTCAAGGAATCAAACACACGGCTTTTAACCTCTCTTCCCTTCAATTGCTTTTTTGAGGCAGTCACTGGCAATGATTTGATTCCTTCTTCTGCATTCTCCTTCACTCCATTGAGTTCAAGCTTTTTCATTGCTGAACACAATGCTCTCATTGGTGTTTTTAGTTCTATAGAACTCTTGATCTTTATCACCTTCTTAGGCGAGTCAAAAACAAGGGCCTTAGACACCACTCTGCTCTTAGGCACCCCAAAAGTCAAGGCTTTCTTGCTCTGAACACTTCTAAACTGTTCTACATTGGAAACCTTCTTCTGATGATTCCTTGGAGTGGTCAAGGCCTTGGCCACCGAAGGTGATGGCCTCACCTTAGCATTGGGGGTTGCGACAACCTTCGAAAGAGGTTTAACTTTGACGTTGTTGTCGGTCATCTTGTGTGATAATGAGGAAATAAAGTCCATCCTTGACACCCTTGACTTTGCAGGAGCTGTAAGGGGGCACTTCAAATTTGCGCTGAAAACAACCAAATTGCAAACACAATAAATAAAACGTTCTCAAAGGTTTTAAAAAATAGCATGTAAAAGATAATAACTGTGGTTGAATTGAATTCTTGTAATACCAATTATGGAAACAAACCTACAAGCTAAAGTACAAATTATTTTCTAATCATTGTAGTCAGAACTTTTGACTAAGAGCTTTTAATACTTGGAAAAGTCCATGTCACCGCAAACTTAATGTCTATTAACAATTGAGCCACACACATTAGGTAACGCTAGTAAAACTTAAAACCTTCACTTGTAGCCTAAAAAATGTCTCACGCAGTTAGTTTTACGATTAAAAGATTAGATTAACCAAAAATGGTTGAAGTTACCAGGGTTTTGGAGAGATTGAGTGCTTATATTTACATTTGTAATTCTTAAGGTTATTTTCAGTTTTTAAAATGTTTATGAATACACTGCAGTGACTATAGCTCACATAAAACTTAGTTCCTTGAACAATAGATAACAACCTCACCTCTAGGATACCCCTAGTCACTTTAGTAATCATCTATGCATTTTATGCAAATCAAACCAAAATCCTCTCAGGCTCAATCTCATTCTCTCAACTGATAGTGTTTACTTTCACATTGTGGATGTGGTTTCCACGTTCTCGATTTAATTTTCAGAAACTAGTAGTTATAACTTTTACATCTCTTAAACATGAGTACTTAATTCTCTACTTATTTCCAAACATGCTGTAAGTCACACTATGTAAAGTTCAATTTAAAACCCCCACTTCAATCTTACATTAATAAAGTTTTCCAGATAAAAAATTCTACATTAATCTAGGTGAGTCTATAAACTAATTTACTGGTTGAACTATGGCTACCTTGCTTCTCTTCTATTCAAAGCTTTTCTGAGGCGTACATTGGGGCTTCTGGCTGCCATAACCTGAAAATCCAAGATCCATTCTTCTATTCATCATCATATTTACGTCCATAACTTCTGAGTGCGTGAAACAAAGTTGAAGAAGAAAAAGATAACTAACCCGAAGAACAAAATTCTTGTATACTGCCTCAGAGTCCAACTCTTGCTCATGCCTCTGGTCACACCCTGTTGGAAAAAGTTACATAATTCATAATCCAAAAGCTGAAAAGGATTTGGAATAAGATGCGAAGAAGTGAGAAGTTAAACTACCAACACGTAAGCAGAACCAGTGACGGTCATCACCGGGACGGCGAGAATCAGGTACGGTGAGGTCCACGAACTTGGGAGCTTCGATGTTCTCGTAGAAGTCTTCGTCTACTCCTATTTCCTCTTCTTCAATGATTGGTAAACACTTAGTTTCTGCCATAACCTCCTCTTCTTCTTCTTTCTTCTGTTCGGAGCGTGTTGTTTTTGCTTTTGTTATTGTTTTTGCTTTGGATGTAATATTGTCGGAATCGTAATAACGTCGGACATTGGTTTTCTAACCGCTGAAATTTTTTAAATAAAAAATGTCTGTAACTAGCCGTTATGAATTCAACAGCTGGTTAGAGAGAAACGGCAATAAAGGGGTCCTTTCGTCATTGCACTTATTTCTTTCAGATTGGATTGGATCTGGACCCTGCGTGATCCAAGCCCACTTTGATTCTGATGGCTCAAGCCCACATGAACGAATTCTTCCCCACCTCCGTATCCTCTCCTGCACCTCCATGAAATTACTCATATAACCTTGTTTAAAAATTAGAAAAGTGAGCATTGACTTCCATCCTTTTATCTCTGTAACCTTGTTCGTGGATATTTTTCCACCCATCACCATTATATTTTTTGGCAAAATCTTTAATTAAAATTTTAACAAAGTTGTAAGTAAGTAATTTTTTATGTTTATGAAAAATTTATGAAATGTATTGTAAATTTGAATGATTAATTTGATAATTTGAATAATATTCGACAATAAACAACGATATTATCGATTTGGGAATTTATAAATTAGATAAAGTGTCATCGGGTTGTTATATAACATCTCAAAGTTATTTTAGTCATTTCAAATACATATTTTGGAAATTAATTTTCGTTATGGAGGTATAGAAAGAAGATATGAAGGTGGAAGAATAATTTGTCCCGCACATGTTCTTATGCCCCATAACATTTTGACCAATTTATCGTGTCCATATTTATTTGGACCCTTCATTTGAGTCATCATTTGTTTAAGTCTAGACATTATTACTGTCGAGTTTCTTTTATCAGAGTTTTTCTAGGTTTGTTGTGATTGATGACTGTTAAACAGCAATTGAAAGGGGATATATACATTATACATATAAAATCATTCATGTATAACAATTTATTATACAATGTCTTTTACGTCTATCTCTTCATCATTCTGACATATACTGAAAACTGATGTACAAAATAAGAAGGAATTGTTATTTTTATGGACTGTGATACTGGAGAATGTGTAGAGAGGGTGTGTGGTGGTTGACTTGCGAAGCCCAATAATAATGATGAAAAGGATCTGAAGGCATTGATCTTTAAGAAGTTTAGAGGAGAATAGCAGTTGGCAATAAATGATTTCTTTACCCTCATTTATATATTATATTGAGATTATAAATCTCTACATTACTTATAATAATGTGGGATTTCTAATATATTTATGTTAATCTTGCTTTAATTCATATGCATTATATATGATCATATACTTAAAGGTAGAATAAGATAGTCCAATAAATCTAACAACCTAGGTTTTTATACGACTATGCTATCATATTAAGACTATGATATTATATTAAAAAATAATCTAAATCTAATTTAATTTTATAAAATTTATTTATAAAATTAAATTTATATCTATTTATAAATTATTAAAAAATCTTATTTTTAATTTATGTTGAAAAATGATTTAAGATAAAACAGCAGTAAGATTCAAGAAAACTGACATATAATTAAAAAAAAAATTGACATATGATTCAAAAAATTAACAAGAAAATTCAGGAGTTATTTATCATTATTTTTCAATTCAACACCTTTATTTTTTAGCAATTTTAGTATCAACATTTGGTAAAACATGGTGTTCCCTTATCCTAGGTTGTGTAGATTGAGTACTTTTTTTACCAGTTATCCACGGCCAACTCTTTTAACCCTCCTTTATGATAACAATTTGTTCAATAGCATTGATTTTTATCCTTCTGTTTCACACAAAGGGCACTCTATGTTTAATTTAATATTCACCTTCATACACCCTTTCACGTTCCTATGTTTGTAATGACCTCCTTTTTGTTTAGATTTTGAAATCAAACTTTAAGAATACTTTTTATCAAAGCTTATTACCCATTAGTCTATCTAACCAAAATCTCATCTCAAACAAATACATAAAATAGTGATAATTGAGTTTTAATCTTAAGGTTGGAAGTTAAGAAGTAAATAAAATAATTTGTATATTAACTCTCTTAATTTAACAATAATTTCAAATACACATTAAATAACCTTTCTCTTTAAGTTTAGGATCCAATATTTATTGTTCCATATCAAAATTGCTTAACATGCATCATTTAAAGTAAAATCTATATTATACCAGTCATATTTTTTTTTTTGTCTTCTATGTCAGTTTTCTTATATTCTTCTATAGAATAGGAAACATGGTACGCATTAACAGCTAAGGTGAAAAAAAAAACTCAATTTAGTTATTAGCGATGGTGTAATTTGTTGATTGAAATTTTCTTTCAATCCATTTATTGTTTTCTATTTTATTGAAGAATATATGGGACAAAATCAAATAGAAAGCAACAAAAAGGAAAATATAGCTTCTAATATGAATTCTACTTCAAAGAATGTTTAACAATTTCAATAATTTGATATGATTTTAATATGGAATGAAACATATTGAGATCCTATGTTAAAGATGTGAATATGATCTTAATATCTAATATAATATGATTTTAAGTAATTTTAAGTTAGCAAGATAATTACTCAAAATTTAAATATTTAAAATAAATTAGTCAAACATAATAAAAAGTTAATATAAGATTTAATGAAGTTGGAAAAAAAAACTTGTTCAGTTAAGTTTACCGAAATTTATGACAAACTTGAAGAAAAGGAATAACAACAAAATTTTCAGAACAAACAAATACTTTCTGATTAGAAAAACTTATAAAGTAAAAGCAATCTTTAACTTCGGATTGAGAATAAGATGAAATTTAGAAAAATATAAATAAAAAAATTAAGCTTAAAGAAAGAAAGAAGACAAAAAAAATCATACCACAAAGAAAATGAAAAAAAAATAAAGAAATAGGATCTTACGAAGAGCACCTACTATTTTCATTTGTATTAAATTTATTTAACTTTTAATGTGATTTTCACTATTATTTTTATCATTTATGAAAAATAATAAATAGTTAAAAACTAAAATGAATAATATAAGATGTGATTATTGATACTCCTATATTAATTTCTAAATAAACACATTAAAAGGGATAAATAAACAACAACTAAATAAAAAAAGGAAAGTGCTAAGAAGCATAAACGAAATTTAGGTGCAAAAATAAAATTGAAAGGTTGTTGTTCCTACACAAAGGCAAAGCAATGATAATAAATATTAAAAGGCTTAATATCTTCTGTCTTCTGTTTTCTATTGAATGCCATGCAAAATTAGGCATGCAAAAATTAGTCGCCAAGCAGGTGCCACGTTAATCTTCAATTGTTCATAGATTTCTCTAGAATATCTTATTTATTTACTTTTTATTTCATAATCTGATTTTTAGAAAGTTAAATTCTAAGATATTTTTAATATATATGTATGATCGGTAAAATTAATTATAAATGTTCAACTTCTAAATAAATAAGTTACCTTATAAAAATTAAAAGAGTATATTTGATAATATTAAAAAAAATTTACATACTAATTTATTTGTTTGACTTATAAGATACATAATAAGAATGTTAAAGTAACTTATTTTCATACTCGATAACTTATAAGTTATAAATTATTTTAATAAACTGTTAGCTTATAATTTAATATATATTTTATTATAATTCTTAATTTTCTTTTTATTTATTATTACCCATTTTAATTTTAAATAAATAATTAATTATTATACTATTTTTAATATTTAATTAATTATCATTTTATTTTATTATGCAGTTTAAATTTTAAAAATTTAATATTTCCCATTAAAAAACAAATTTTTTATGATACTATGTGAAAATTATATATAATAATTTTGTAAAAAAAATAATATAAAAATAAATTAAATTAGAAAATAATAAAAGTTAAAATTATGAAAAATAAATAAAAAATAAATTAATTGATACTTGGTAAATTAACTACTTTAAATAAAGTGATTTGTTCAAATAAAAATATATATACAACTTTTAAAAAATAAATAAAAGTAATAAAATGAATAAAAATATAATTATTTAGAAAAATCTAGAATTATAATTAAACGATAAAAAAAATTTGTTTAAAATACAAATTTCAATTTATACTCAGTCCTTTAAGAAAAAGAAAAAGACCATACAATTGGAAAGATCAATTTGAATGAACATTGTCCTTTTCTTGTATTAATGATGCATCTAATACCTACCACCATGTTTATTCATAACCGACTCTCAATCACCATTTATTACATATCTATCAAAACCCTTATGCATTTGCTTATGCATTTGCAACTGAAGCAAACTTAAATTAAGTTTATATATAAAAATGTCAGCATTTGTCATTATTACATTAATTAAACTTACTTTAGAAAAATAAAATTAAGTGAAAGTTAAAAAGTTTGTTGATAGAAAATTAATTAAACTTATTAATGCAATATTATTTTAATAGAAAATTATAAATATTCAATTATACTAAGTATTAGTAATTGAATAAATTTGATATTAATTGATTCATATATTTTCATATTTTAGTGGTAAGTTATAGTAAATTTGGGAATATGCATTTTTATTTTCATTTTATTACAAATAATAAAAAATATATGTTTTTGTATATTTTATCCTTACATTAAATTTTAATATTTTTTTAAAAATGTTCAATGGTTAAAATAATTTAATATCACATTTTAATTTTTTTCCTGGAATTTAAAATATAAGTTATAAATTAATATATGTCTATTTACTATAAATTTAATTATAATATAATCTAGTCACCTAAATTTAAATATTTATCCTGTATAATGCATTGGTTAAATACTAATTTTAATTAAATAAATAAAATAGAAAAGTACATAATTAACCCTCAATTTACCTAGGGATATAAAATAGAATCCATTGTTGTTGACACCTACAACACAAGGTTGAACCGCTTCCCTCTCTGGCGTCTACGTCAAGACAGCGATCTGAAACTTCTAACACCACCGTCACTGATCGGAGATAAACTTCGGAGCCGGCGCTGCCATTACCAGCGTTTTTTCAACCCTCTTTAAGCTAAAAATAGGTACTTTCTGCTGCATCCATCACTATCATCATCTTCTTTTTAAATGTGTTCGTTCTATGTTATATTATATATGAAATGTTTAAGATAAGATACACATTAACATGAAAAAAAGATTATAACTCTTTCTTTTGAGCCTGACTTGATTCAAAAGCAACAACTTGTTGTACAAATCCTTCATATTTTTTCTTGTATCATTCAAAATGCAATTATTTCTCTTCCACCACATATTATCTTCGAAAAACAAAACAAATAATGAACCACATGTATAATAATCTAAGATAAATATTCGAGCTGTTCGACCGAGCATCAAGGATGCTTATATTATAATGGAGATTCTAGAAACTTCAAATTAATTTTAATTTTAATATAAATTATGTTTAAAATTGATGTATATCCTTTAATGGATTAATAAAAACAAGTAAAAGGGTGTTGGTTATTCTATGAAAATCCTTTTGATGTTAGATATTTTAAAAAAATTGCGATCCAATTACTTGATTCGTTTCACCAAGTGTTTGGAAGGATGATATGATTAAGCTATGTGATTAATATCCTATATTTTGTATATAAGGAGAGCCGCAATATTAGAATATTGGACTTTGTAGAAGTTGTTCCAATCTTTTAATAGATAAAAATAGAAGTCATATTAAATACTAAGTTATTTTAAACTTTGAAATTGTCCTTAATTATTATATATTTTCTATAATTTATAATGAATTTATCATATATGTAGAAATTAATAGAATTAAATATATAATTAAAAAATGATAATAAATGTTATTTGAATTTAAAAAAATATAAAATAATTTTTTTGTCTTAAAATGAATGGGTATAAAAAAAAAAGAGAACAGATAGTATTGATTATACTGAATTCTATGCCATGTAGTATAATTTTGCAGGATTCTATAACTAGTTCTTAGGTATTGCAAGAAAAGTATTTAAATTACTTCTATTTTTATCTGTTTATTTTAAATAATAATACTATATTTAAAAATTATGGTTACTGTTTTCATTTATATTAAATTTATCTACTTTTTAATACGATTTTCATTATTATTTTTAGAATTTATAAAAAATATAAATACTTGAAACCTAAAAGAAATAAATGCAAAATGTGATGATCGATAATCATGTGTTAATTTTCTAAATAAAAATATTAAAGCTGAAACATTACTGATAATGGAATAAAAGAAAAAGAAAGTGTTAAAAAGCAGATAAAGAGAAACTAAATTTAGGTGCAAAAATAGAATGGAAAGGGTTTTGTCCCCACAAAAAGGCAAAGCAATGATTATAAACATTGAAGGATTCTTATATCTTCTGTCTTCACTCTTCTGCTCTACATTAAATGCCATGCAAAATTAGTGGCCTCGCATTTGCCACGTTATCTTTTGTCAAAATAACAGATCTATTTATTTACTTTCAATATTGCAGAGTCTGATTTTGCAAATAAGTTATAATAATAAACCCCCATTTATATATTAAGTGGCATGAATGATACAATATAAAACTAAAATAAATAAAAAATTCTACACATATTTAAAAGATTATTTTAATAAACCAATTTAACATAACTTGTGAAAATTTCTTTAAAAACAATACAATTTATTAATAATAACAAAAAAACCTTAAAATTATTAATAAAAATAATAATTAAATTTTTAGAATTAATATTTGTGGTTAATAATTAAATTTCTTAAATTTATATAAACTTAAATTTAAAATAATAATATATAAAAATTTACATTAACTTTTATTATTAATTTCTAGTATTTAATTAATTTTAAATTATTTAAATTTTAAGCTTGTCCATTTTATTCAGAAACAAACTTAAATTATTAATAACAGTGAACTAAAAATATTTTTTAAATTAAAAATAATAATATTTCTACCGATTCATTAATTTTAGTATAGTACTATTTTTTTATTATATAAAACAATTAAATTACAATTTTAAATAAAAAATTAAATTTATTAATTATAAGTATTTTTTTTAAAAATTCTAAACCTTATTTTCTTTGAAAAGAAAAAATTAGCCGAATTCAAATATGAGCTGCAGTGACGATAATACAAATCAATTCAGAATGTTTTAATCTCTTAAGATGAAATTTTGAATTAAAAAAAAAATAAAGGATTGGGTTGGATAAATAATATAAGAATGAGTTGGATTTTGTAAAACAAGTTAAAATATTTATTAGAGAAAAAAAGTTATAATTATACATTGTCATATGATAATAAACGTTCACCTGAAATAACCATTTGACTTTTTTTAAGTGAGAATGTATGTAAAAAATAAATAAATAAATAAATTTTATTTTATTTACATTAATTAAGTTTATGAAATATTTTGCATTAAATTTAGTTTAACTATATTTATTTACTTTTCCTTGAAATTAAGAGTTCAGTTCATGAAGAATACATTTTTCTAAAATTTTGAGTCAAGACACTGAATTTATTTGACTAATTATTAAGGGTGTATTTTCTAATAGATAATAAATTGACAAATTTTTGATATGATAGTTAGTTGACAGTAGATTAATGATCTATCTAACACCTACCACCATGATTAAGGCTAACTGTCTCCCTATCACCATTTTATTATAATATATATTGAAATCCACCCTTCTAACAAACTAAAATTAAGCTTATATGAGAAAGATATAAGTGGCAGCAGTTATTATTGTTATATTACTTAAAGTTACTTTAAGTAAAAATTGTACATTTTGTTGATAGTTAAAATGATTAATTAAAAGTTTAAAACGATTAAACTAATAATGAAAATAAAATTATAAAAATGAATATTCTTATATGATACTTTTGAGTAACTATAATGTTAGTTTTTTATTAGTTTTAAAGATTTCTAACTGCTTATTCAATTATCAATTGGTTTGATTACATTTATGAACTTCTACACTGTTCAGTATGTTTTCTCTCTTTTAAAAATTGTTTGAAGAATTGTTCATGGTTAATTTTAACTTAATTAGAACTACAAAAAACCGTTTTATAATGATGTTATTAGTAATTTAACTCTTCTGTAATTATATTATCATTAATCTAACTTATTATCCTGTGAAGTTCTTTCAATTATATTTTTCCATACACAAAATTAAACTCAAAATCTTATTAAAAAAAAATTAAGTTTAATATCACGTTAGAATTGCGTTATTTGACAGAATGAAAGAATCTTGAAAAATAAGAAAATGAAATGAAAGAATGACAACTAATTTGGGAGCTCAGAACATATACAAGATAAAAGTTATATATATATATATATATAACAAGTAGTTTTATTATATTTTAAATGAAATTTCATGGTATTACATTACTTCTATTACATTATTTATACACAATCCTCAGAATTTTGTTAGGTAAATATATTTTAGTAAAGTTTTCTTATTCATTACTTTTTCTAATATGTGAGAAAATTGTAAACAACTTGCAAGATAAAATGAGATGAAGAAATGAAGAAGTGATTGCAGCTGTAATAACTAGAAAGAGAAAGAGAGTTTGCATTTAAGTTGCACTGATAACATGTCAACCTCACTTGGAGAATCCACACTTTGTCCTTCCACCTTCAACTCTTTCCATCATCATTATACTTTTCATATATGTTTGCTTTTCTTTTCAGGCTTATTTCCAGGCTTATTTCCAGGGATCTACTGGAGATGGATTTTGAATACATTCTGGGGGGAATTACAGCTTCTACTATGCTGCTTCTATTTGTTCTATTCAGTTCTGCATCAAAGAAGGAGGCCAAAGCTTTAGCACATGCAGAAAATAATGGTGGCACTATGATAACAACAACATCAGAAAATGGAAACCAACGTCAACAAATTTCACCAACGCTGGACATCATCATTGTCGGTGCTGGGGTTGCTGGCGCAGCCCTTGCTTGCACACTTGGCAAGGTAGAACAAAGTGGAAACCTTTTCTTTTCATCTGTGCTAAAATAATAGCAATAATGAAGTTACAAGTCATGTCTGAGAGCCAGAAAGGTTCAAGAGGTTGGAAGGAAGAAGAGTATTCAAGAAGTTTAATTTATACAGGCTTCATGGAACATTTGTTCTAAAGATTAATATCTCATTTTTTTTTTCCTTGAATCTTTTTCTCCTTCAAGAATAAGAAAACATATGTAGTCAGATTCATATTCTGTTCTTAGAACAACACCACAAAGTACATATGTATTCATATTCATATTTATAGTTGAGCATATAAGTTCTGGGTCATTTTTCGGATGGCCTAAAAGCTTTTTACACCATGAATTATGGTCATTGTTGTAAAAGGATGAATGATGCTGATATATGGTCCTTGTTTCAGGAAGGAAGGCGAGTGCTTGTTATTGAAAGGGACTTGACTGAACCAGACAGGATTGTGGGGGAATTGCTACAACCTGGAGGTTATCTCAAGCTAATTGAGTTGGATCTGCAAGGTAAGCAAAGTATAGATGGATGGAAAATCGTATGAGAATTGTTGTAATCAATCAATTTTAGGTGTAAAGAACTCCATTTTCTTCTGCTGCTCAAATTCAATACTCTTATTAACTGATGAATGTTGTGAGTTGTTGCAGATTGTGTGGGTGAGATTGATGCTCAGCAAATCTTTGGCTATGCTCTTTACAAGGATGGGAAAAATACCAAGCTTTCTTATCCCTTGGAAAAGTTTGATTCTGATGTTTCAGGAAGAAGCTTTCACAATGGCCGTTTCATACAGAGAATGCGAGAAAAGGCTTCAACTCTTCCAAAGTAGTACAAACTTTTACCATCTTTTAAAAAGGATTTTTTTTTTTTTTATTGAGTCCTTTCCTTCCTTTGGATGCTCTAATTGTTCCAAATCTGTACAGTGTAAAATTAGAACAAGGATCTGTCACATCTCTGCTAGAAGAAGATGGAATCATCAGAGGGGTAAACTACAAAACCAGGAGTGGACAAGAGCTCACAGCTAAGGCTCCCCTCACTATAGTATGTGATGGTTGTTTTTCCAACTTGAGACGTTCTCTTTGCAACCCAAAGGTAAAAATACTAAGTTTTTCTCTTTCTTTATCGTATATATCACTTACCCAAATTATTCATTAGTTTTATCAATGATTAATCTTCATTGAACAACTTGATTAAACACTTTTAATAAAGTTTACACTCTTGGTACACATTGTATCTATTCTGTTATTTTTAAGGTAATTGTATTAAGATACACATTTTATCCTATATAAGAAACATATAGTAATGGTTAAGAATTATTTAAGAGTGTGTTTTCTACTTAACTTATATTGTAGTGAAACGGGTTTGTTTATTTATTTATGCAGGTTGATGTGCCATCTCATTTTGTTGGTCTGGTCCTAGAGAACTGCAATCTTCCATATGCAAACCACGGGCACGTTATCTTGGGTGATCCTTCTCCCATTTTGTTCTATCCCATAAGTAGCACTGAGATTCGGTGTCTGGTTGATGTGCCTGCTAGCAAAAAATTACCTTCCCTTGGTAATGGTGAAATGGCTCGTTATTTGAAAACAGTAGTAGCTCCACAGGTACAAACGAGTATCCTAGTCTAAGGCTTCACATAATTAACATTCCAAATTATCAACAAACATATTCTTCAACTAACAGAAATTTGTGTTTCAGGTTCCCCCAGAGTTGCATGCTTCTTTTATAGCAGCAGTTGACAAAGGAAACATAAGAAGCATGCCAAACAGAAGCATGCCTGCATCTCCGTATCCCACACCTGGTGCCCTTCTCATGGGAGATGCCTTCAACATGCGCCACCCTTTAACTGGAGGGGGAATGACTGTGGCTTTGTCTGACATTGTTTTGCTAAGGAACCTTCTAAGACCCCTCCATGACCTGCATGATGCTAATGCTATTTGCAAATATCTTGAATCATTCTACACCCTACGCAAGGTTAATATACATTACTCAAAGCTTAGTAGTCATGTACTCCTGATTAGATAATGTATAAAAGTTCTATGCATGTATTATTTAATCTAAGTGAAAGTTTAATCATATATATCATCACTTATAAACTTCCACCTAAATGATTAAGCTTCTTTATTATGTTTGCAGCCAATGGCATCTACAGTAAACACATTAGCTGGGGCATTATACAAGGTGTTTTGTGCATCCCCTGACCCAGCTAGAAAGGAAATGCGCCAGGCTTGTTTTGATTATTTAAGCCTTGGAGGTGTTTTCTCAGATGGACCAATATCTCTTCTCTCAGGCCTAAATCCTCGTCCATTAAGCTTGGTTCTGCACTTCTTTGCTGTGGCTATATACGGCGTTGGTCGCTTACTCGTACCATTTCCTTCTCTAAAACGCATGTGGATTGGAGCTAGATTGATTTCCGTGAGTATTTTTTGCATTTCTTAATGGTTAAACATACACGATCTTTCACATATCAACCATACATAACCTTTGCTGCAACATTATCATATTCCAAATGATGACCAATTCTTGCATGAGTAGAATGTTTAATATATTCAAATATACATTCAATACTGACTTTATATTAATATACCTTCAAACTTTTACACTCAAGAATTACTCCCAAATTATTTAGTTAATGGTACATTAAAAGTTATGATTTTGAATCAATTTTGTTGTTGAGATTTTCAGGGTGCCTCTGCGATCATTTTTCCCATTATCAGGGCTGAAGGAATCAGACAAATGTTCTTCCCGGTGACAGTGCCAGCATATTACAGAACACCTCCTGCCAATTTGCATGATTAAATATACATCTTGGAGAAAAATCATGCATGAACATATAACCTGTGCTATTATTCTATGTAGCGGTGATTACACCTACCAAAAAGGAAAAATAAGTGAGCCTAGAGGAGAATTGTGGTATAGAAGGCTCCATATCTTGTATGAATACAATTTTTAAACAATCGTGTCTACCTCAGTACAAAAACTAAATTTCCAAGATCAATTTTCCAGCAAAAGAGGTTAAAATGTTGGGCTTTATTAGTTGATCATTTATTTATGCTTTCATATAAAAAAGACTAATGATATAATTGTATGAATAAAAATTAGAAGTATACTATGATAAATGAAGTACGTTATAGTGGCCACATAAAAACGGAATGAAAGACAATAGTGACTACAAATATGAGTGACTTAGAGAATAGAGTGAAAGTAAGTGGAGTCTAAATCTAATTGGAAGACTTCAGATTTGATTGAAGTGAATACATATGTGAATTTTGGTCTCTGAGACCAAAATGTGAAGAAGGAAAAAATAGGAAATTACTGTAAAATAGAAAAGTAGGAAATTATTGTTTATTGCTTTTTTTTTTTGTGAAGAAAAGTTGTATGAGAGTGATTCCTAATAGAGGCCTTAAAGCTTAGGTTGTAATCAATATCAGAGCAGGGAAGGCATTAAAGCTTAGGTTGTAATCAGTGTCAGAGCTGAGAAGCATATTGGTACCAGACCTGAGAATGCATTAAAGCTAAGGTTGTAATCAGTATCAGAGCTGAGAAGCATATTCGTATAATGACTATGACGGGTTGGGTGTTTGGACACTTGACTAATTGTGTATCAAAAGGGGTATGTAAATTTCTTTAATAGTAAATTATAAATATTTCATTGCACTAAGTATTATTAATTGAATAAAATTGAGTTTTGATTAACTTTTATATTTTAGGAAAGTTTGCCTTCTCAGAAGTGTAAAAAATGACCACAAACATTTGGTAAGTTTATGGTAAATTTGGGAGTATTACATTTTTATTTCCATTTTATTAAAATAATTTAAAAAATATACATTTTTATATGTCTATCCTTAAATTAAATTTTAATATTTTTTAAAAATGTTCAATGGTTAAAAATAGTTTAATATCACATTTTAATTTTTTGCTGGGAATTTAAAATATAAGTTATACATTAAGATATGTCTATTTATTATAAAGTTAATTATGATATAATTTATATTCAAAAACATTTGCTATATTATACATTTTAATCTCTTAAAATCAACTATTTATTTTACACAATGTATAAGTTAAATACTAATTTTAATTAACTAAGAAAATTATATATTTAACCCCAACTCAAATGAGGATAGAGAATAGAATCTGGTTGTTGTTGACACCTGCACACTAACACAAAATTCCATCGCCTCTCTCTCTTCTCTTCTCTTCTCTCTCTCTCATCGCCTATGCCAAGACAGGGATCGCGACTTCGAGCACCGCCGTCACTGATTGAAGAGAAACTTCGGTGACGGAGCCGGCCACTGCCACCAACAACGTTTCAATTGGTCACCCTGCACTTTCTTTCAACTAAAAATTGGTACTTTCTGCTGCATCCATCATCATCGTCGTCATCGTGATCATCGTCTTTTTAACTGTGCTTCTTGATTCGTTGTATTGAAATCCCATCATTTACATGTTTTGTGCGTTTTAGGGATTTAACGATTTGTTACTTTTTATGCCATCAAGATTCTGTGGGATTGGGAATTTGTGATTCAATTTGAAATTCAGAAAATTTTTGGCAGAGTTTTTTACCCAACAAGCACAAGCGTTGAACAAGAAAATACTTAATGGTGCCTGTGGTTGTGACCACGTGATTTTAGGTTATTTGATTGATTTTTGCATTGAGAGGGCCTTGGGAACTTAACAATGTCTGTAATATGTGAAATCATGGATTTGTTTTTGGCTTTTTGCTGCATATTTTGTCTCTTTTCCCTTCCCAACTCAAAGCAGTACGGCATCCTGGAGCTGTTTCATTGTTTTATTTAAGGTTGTATATTCAATTATAGTCTCATTTCTTTTGTTTTTTTGTTTTGTTTTTGGGTAATATGGTCAGACACTCAAATGGATTTGGAGACTGAAAACAGATTAGCTGCTATGCTTATGAGGGAAGCAGCAGAATTACGGCGGCAGTCTGAAAGGGAAGGTGTTCTTGCTTATCTTCGAAAGCCTGACGTTCGGACTCGGCCAAATTCACGATTCCTCACTGCTACTGTACGTGGAGTTCAACAAGGTTATTTTTAGTCATATATTTAGACAGAGCTTCATTACCATTGCCCTATATGTGCTTCTGAGAAAAGATGTCAGATTGTGTTGGAATTAGGAAATGATATTTATATTGCTGTTTCACTGTTTGATGATTGTATCAATAGCCTTCTTTCGATTGATCTTTTATGTGAGTGCTGTGTATACCCATGAATGCTAGTGGTGACTCGTGGCCAGTGTTATCAATGGCGGAAGGCTAAAATTCTTTCATATAAGCACACCATTGCGGCCTATGGTGCCATTAGGAACAAATTGCCTATGGCGGTTGGCAAAAAATCTGGCGTGTTGTCCATGGCACCACCATTTAAGAAGAATGCTCATGGTTTGTATGGGAATTGGACATGCAGATTTGTTAGAGAGATTATGGTAGGTGTGTTTGGAAGAAAAGGGAAGGGAGGAAATATTTTATTTCTAATAAATATTCTTTAATTTGCTAATTTAAAAAAGTGAAAGATTTGCATAAACTTGAGAGGCTAGAGAATGATTATGTGGAGGATATGGAACCTGCTAGGGGGCTGTCTGGTCACTGAGTAGTGCAGCTAAATTTCGGCAGGAAATATTACTTCATGGCATTTTGGAACCAGGAAATGCAATTGGAGAAAGAAGAATGTCGTGAACACTTTTAAGATAGTGAACATGGTATAGTTTTTTTTTTTTTTTTGGAGAATTTATTGAAATGAAATTGTTGAGAGAAATAAGAGAAGTCATAAAAACAGTGACAAGGTAATGGTGGAGCTGTAGATGTCATCTTTAGCTGCCTCATTATCATACCTACTAATACATTATAATAATATGTCTTGGGGATAATCAAAACTATTAGAATATAAAGTGTAAAGAGAGCTGTGCAAGTTATAAGTTATTGTTAGCATTGGCTGACTCCGTATATTCTCCTTCTTTATTTGCATGAACACATAAGAAAAATAGAAAAGAATTGAATAATACCCAATATTGTTCCTTTGCTCGGTGTTAAAAGGTACATGAAAAATAAAACGAGAAAAAATCATTTACAGAATTAGTATATCATAACACATTTACAGAATTAGTATATCATAACTCATGTATCCATATATTTTTGGTTACACTTTATCCATCCATATTGTGTCTAAGATTTAATTTTGATTTTTTATTTAGTACAGTTCTTTAAGATAAAGATTTAATGACATGTTGTTCTTACTTTGTTGAAATAGTTAAAGTACAATAAACTTTATTTCAATGGTCAAACTCACTGATGATTGAAAGGTAGTGCATTTTATTTTTGGCTAACAAAGTTTTAGGTGAATTGTATATTGGACAAAGTTGTTAAATAACCATTACAGCGTTGCGATAGCATTTTTTGACCCTTCCACCATAAGCATTTTGTAAAAAGAGGTCCTCAATGGTGGTACCATCGGCTACATTGACAACCTCAATGTTTATATGGCAGAATTATGGCCTTCTGCCATCTAGCATTGATAACCTTGATCAAAGGGTATGCATGAAGTTGTGACTAGCATGACACTGGGTCTCATACCCTAGTTGAATACTGAAATTACTTTCATTTCTTTTACGTGTTTGTGACAGACAAAGCACCATCCTCCTCCTCCTCTGTTGCTGAATGTTTTTCATCTAATATGACGTGTACATGTTGACCTGATAGTTTATTATTAATCATATTGAATTTCTTTTGGTGTTCTCTACCAGCAAATCGAGCGGTGGAAGTGAATGAGATGTGGCGATTGCGGCAAAAAGAACTGGAGCTTGATAAACGGATTAAAGAAAAATCAATTGATAAAAGAAGTAAAGACAGAACTCATAGGGATGATAACTCATCAAGAGGCACGGGAAGACATGCTGTTATTGATAACAACACTAGAACCTCTGCCTCACGTTCAAGTAATAGAGAATATGAACTGGATAAAAATGATAAAAGCAGCAGTGACAGAAGTCATAAGGATGATAACTCATCAAGAAGCCCAGGAAGACATGCTTTAGTGGATAAAAGGCCTAGTATCTATACTTCGTGCTCCAGTGAAAGAGAGCATGAGCATGGTGTGGAAGGTTTAAAGGATGAAGAGCTTGAAGAGTTTCTGCACTCAAGGTATTATTTGTCTGTTATGCCTTCTGTTGTTTTATGTGTGTGCATACTCTAGTATAATATCTCTGATTTTTTTTAGAACTAAAGAAACACCATTTTGGTATTAGGACCAAACGAGGCAGAGGTTCTGTTGGCCCAAGGATGGATGAGACTGGACCTTACCTTCCTCCCGATTCAGATAGGGAGCCTGATACTAGTCCGAATGTAAGGCATCGCGGTGTTATTTTTGGTCCAGAGAAGCCCTTGTCATTGAGATCATATGAATCTTCTTCTGAGGAGGAGCTTCATGAAGAACGGCGGAAAAAGAGTAAAAGGTCTCACTCTAGGAGCTCGGACAAGGAGCATTCTAAGAGGCGCAAGTCCAAAGATAAATCTAAGCATAAGAAAAAGAAAAGGGAGGAGAAAAGAAGTAAACATCATCACTGAGGCTCTTATGTAACTTGATATTCTCAGAAGAAGCATGCAGTCAATTTGGATGAAACTCGTGTTTGTACTTAGCGCAGATGATTTTCTGTAACATCAAATGCAAATCCAACTAGCTTGGCCACAGAAAAGGTTACTTAGACAACTATCAAACATTTTAAACTTCAGCTGGGGGCGTAGGTCTCTTGCACAGATTAGGTTTCTTAGTCCGTCATCAGGTTCCTGTCTTGACCTCATTAGCTTGCTTGGAGCAATTCACCTTGTGTTTCATCATCATCCGGTCAATATCAGTGTCATGAATATCATGAACATTTTCCTATTCCGTGTCATTATATACATTATATATTATCTTCATCAACCTCTTTAAAATTACAGCGCCACCCACTTCATTTTTGGCATTCCTTCCATACCATCATGGACCAAGGAATTTTCCCAAAATGACAAACCAGAAATTATGTAACATGTAGAGAATTCAATGATGGCTCTTGTTTAAGTGTATGATGGTACAAGTATCAACTTTCGTGTTGTGGATTACCCTATGTAGAAAAGTATTTTTTCATTTACACCAAGGGAGTAAATTTCGTTTCAATTTACACACTGACGGGAAAAAATGGTCCAAAGTTCTTCAAGACTAAAATTGAAATTGTTGGTGACCTTTCAAGGTTTAGCCGTGGTCAGGCTTCCAATACTAAAGATTATTTGCTAATATTAAGTACTTGATAGTAACGCTGTGTAGTAAACGATATGCAGAAATGATACTTCAAGCGCATTGCAAATGTATGTACTTCTCTATGTTCTATACCTTTCAAATACGTATATAAATAGTTCTTTTCTATAAATAGGGTAAGAAGGAATAGTAATTATTAGCAATTAAATTCCAAGACTAGTATGTGAAAGACTAATCTATATGATCATATATAGAAGGATCAATGTCACAAGTCTTCAAAATCATGATCCGTCTCATCAAAGATCTCCTCCTACAAAGAAATATTGATGTCAATTTAGGATTCCGTCAGCAAATAAATTTGTTCAAAGTGACCTTAATGAATTTAGTACCTGTAAAAGCTCTTCAATGACATCTTCCATTGTAATTATTCCAACGGCTTCTTCTTTTTCTGGCAGCTTTTGAAGTGAACTTCTATCTATTTCCAAAATATCGGCGTACATATTTTTTGACCATTTTCTGCTCTGGGAACCACCCCTCTTCGAATTATTTGAGTTTGGAAAGCTTCTCCATTTATGGCTTGACAATTTGGTTTTTAACCTATTCTCTTGGGGAGGCTTATCACCGTCAATATTCACCTTCACATCTCTCACTGAGTGTATTTCACAGCCATTATTATGAGAGACAGGGAGAACTTGTCGTGATGTGAAAGAAGTCTTTAGTTTTAAAGAGAATCTACATAAAATGTTAGCATCGTTTAACTTGATTACAGCATGTGCTTACCATAAGAGTTATTGTTAGAAGCTTGTTGCTCTGTCTTGTCCCAGTTTTTAACAACAACAGCCATGTGGCTATGACCCTTTCGGAACTCATTCAAAATATCATACAGTGGCATCGATTCTGGAACCCTGTTAACCATGTAATTTTTAGATATGAATGTATTTTAATATAATATAATGCCATTGTTTTCAGAGCTTATGTTTTTCAAGTTACAGTAAAATTGCAAAACATAAAACAAAAATACCTTGGAATTCTGCGTAAGGTCACACTTTTCACTGGTGCTTCATCTTCTGGGTCAATTGTCAGTAAATTCTTGACCTGAAAGTCCATAGTGTATCTGCTTAGAGATAAAGCAAACTTAATGTAAAATCATAAAGAATCCTCTTGGAAGGAAGTTGATATACAAGTTGAATAAAATTGATGCAAAACTATTGTGTGGATTTACACTGTCAATGCAAAATAGATGTTATCGATAGGTTAAAGAAAAACAGCAGACTGCATGCATACCAGGATAAGTCCAATAATATTTGTAGGCTGCTCATGATAGACTGGGACTCTGCTATGTCCATTCTCCATTATCAGATTCATCAGATACCTGTTAATAGTAACAACTCTTGATACAGAAAATTGTAAAAAGTACAAAAACTAGAGCTCACATCGATAATTTTTTGAGACACCTATGTGCTTACCTATCAAGCTTTGAATTAATATCAACACAAAATGTTTCTGTTATGAAAGTCATGGCATCACTGGCTATCTTCTCAGAAAGTTCCAGTGCTCCAGCAATGATTGTTGTTTCATGATGCGACAGTTCCCCACCTTTTCCAGCCTAACACAAATCATCATGAGCAAATGGAGTCTAAATAACTAGAAGAGAAGAAGATAAGCCTCAGTTACATTATTCAGATTGGAAAAATGAATAAGGGCACTGAAGACAAGTCTTCAGTTTCAAGAGAAAATGAACAAACTTATAAATTATAAATGCATGCCTTGTTTCAATGCAAAGCATCATGTAGCCCTGATACAGACCTCATGGCCATGCAGATTTACAAGTGTCTTCAACTCAGCTCTGTGAAAAAGGGCTTCATGTCGATGCCCCAGCAAAAAGTCCAACAACTGGAGTACCAAACAAATGCAAAAAAAGTCAAGGAAAATAAAGTTCATGGATAACAAGCTCCTGGTTACTGAAATAAAACTGAAGAAGTATCAATAGAAGTTCTGCTTAATTTGTGTCACCTTACTAATTGGATAAGCAACAGGAAAACATATCCATACGAGAACACGGACTACTGGAGCCACTGTTGCACCAATTGCTAAACCATACCGAGAACAAATTGATTGGGGTATAATCTTCTCAGAAGTAAGCAGATGTTAGAGAACATTACATAATAAGTTATATAACTGCATGCTAATATTTCCTATAAAATATTGAGTAAAAATATGTGCAGGAAAGATGCAATCCATCATTGTTATAGGACTGCGATCACTACCAAAGGAATCATTAAGCAGATTGAATGTGTCAGTAGAAAAAGTCTGTTTACAAAAATTAACTACTTCTCATTTGGTCTGAGTTTTTTTTACTTGAACTAATCATGGTTCTTGAAGATGAGCTTCTGACTTTCACAGACACGTAGTGTCAAAAGGGATTTGGTCTCTTCAGTTCTCAACCTGTGATATGTATGCATTGCATTTGATTTATCAGAAAAAATGAAATTCTCACCTCACCGAACAGAAGAGTTAATGTCACCGAAATCAGGATAGCACCCCACCAAACAGCAAGACTATCCAGAAAAACTGGTAGTGCCTGACAAAACCAACACCATTATCCAAAATTGGCTGGATCTTTCTATGTGTTCCTGTGATTAAGTGCACACTAACACATGATTTTACTTGTACCTCCATGGCTGCAGCATTGCAAATTAGGAGGGTGCAAAGCAATAAATGTTGATTCCTGACAACAGGCAATATCCTTGCTGTGATGACAAAACACTATTTCAAACAACCGGAGATTTATAGAGCTACTTTATAAAAAGCAATTTAGTTTTAGAATTCAAATGAATTGACCTTCCATAAGTTATAATCAACTTATGATGAGAAGTTTATCCTAATATTGTCAGAAACTACATGTTGGAAATCACATGTAAACAAGAAACAATGATCAAAGAAGTATATATATCTAAATTGAAATTCCAAGACTACGCAACTATTATGTAAAGGTAAAAACTTAAAACTGAAGTAGAATAGAATGATTTCAACTCTGTGTTTCAATACATGACTTAAACTTCCAAATAACTAATTAAGAACTCATGTGTACATTATGGTGAGTTTCCATAAGGCAAGGAGAGAAATTGCACCAGCATTTTTGCGATCATGAGGGGTTCCAGACTTAGCAAGGACCTCAAGATCAACGAGACTCAAGGACATGAGGCCTAAAGTGAGCCCTGACATCAATCCAGCGAACATCACCAGCACCACAATTATCACTATGCGTTTTGAAAACTCCATATCACAGCACTCATACTGCACTGCCATTGAAACCACTCTACAAACATACACACTCTACTCCTTGTTGTTGTTGTCTTCGTCAAATGTATAGTTATATGTTTGTGTTGGGAGGGAGGGATCATGATGATGACCATGATCATGATGATGGCCATTGTCATGGTCAATTGATCATCGATAATGTAGCTTTGAAGGGTAGGGACCCACACCAAACCAATGAAGCGTTTTTGCCTTGGATATGCCCATGCAAGCACAAGAATTGTTCTCTGGAATCGTATTTCTTGATTCTTATTCTGCTTCCCTTCTCTTAAACATATTAATGCTACTCGCGCCAACCACTTTTTGTTTTTTCAAACGGGACATTCCAAATATTGTACGTGTTTTTCTAAGACATATCCAATGATACAAAAATCATGATAGTTGTTTAACTCCTTTTTAATTATGAGCTTAAGAATGTCGCATCAAATTATCAAGTGTTGTCTTCAATTACTAAAATATATGCTACTGTCTCGCAATTTTGTAATTAACGGTAGCTTAGATAAGCAATTGTCCTTATATACTGTTACATTCAATTACTCCATCACCAAACTGCATAATAACTTATTCATATATTAAGTACTTTTTCTTAATATTTGGGCTTGAGTTTAATTTAATCTCATAAAGTTAAATTTTAAGATAAAGTTGTCTTCTATTGATATATCTTAATTTGACTACACTGTTACTAGAGGTGCAATCTTACACATTTTGTTTTATAGACAAAGAAATATTCAAATATCAAATTTACTAGACTTAATATTTGAAACATGGGTGTTGATTAGGATTACAGGGACGGGTATCATGTGATCCTCTCAAAATATATATATACATATATATAACAGGAATAAGTTAGAAGAATTTATAATTTTTTTATAACACGTAATTTCATTTTAATGCTCTCCTGCCTGCTGACATTCGTGTTGATGATGCTCCTACTATTTTTTTTTACATCTGCAAAAAATATTTCAAATATAAGATTTTTTTTAATTTTAATTATATACACAATAATGATAATATATATAAAATTTGAGTATATTATTTTATGTTTCCTACATTATTAGTCAAATCAGTCACTGGTGTGGATAATAAGATCTTATAAGTTCAATGTAAATAACCAAGATGAATTTCATTTTATAATTCGAGTTTTGAGATATGTTTGGATGAGTTTTTCATAAACAATTTTAGTAAAAAATATTAAAAACAATAATAATTTTAAAAAATAAAATTAGCTTACACAAGGTATAAATAAAAATTTAAAGAAATTATATAAAAAATTAGAACTTTTTTATACATAAGTTAGTTTTAACTAATAAAACAAAACAATTTTATCTTTTTTATTTTTCTATTCTGAAATTCTTTTGTAGACAATTTTGTCTAAACATTTTCAATTCTACAAATAGAACTAATAAGTAAGAATCGTTCTTTATTTAAATATTTTAATTTCGTCTTATGACTGGTTCACTTATAAGCTGTGTTGGGACCATAAGAAAATATTATAAAATACATTCCTATATGTTATTAATATTTAAAAATACATTTTCAATTTATCTTATTTTAAAAGCTTTATTTGATTTTTCTTATTTATTTATTTTGTTTGTTTTTAACATTACTTACTTTATAAAGTAATTTAATAAATTAAATGGTTATAAATAACACATTTTTTATGTTTTAGTAAATTGGACTTCAACTTTTATTTTTTATTTTTTAATAAATTGAACTTCCTTGAGAAATGTTTAAATTGTGTTGCATTTAACTTTTAGTTTTAAAAATTACATTCTCCTATTTTAAGATTAATATTTTAATTTTTAAAGACGTGTGTCTTTGTCCTTTGGTACATGTTTTCCAATTTATTTCATTTAAAAAAAATTGAATTCAACTATTGTATTCAATACATTGATATTTATAATTAGTAATCCACCTTGCTTACAAAAGTAATTGAAAACGTGAGTCCTGGTACTAATACTACTGCTAATAATAATAATACAAACAAAAGAAGACAAATGCAATTCAATAATTTTAAGATAATATAATTATTTTAGAAAGTATAGTAGCTTTGATCACCACACCTAAAATGTAACTCCTTACCCAAATTTCAACCATCTTACATTCTGATAAAAGTACGTTAAACCACGTCACAGATTCACGATATAGGTCAAGATTAAAGAAAATTTAAATCATTTTCATTTTCAAAATACAGATTAAGATTCTAATCTTTAAACTAAACACGTTAAATAGCATATGCCCAAATGAATTATTGTATAGCTCAAATCAATGCAAGCAACGTATGCATGTCGCATACTGCATTTGTTGTCATTCTCCACTGTCTTCCAACAAAATACAATGATGTTGATACACATAACATCAAGAAAAAGGAAAATAATTTTGATGTAAACGTATTAACAAAAATAGATTCTACCATGGATGAGGGCTTGTCACGTTCTAATCACATTAACTATTCACCCCCAACAGTTTTTCTGATTATCTAACGTAATCATCTACGAATCTAAGATAAGTACGTGAAATTAAGGTGAGAGACTGTAGAAAGATCATTGTCATGAGTCTTCAAAGTGATGATCGGTCTCATCAAAGATCTCCTCCTACAAGGAGATGTTGATGTTAATAAAAGATTTCAAGAGGAAATAAAATTGTTCAGAGTGACCTTAACAAACTTAGTACCTGTAAAAGCTCTTCAATGACATCTTCCATGGTAATAATTCCAACAGCTTCTTCTTTTTCTGGGAGCGTTGGAAGTGTGTTTCCATCTATATCCAAAATATCTGAGTACATATTTTTTGACCATTTTCTGCTCCTGGAACCACCCCTGTTGGAATTATTTGAGTTCGGAAAGCTCTTCCACTTTTGGAGTGACCTCTTGCTTTTCAACGTATTATTCTCTTGAGTGGTCTTCTCCCCATCAATATCTACCTTCACATCTCTCACTGAGCTCATTTCACAGAGAAGGGGAGCATTTATTATGATGTGAAAGAAATTCTCAATTTCAAACAAGATGAAAAAGATTATCACTGATTGTAATCTCCTAATGTATAGATAAATAGTTTAACCTAATTTAAGCATATGATTACCATTGGCATTATTGTTGGACGAGTGTTGACCTGTCTTGTCAGTGTGTCTGATAACAACAGCCATGTGGCTATGACCCTTCTGGAACTCGTTCAAAATATCATACAGTGGCATCGTTTCTGGAACCCTATTATTACATGTAATGTAATTTCAGTGGTTGTAATATTCCTCCTTAAAACTTCCAAAGCATAAATACAATACCTTGGGATTCTCCGAATGGTCACACTTTTCACCGGTACCCCTTCTTCTGGGTCAATTCTCAGTAAATTCTTGACCTAAAAGTAAGATGTAGTAATCTTAATAAGTTTGTAATAATCTTCTTGGAAACAAAATTAACGATTGAAGCTAAGAGAAATTGGTGCAAAACCGCGTGTAGTTTAGGCAACAAATTTTCACACAACGTGAATAAGGATTGAAGAAAAACAAAAAACTCGATTCATACCAAGATAAGTCCAATGATGTTTGTAGTCTCCTCGTAGTAGACGGGGACTCTGCTATGCCCTTTCTCCAATATTAGATTCATCAATTCCCTGCTTAAAACAAGCATTGGATTTGATGACAAAATACTGTATAAGATACAAAAGGGTAGTTTGCAGTTCATAATTTTTTGAGTCACGTTTACCTATCAAGCTTTGAATTAATATCAATAGAAAATATTTCAGTTATGGGAGTCATGGCATCACTGGCTGTCTTCTCAGTGAGTTCAAGTGCTCCAGCAATGATCGTTGTTTCATCATGTGTCAGTTCTCCACCTTTTCCAGCCTAATATAATAAAATTAAGAAAACGAATCAATGCATGTACAATGAGTAGATGCATGCTCAATCAAAAACATCAAAAGGCTCTGATACAGACCTCATTTCCATGCAGATTTACAAGTGTTTTCAACTCAGCTCTACGGAAAAGTGCTTCATGTCGATGTCCAAGCAAATAGTCCAACAACTGGAAAACCAAATAAAGGGAACAAAACAAAGTCAAGAAGATCAAGAAAATCAATTATTAACGAATTAAATTGGATCCATGTTTACTTGAACAAAACTAACTAAAAAAGTACTAACAATTGTATGTTACCTTGCTAATTGGAAAGGCAACAGGAAAACATATCCATACAAGGACACGGACAACTGGAGCCACTGTTGCACCAATTGCTAAACCATACCGAGAACAAATTGATTGTGGTATAATCTACATACAGGTCAATACATGTCAGAACAATTTTACACTGCAAGCAGAGTAGCTAAGTCCAGAGATATTCTTAAGACAGTTACATGTTCAGTAAATATGTGCGATAAATGCAGCATTCTAGGAGTTGGAACATAAGAAGTACGATTTACAAATCAAAACATCAACTACTTCTAATGATCTGGTCTGAATTATTTCCACTGATGAAGTAATCATAATTGAACATATAAGGAGAAGAAAAATTTCCCACCTCACCAAACAGTAGAATCAATGTTACTGAAATCAGGACAGCACCCCATGCAACAACTAGACTATCAAGAAAGATAGGAAGTGCCTGACAAAAGTAATATCCATATCCAATATTAGCTGAATCTTTTCGCATAACCATTTGATTATTTTTTCGTGTATTTGTGATCAAAGGGGTCTAACCATTTGATTAAATACACACTAACACATTATTTTAGCTCTACCTCCATGGCTGCAGCGTTGCAAATTAGAAGGGTGCAAAGCAACAAATGTTGATTTCTGACAACAGGCAATATCTTCGCTATAAACACAAAAAAACACAAGTTAAAACATCTCGAGATTCAATAATAACGTCCATAACAATGTTATATCTATTTCTTCAGTGACAAAGCTTTAACAGATTAGAAATGATTCTCAGTATCCGAGTAGCTTAGGAAGTGAAAGACTTGATTATGATTAAATTTTCTGCCCTACTTACTATTCCTCCTTAAAGTGTCACTTGAAGAAAGCTGATTAAACCGACCTTGTTTCAGTTTTTCAATTCAGGTAAAAACTAAAGTTGAAATGTTCTAACTCTGATTCCAGTAGATGGTTTAAACATTTTAAGCAACAAACAAAAATCTCAGAACTAATGTATGTTTTGATATGATGAGAAAATACCGGCATGTTTGCGATCCTGAGGGGTGCCAGACTTAGCAAGAACCTCAAGATCAACAAGACTCAAGGACATGAGTCCTAAAGTGAGCCCTGACATCAATCCAGCAAACAACACAAGCAGCAGAATTATCAGTAACCGTATGAAAAACTGAGTTTCACAGCACTTGTATTCCACCGCCATTGAAACCACTCTTCAACTGGTTTTTTCTGTGTTGCTGATGATGTCCTTGTGTCTCAATCCTATCAAGAGTTAGAGCAACACCTTCATAGCTTTAAAGGGTGTTCTAGTTATGTTGAAAAGATGGTTTCTTTAATAAATGGAATGCGATAGAAGGTGGAGGAGCTTGGGATTTTGCCGAAAGAAGACTGATGTCAAAAACGAATGCTAGAGTTGCTCGAACACACCACTCTATGTAGCTAGGTCGGTGAGAGATCATAGTCATCGAATCCTTACGTAGCTTGCGAAAGAAGGGACCCACCACATCACAAGTTGGCATTTTATTAAAGATGCCATGTGTTTTTGCGTCGGATAATGCCCCTTTACTCCTCATGCAGACTCACAACACGAATACGAGATTGTTCCTGGTTCTGATTCTTGTTCTGTTTCTTTTTGGTAAATTAATGTTCCTCGTCCCACTACTTGTTGGAAAGAAGATATATATAAAGAGAACCTATGAAAGACATTTCTAACAGTGAAACAAGAAAAAGGGGACGCTTCTTTCTTTTATACGTGTTTCTTTAACTACTTTTATAGATCAATAATCCCTCGAGTGGTAACGGTAAGCATATGTCTCATGGCATAGTACTTACTCTAGTAACTCTCAAACTGTGTTTGACACTACAAATGTATTTTTAATTAAATTAGCACTTATTAAACTAAGTGTTATAATCATAATTTCACATTTTAATTGTAGTTCACTTAGGTTAGGGATAAATCCATGAAGGTTTCCTTATAAATCCTAGTAAGAAACCCTTTAACCTTTGATTTTCGTCTATTGTATTGCCTTGAAAAGAGATTAACGATAAATACACTTAGTTGTTTCGTAGTTATATATAACATTTTCATTTGTTTTGTTGATTGTATTTTTGTATAGAGAACACAATAAAACTGCAACGCTTTGTTGAGGACAGATAATCAATAATTAATGATTCCTACAATTAATAGAAGAAGAAAAGCAATGACAAGTGATATATAACATGAAATTATCCTTATAACTTATTTGAAAAAAATTGCAAACTTACAAATGCAAGTACTAGAATTATCATCCTTCTACTTCATACTTTTTTTTCGACAATATATACTCATTTGGTCGTACTGATTCAATATATTACTTTTTTTTTTTTTTTAGTTTACAATTTGATGTGTTATTACCTTTTAGAAACATATATTTCAATAACTCAAGTAATCAACGAAACTTTTATTATTGCACTTATTTTTCACCTTAAACTAATTTTAATACCGTGACCAACATTGTGAAATTAGTGTCAAATGCAAAAGTATTTCCAATTGCTTTTCAAGTTATTATATTTGTGTTTCGTGAAAAGACTTGAGTACAATGTCATTATCATGTCCTCATGATAATCATTTATATTTACATGCATATTATTTAGAAAACAATGGACATGTTTAATAATTCATTATGTTCATGGTGCATAATTTCTACAAAAAATCATCACAAATAAGGTATTCATGTATCTTCTAAACTTTTAATTGGTTCTCATTAAAAACAACACAAAGGGCAATAGAAGTTTCCATCACTGCCAAAAATATTCTTCTTAACAAAATTGAGAAACTTGTCTACGTTAGTCTCGTATTCATAACTTGTGAGCTCACTATTCATTCAACTAAGATTAATAATTATGTTTTGTACTGTAATAAAAAAATGCATTATGTATGTAAATCTTATCTTAATTTCTCATATAATAAATTACATTCAAATTAATTCAAATTAATCATCAACACATAAACAATATATAAATACTCCCAAATTGGCATGTGTGTCAAAAGTTACTCATACCCTTTAAAAACTAGTAATATATGAATAAAAAAAATATAAAACTACACCTTATTAGATATGTTAATCATAGACTCAACAACACTATCATTCATAAAAGCATATTCATCCGGAACAATTTCATCATTAATAAAACACATTTATGGTGTACCAACTATTGCAGTGATGGAGGGAGGAGTGGTGGAAGGAAGTGCAGATAATCGAAACACAAAGTAAGAAAACGATATTGACAAACAGACAAAGAAAAAATGCATAATTGATGGATATAAAAGAAAAAAAAGTCGTTGATAGAGGTGTGATAAAGAAAGGTGTTGTTTCGACATTCATAATGAAGATGAAAGAATTATAGAATGATGTAATATTCAAAGAACAACACAACTATATTCAAAGAACTACAGAGACTAAATAAATGAGACTAGATAAGATTCTAAAAGAATTCATCTTTTATATTAATTTCTCTTATGATTAATCTAAAAGGTTTGTAAATTAGGTAAGTCTTTTTAAACCAATAATTCTTGACATTAAAAGTATTGTTAATTATTACTTTACTTTTTGTCTTTGTAGAACTAGAAGCATTGTCTGTTAAATGAGAAAGAGACTTCATTTCATTTTCCTTTTTTCAAAACAATGAATGTGAATGAAAGATGAGGTACGATGGAAGAGACTAGAACCCACAAAAAATGTTAAATGAAAGATGAGGTATGCATAATAAAAAAAAAAAAATCTTTGAATTGGTTAAATAGATTAATAGATCCATCCTTATTTGAAATAACGATCTAATTAACAACATATTTCTCATCCTTTGAAATCAAATCTACACATAGGCCAAGAAAACGACTAAGAAAATTCTTGTAATGTTACATCACCATAACTTCTATGTCATCTAAAAAAAATTACCAATAATTTATGTAAAAATGTTTTTATTTACCTAATTTTTGAATTATAAACATATTTATCTTATTTGTTTTTATAAAATATATTCAATATATTTATAGAATATAAATACTTTTAGGCACTAAAATACTATTTTACAAAATAATAATAATATATATATATATATATTGAAATTTTGTAATCTAGCAATAAATTTTGAAATTAAATTATTCAATAAAAACATTAAACAGTGTAAAAGCTAGTATAAGTAGCCCTTCTAAGTAAATTTATCTTTCGTACCAGAATATTGCTGCTTGTGATTTAACCCTTCTAAGTATTTTGGTCGATGACCCCTTAGCTCAATTACGACTTAATTTTTTATTTTTTTTTTCACTTGTGCTTCATTGATTTCTTAACTACTACACTCAAGAAAAGAGAAAAGGAGAAGAAGAAAACTATTCTCTCAATTAAAAACTAATTTCACTTGAATACGGAAGAAAAGGAGAAGAAGAAAACTGTTCTCTCAATTAAAAACTAATTAAGTCACTTGAATACGGAACTCTCCGATCGAGTGGGAAGAGAAACTCGTAGCACTCAATTTTTTTTATCAATTATTTTTATATCAGGAATATTTATTTTGATCGTATATTTTTCCAAATTACCTTTATTATATTAAAATTTTAAAAAATATATCAATTTAAAATTATTTGATATATCACTCGTATAAATAAAAGATGAATGTATACTATAATTTTAAAACCGACTAAAATATCAACCATATAATTAGATTTTATTAATTATTCAAAATACATACAATAATTAATATATAAAATTATAATTAAATAGTTAGATTAACAAAATTTACTTTTGCATATCAAGTTATTAATTATATAAGAACTATAGTAATGTTTATATATATATATATATATATATATATATATATATATATATATATATATATATATATATATATAGATAGATAGATAGAATTATTCTTTTTGTTCCTATTTTATTTTAGCTGTTCAGTGTTGTATTTTCATAATTTTAAAATGCTCAATTTAATTCTGTAAAAAAATCAATTTAATCTTCTAATTTTAATGCTATTGGAATCATATAGAAACACTACATTGAATATTGAATATTTATAAAAAAAATTAGATAAAAAAAGAATTATATGTCATTTTGTAGATAATTAGATAAAAATCATATGATATTTCTTTTGTTATTATTTTTATTTCAACTCGAATAAATTGAATTTCATCTCTTTTATGATAATGGAAACTTAGATAAAAATCATTATAAAAAAATTCTTCTTGATATTTTTTAAAAGATAAATCAAATATAAGAAATATAATTCCCTAATTCCAAATTTTTAATAAAAAATAGTCTTTTACATCATACGACATCAAACATTCTTCTTGACTAGCCTACGATGCATTCTTTATAGCCCATTTTCTTTTTCTATACATTTAATGCATGTACATTTAATGCATGACCACTCAATTGTGTCTAGTACGGTTGTTTTTTGCTTTTGCTTTTTCTTTTTTTTTTTAAGTTAGATCATCCTATTCTATTATTATATTTTAAATTGAGTTTATTTTTATTTTTAATTTGGGTTAAGTGTAGCATTTGCTTTTCCAGATTTATGAAAATAGAAATAACCCATGATATATTTTATAAAAAAAGTAAAAGGATTAGAGAGACATTAAAAGTAAGTGTTATTTTTATTTTAAACTAAAAATATATTAATCGTTTATTCACTCTTTCTCTTTTTATATTGTTTTAAAAAATTATCCCAACCACACCTCTATAATCAGCCGAATTTCCTTGGAGAGGCCCATTCACATGCCATTAACTTTTGGCATTTGGCAATTGCTTCGTGCACCCCATCAAATACTTCCTTGCACCCCATCAGTTTTTCAAAATTTCAATTGTGCTCTTACATTACAAAGGAGAGGTACATTGTAGTTTCCTTATTGGTGATGACAACTCTGCTGACTGTAATAAGAAATTTAGATTATTTTATCAATAAGAAAAAGCGGTGTGGATAAGTTATATACTTTCTTGAGTTTAGTTAGGTTATAGGCTTCTAAAAATCGAATTTTAGAAAAGACTCTTAGAATAAGTAAAGTTTAGTTAGGTTATAGGCTTCTGAAAATCGAATTTTTGAAAAGACTCTTAGAATAAGTATTCTAGAAGTCAATTTAAAAAATATAAAAATGTGTTCCAGAGTAGATATTATAGAACCTTATTTTTTTCATTTTAAAATAGACTTTTCGAAAGAGAAACGAGGAGTGGCTTATGTATTTTGAAAAACACTTTTCAAAAATTAAAAATACATTCCAAAAAATGATTTCCAGAAGTAAAAAACTGTATTTTAGAAAGGATTTTTCAGAAATTAAAAAATAAATTCCGAAATACCCTATTCGAAGGATACTTCTGTCATTAAAATAAACTAAAGGGTCGTAGATATTTATAAAATAGTTTCCACATACATTAATTGTACTTTTTATTTCATAATTTTCTTTTTATTTTCCTCTAATTCAAAAAGTATCAAATGGAATTTTGGAATATATATACCCAAAAGAAAGTAATTTTGGAAAGGCGGTGATTGACTAGTGAGTGAGTGCACAAATCACTAACCCAACCTAACAGGGAAATTAATACAGTAAAATATAATGAATAATAATGCAAAAATTTATTCCAAAAACAAATAAAATAGGAATAAGAATATATTAATCCACTTTGAGTTGCGAGTCTCTTTCAGTCACAGCACAGAGGAAGAGCACACTGCACAGATCTGGGTGGTGACTGAAGGGATCTACCCTCTTGCATTTCTCATCACTATTCTGAGGTAATCCCTTTTCTTAATTTCCCCCTTTCCCCATTTTGCTCTTCATGCACTCTATTGCTACAAGATCACACTTTTAATTCTCAACTCAAGCTTTACCATTTTCTTTCTTTACTACCTTCACAGGTATATCACTCATTCAATTCGATCTGTTTCGTACTTTTACTCCATTTTACTTAATCCCTTTTTTGGGTTTAGTTCCACTGGATCGGTTTGCTTTTACTTGTGATCTTTCATTGTTTATTTCCTGAGAGTATTTCTGCTTAGGCGTAGAGTATTCAGTCCTTATAAGCATAGTTTTCTTAATGTGTTGGAGCTTTTTGGAATCAGTTATGTTATGAGTGATGTGTCTGTTAAGTAGGACTAACAACTTTCCAAGTTTAGTGTTCTGGGGGAAGTGATATGAAACTTTTAAAAGGGAGTTTTTCCGTAATGAGCTTGATAGGATTGTTAGGCGATTTTTACTGTGTCTAAGTTTGGTACTTGGCACTGCAGAATATTCTGTTTCCTTATGGTCACCGCATTGGTTTAATTGGAAACTGTAGAGATATGCACAAGATCCTTGTTGCGAGTGTGCTTTATCTTGTATGTTATTAATAAATGAGCATGCTATGTGGAGCCTTTTGGCATTTGTTATGCATTTTGTATTATTTATTTCTCAACTAAAGCTAAATCTGTTGTCTTGGCTTCAAGAAAAGTTTATCTCTTGGAAAGCAGCTTAGGCAGCGGATAGATACTTCCAATTTTACTTATTTGAAACTCACAACCGAGCTTGTTTCTATAACTTGTTAGGTCTGAAGGCTCATTGTCATTATCATGTCAAGGAGGCCAGTAAATCCTTCACGTCGGTTAGCTGATGATGGAAGTATACCATTTGTTGCATCTATCCAATCTAAATCTCAAAACTCTCCCCTCCTATCTATTGGGCTTGTAATTCTGGTATGTTTTCTTTGAAATGTGATCTTAATATGGAAATAGTCTGATTTCATTTGATTTAATTTGCAATGTTTCTGTTTCTGTTTGATACACCATGTGTCCCAATCTGATCCTGCATATGTGGAATTTTCCACTTCTTCTTCCCCCTGTTCCTAACTCAACATACAGTTTTCTCATTTTACTATAGTATATTCGTCACTGCTTGATGTCAACACATTGTATTTAATAAATTGACATTTACAAATTTTCAGGGCGCAATCCTGTTGATTGGTTATTGTTACAGCAATTCAGGTTTGTACTTTGTCACCCATCTGTTCAGTTGAAGTCTGGAGCCCTCATAAAGAACTGTAATCAAATAATAAAAGGATTTTGGATTTGTTGTCCTCTAAATATTGTGTTTCAAATGCCAAGCTACCTATCAGAGTGAACTTTTTGGATACATTGTAACTGAAGAAAAACTTGGAATATAAATGTAATAAGTTGCTGAAGCAGTAGCAGAGAGAGCTAGAGGAAAAATGTGTTGACTTTTGTGGAGGTCATGCTTTAAAAGTAAAAATTTAAGAAAAGTTGTTTGTAAACATTCATATTTGGAAAGAATTTTGAGGTAGCTAAAAGGGTACGCTAGTCTAGTTTAGAAGAGAACACATCCCTTCTGAACTGGGCTAATTTATTGATTACTTTGAATTTCTATCCACCAGATTTGGTGAAGTAGTCAAACTCATTAAGGGAACTGTTTTAATTCCTCTATCACCCTGCAAAATGCAGTGAAGAGCTTTAATGTCGGATAAGTCTTCATTGTAAACCAAACCAAGACAAGTTAGATCAGCACGTTGATTAATACATATTATACCAGCCTCATAGATTCTAGTAATCCTATCATTGATCATTCGGTCAACTCAATTATGAATTTTAGCAAGAAAATGTTTGTATAAAATACAAAGAAAAGTGGCTAACATCACTGCATAAACTAACAAGAAGATATTCTGTGTCATGAACTTGCACTTGCTATAAAATTCTATTGACTTTGATTTGTTTGGTCACATGGCAGGTGGAGGTAGCAGTTATATTAAAGATTTTAGTAAACTTGAAGGTAAACAAAACTAACCTTATCCTATTTTATGTTTGAAAATGTTCTGCTCATATAGAAATTCCCATGTAAGGCAGCTTAGGAGCGTGTTTATATGAAATAAGGTAAAGAATGTTTGAAATGATTCATTTCCTTTAATTTATTTACTCCCATGTGTGTCTCCTTAAAACATGCATATTTTGATTTTTGACCTTGTGATTTCATCCCATAGCTTGCTCTTGATTAAGGGTAGATAGTTTGGTTTAAAACTAGAAAGTTGTTTGTTTTGGTATCATTATTGACATACAAGTATAGAACTATAGATAGGATTATCAAATTGTGCATCGTATTTTACCTTCAAATCTTCAATCTATTAATAACTTCTACTGGTTTTTGGAAACATGCTCAATTATCATCTACTTAAATTTGTATCCATTTTCAAGTTCTAAAATATGTATTGTGAAATTCATAATTGTTTTCTATTTTCTGTTTTCAAATCTCATCGACTGTATTATCAACGAAAATGGGAACAGAAATGCAGAAACCAAATAGACTCTTATATTATTGTCCTTAACATATGAGAAAATAAAGAATTGACTAGTTGATAATACTGTATTATATCTTATGGCTGGTTTATACACTCTTACTGGGAACTATATGATACTGGTATCATAATGGGAACTTTAGATATTATCAACATCTTTTTGTACTATAAGTGTGAGCACATTCATTGACATTTAATACATAGAATTGTAGATTTCAAATTTTGAGCAATTATTTTCAATTCAAACAGCTCAAGTGTGCATATGCAGGTGGTGCATCATGCTCAACGGAAGTCCTGCAGGCACTGCCCATTTTGAAGAAAGCATATGGAGACAGCATGCATAAGGTTTTGCATGTTGGCCCTGACTCTTGTTCTGTGGTATCTAGTCTGTTAGAAGAAGAGGATACCGAGGCTTGGGGAATAGAACCGTATGAGTTAGATGATGTTGGTGCTAAGTGTAAAAGTCTCGTACGCAAGGGCATTGTGCGAGTGGCTGATATAAAGTTTCCTCTACCTTATCGACCAAAGTCATTTTCTTTGGTCCTTGTATCAGATGCATTGGATTACTTGTCTCCAAAATACCTGAATAAAACCCTGCCTGAGTTGGCGAGGGTATCTGCTGATGGTGTTGTTATCTTTTCAGGTACATTGAAACTTAATATAGAACTAGATTTGTGTTAGGCAGGCTGATTAGGGTCATATTTGCCAAGACCTAGGCTTTTCTAGTCATGATAAACTGGTGATCTTACCAGTTTTTTATTGTCTTCAAATCATGCTCTTTTACTTCTATCATTCACAAGACAACTAATCATGTTGGCTGTGATAGAAAATTGAGTATCGATTCACTTCTGATTTTTTTGGCTGAATCTCATTTTCATGCATAGGTTATCCAGGCCAGCAGAGAACTAGAGGTGAAGAAGTGGCCAAATTTGGTCGTCCAGTAAGTGACTGTATTTTATTGAACTTGATGTTTTTTTGACAACAAGGAATTTAGGCTAATGACTTTCTTCACCATCAACTTGATTGCAAAATTGCCCATTCTGTATTTTTTGGGGGGTACTACATAGGAGAAATCTATATTCGTGCTGGTTAGTTAGTATAAATAACTGGAAGGGTTGCAAAAATATTTTTGACAAAGAACAAAGCAATGTCATGGTAAACAACGGTAGTTATTGACCAGTGTTAGGTATTACCCAAAATATTGTCATTAATTCAGGTTCTCCCCTTTTGGTTATTTTTATGAAGGCCAAATTGCGCAGCTCGTCTTGGTGGATAAGATTTTTTGTTCAGACTGGTTTAGATGAAAATGAAAGTGCTGGAAAGAAGTTTGAACAGGCTTCAGTGAAGAAAGCATATAAGCCAGCATGCCAAGTTTTTCACCTCAAATCATACGCTTGAATTTTATTCTACACTTAATTAATGCTTACAAGCCATGCTGATGAGATGGCCATCTTGAGCACCCGAAGGGTAAAGTTCCATACATTATTCTGTTGAATTATAGTCCCATGGTGACCACATATTTTAGGTTTAATTATTATGTATCTTATTGTAAACTATTTTTGTCTTCATAGTGTTCCACATATTTTCTGTTCACAAATGCTCTTTGCTTCTTCGGTAAAGTATGTACTGTTTAGGAAACTCACTGATTTGACGCATTTATGGCCATTACAGATAATTTTACTTTATTAGCAAAAGGTGTATTATTTTATTCTTCAATAGTGTATGACGGAATCACCATAATTGTTTCTCTTTTCCTCAAAACTTCTTGAGGTGTATCTAGTTTCTCTTTTGCAGAGTTTGTTGTTACCGCAGGTTTATGACCACCTTTTTAGTTTTTATACGTAACAAACTTTTTATATGATTAAAATAGTGATTTTGAATTTTTTGTTATATATGTGTATATATACGCAAACATGTATTGAATTTTAAATCCACCATAATAGTGGTTTCTCTGAAGGCTTAAAAGTTAAAATAGTCGAGAAATGGATAAACAACTCCATGTAAATAAAACACTTTTGTTAAAATTAGCTTTTAGATTGATGACAAAAAATACATTATGTGTGTAAACTTTATCTTAATTTGTCGTATCATAAATAATATCTAAATTAATCATCACAACAAAGTGTTACATGATATTCAACATAACTATAAGAAATAATAATTGATAGGTTTAATATTTTTAATTGAGTATTTATTAAAAAAAATTATTGAATGTTATTTAAATAATTTTATTGATAACAAGATGGGGTGGTAGTTATTTTTGTTTTCTTATCGTTAATTTATGGATTAATTTACTCTTCTTCTTTTTTTTCAACTTGTCAAATTCAGTTCGTTTTCTTAAGAGCAAGTTGATCAACTTGTTGAAGGAGATTGAAGAAGAAAGAAACATAAAAGTCGGTGATGATAAGATGAAAGTAAATAATATATCATCGTGTTATTGACAAATTAAATGGTAGGATACTTCGAAAAATTTAGAAACATTTTGGACACTTGGTAACATATTTGTTTTAATAAAAAATTATTAAATATACTCAATTTTTATGAAGTATTTAGAATTTAATTAAACTAATTGGTAAGTACTTTTATCTTAAGTATTTGACAATTTCTCTCTACAAGTAAATCGAGTAAAATGTAGTACAACTAAAAAGAGATTTGTCTTATTGTGAGTTAGCGAAGTATCTAAACACCTGTTTTGCTAATATTAAGTTAATTAAAAACATAATAAGATGATTGTAAATTTCAGATATGATTAAGTGTTGGGATTAAAGTGTACGTGAATACTAATCTATATTTCTTGCTGGTAGATATAATCATACACTCAATTTCTCATGTTCCATAATGCTGAATATATTATGTTTTGGGTAGCTATGACTTTTGTATACGTATCAAGAAGTTACACAGAAATTAGAATGTCATCCAATCCCAACAAGAATGAAAATTAGTTATTCTTGGTTTCAGTTTGCATCAATCTCTGACATATATTTGCTGAGTACCAGCTTTCTCTGTTCAATTTCTAGAGTATAATTTTTGTGGTGTTCTCTGTCCTCAATTTGTCAGCTTCCTGCGCTAAGCGAATCCTCCTACATTGGCCCCTTTCTACTCAGCAGATAAGCTATTTTTGAGTTTTTTTTTTTCTGAACCTACATATGTAAAACAAAAGCCCATGAATTGATGCAAATGTTTCTAAATTTCAGCAATGATAGTTCTTTTTGATGAAGATATACATCGTTACATGAATTAGGTGCGTAAATCAGGTATATAAACATGTATTTTTTACCCTTGTCATTTTTGTATCCAGAAGAATGATGATTCATACATGTTAATATAATATGCCTCAAAGATAAAGTATAGTCCAAAAGCAAAAAGAGAAGGAGAAAGTTCACACGACTTGTGACATTTGACACCAAAATTTGACGTCCATAACTAATGTAATTAATGAGGTAAGAGTTCCGAAATTTATGGTGAAAAGCCATGGAGGAGAAACATATGAATTCTTGGGTTGGGCCCTCTCCCCATATCATGGCGAGATTCATAACATGTGAACTTATCAATTATATATGATCGTCATCGATTTTGATGTGTTCGGTCATACTTTCAATAGTACCATGAGAGTTGCTCACATGCATCACTTTACTGTTAAACGGTTGTTTCAATAAAATACAAAAAGAATATATTATTATTAAAAAATGCAATATGTAAATGACGCAAAACCAATTTTTCCTTTTTTAAATTAGTGGTGGCTGATTAAATTTAATGAGTTTTAAGTATACATATAATGGAAACGTCATGTTTGCTTCCAAGATTCATGAGTCAAGTTTATATTTTCATAATTTATATGTTGATCAATCTTTGTTTTTTTTTTTATTATGATAAC
>Ga0209700_100418_pt1 | contig 77659 bp, 45 predicted proteins | sample SiratroredBW_FD_187528 | JGI IMG/M metagenome (GOLD analysis project Ga0209700, IMG submission 187528) | Root nodule microbial communities of legume samples collected from California, USA - Siratro red BW (SPAdes) (version 2) | ecosystem: Host-associated > Plants > Roots > Nodule | place: USA... | reverse complement strand
CTCAGATGTTTTACATTCCAAGATTTTCAGCTAGCACCGACGATTGAAGAAGTTGAACAAATTCTTGATTTGCCAATGGAAGGAAAAATCCCGTACAAATATTTCGAACAACACAGTTCTATCCCGATATTGGCGGAAATCCTAAAATTACACCCCAAGGAGTTGGAAAGGAAGCTTGTAAAAAGAAACAACATAAGAGGTTTCCCGCAGAAATTCTTAGAGGCTTATCTGTATCAGTTAGCTAGGAAAGAAGACTGGGGCACGTTTATAGATATTTTGGCTCTAACTCTCTATGGTGTCATGGTGTTTCCCAACATGGAAAACTTTGTGGATTATGCCGCTATCAACGTGTTCGTGGCGGTCAAAAATAGATATGAAAATCCAGTTACGGCCATTTTAGCCGATATCTACGAAACTCTCGACTCATGCTATGAGATGAAGGATATGAAGGTGTTATATTGTCTGCCTGTGTTGTATGTTCCTGATACATCTTTTATAACCTAATAAAACATAAAAAACCACACACATAACCTCATCTATCCAAAATATATATACATCCTAATGTCACAAAATCTCTAAAGCAAATAAATAAGCATAATAGCTAATCATAACATAACTTCAATCTTTTAAATCAAAAGCACAACCCTACTTGCTTTAAAGTTCAATCTCTACACCAACTTACCATCAATACATTTATGTGAAAAGTATCAAAAAAGTCTAGAATAATGAACCATAAAGACATACAAAATGCAACAGTATGCTGTCCGTACGTAGCAATGATCCCATGTGCGTGTTAAGTTATTTTTCCATTAATCACGTTTTAGAAGAAAAACTTCTGAACCCGTTTGATCGAAAAATCCCATTGATCTTTTTTCACAACTCATACACATACACCAAAAAGACAAAATCATTTCCAAACAAAACCTTCTCATGACATCACCCCTTTTATCTTCCATAAAAGGTTAAACCCATTGGTTGAAGATGAAAAAGAAGAAAACTTCACCTGTGAAACCATGAGAATCCAATGCAATAATACAAGCTTTTACTTTTTTGACATGTAATCAAAACCTAGGAGGACGGTCCTACTATTATTTGAGCGGTAGTGAAAATGTCTTTTCCCTTTTCCTTTTCCTAACTACCACGATCATTGTGGGATGAACAAGACCCTGCTCAGTTTCCAGAGAGACTTGATCTGATTCTTTCACATGGAAAAGAAGGCAACTACACTCCCACCCCTCACTGATCCAAGGAGCGGTTTTAATTCCGCTTCCAGAACCTTCCACAGCCTCAAACCACCACTTCTTCTACCTCCTCCCAATGCCACTATCTCCGCCGCTTCCTACGTCCTTTTACTCCGTCGCAACTCCCACTTTCCAGACTCTTCCACTGCCGTTATCGACTCAACCTCCGGCCACCGGCTCTCTTACGGCGAACTCATCCACCGCGCAGAGAACCTAGCCGCCAATCTCGCCACAGTCTTCAAACTATCAAAATCTCACACCGCGCTCGTTCTCTCCCCAAACATTCTCCAAGTTCCGATCCTCTTCTTCGCGCTCCTCTCCCTCGGCGTGGTCGTCTCTCCCGCCAACCCTCTCTCCACGCGCTTCGAGCTGAAGCGACTCTTCGACCTCAGTAAACCTGCTGTCGTCTTTGCAGTGACTTCAATAGCGGAAAAAACAAGTGAGTTTCATGTCCGTACGGTCCTTCTCGACTCGTCCGAGTTCGATTCCCTCACTCGGTCTAAGATTCAGCCTCTGAGTCCAACCGCCTCCACCTCGTCGGTGACTCAGTCCGATGTGGCAGCGATTCTGTATTCTTCCGGCACGACGGGAAAGGTGAAGGGCGTTATGATTACACACCGCAACCTAACTGCGTTAGTCGCGGGATGCGACATGGTCCGCACGAAGCGCGCGGAGCCCGCCGTGTACCTCTATACGGTGCCGTATTTCCACACGTACGGTTTCTCGTACAGCCTGGGGGCGATGGTGCTGTCGGAGACGGTGGTGATAATGGAGAGGTTCAGTTTGAGTGGAATGCTGAGCGCCGCGGAGAGGTTCCGTGTGACGCACATTACGGTGGTGCCGGTGCTTGTGGTGGCTATGACAAAAGACAGTGTGACAGACGGATACCAGTTGACGTCGTTGGAAGCGATTGTGTGCGGTGGAGCTCCGCTCAGGAAGGAAACCGACGAGGCTTTCAAAGCCAAGTTCCCCAAGGTCCTCGTCATGCAGGTAATCATTGCCTTCGATTTTTGCATTTTATTTAATTAAATGTATGATAGTATTTCTTTTCTATAGTTAGTGGAGTTGATACTAGTAAATTGAATTTTAATATTTATTTAAAAATGTATTAATATTCTATGGTTGGCTTAGCCAACTTTATTTAAATTAAAAAAAAAAAAAAACATGTTTCGTTGAAGAAGGTTACCCTAGTTTTATTGATGCTATCTTCCTGTAGTTAATTTAGTTAAGGATAAAGTTAATTTCACACTACTGTTCACAATATATCTTCATTTGACACTCATTTTAATTAATAAAATATTATAATCTAATAATATATATATATATATATATATATATATATATATATATATATATATATAAATAAATAAATAAAAGTGTTATATAGGTGTAGATGATGAGTAGTGTAAAAATATCACTATGTGATCATTATTCATATTACCTTTCTTTCATTATTGTAAATTACCTTTTGCGTAAGAAATAATTTTTTTAACTGAAAATAGGCCCATCTTGCGACTTCATGTTAATTTATTGAAAATTAACAAAATATGCTTTGTGACCAATGATGACAGCTCTCGTTGTCTTGTGAAGTTGTGATGGGTTAAAGTGTTAGTTGTAACAATCTTTAGCAAAAGATATACAGAAAGAATAAAGATAGTTTGACCTTACTGTTTATAACTTATTTCCATATGAAAATTGTTTTTTATAATAAAGTATTATATAAGAATAAAATAATATTATATATAGGTGTAATATGGTAGTGGAAAATGAAATAGAATTAATGAAAAAAAAAATACAAATGGTGCATTTTATTTTCTTTAGTTAAAATGTATCTGTGTGCGTAATAAAAAAAATAGTAGAAACAAACTATTATTCTTATTACCAATAATCGTATCATAAGTGTTTGAATACAACACATAATTGTTTATATATATAACCCAATAAAATTAACTATTTTTTTATTTACTTCTAATTTTTTTATTTTTATAAAATTTGTAATTATTTCTTTTGTCCTTTTGATTTTATTTCTTTAAAATTATTTTTATTTAATTTTCATCTTCCAAAATTTTACTCTATATATTTTAAAATGGATTAATAATCTTCATTTATGAGTTTTAAGAGATTTGTTGGAATGACGAATGTCACCATTTATATGTTTACCTTAAAGAATTATTTAACATTTTATTCAATGCATATATGGTTAACTAATATAATATTATGAATTAAAAAATATAATTTCCATTTTAAAATAACAAGAAACAACGAAATATTTTTCTAGGAACTAAAACTCACTCGTATTATAAGACTATAAACATATGCTAGATATAATGTAACATTCATATATCGAAATGTATACAAAGTTATAAAACATACTAAATGTATAATTATGATTTCACAAATTGAAATTAAAAGTATTTCATAAATATTATGGAAATAAAAATTCATAAATCATTATCACATTATCATTTTCTATTATTATTTCGATAATATTATCAATGTTATTGTCTTTTAAAATCATTCAATAAACATAACAAATTCAATTTTTTTATTTATTAAGAGCTTGTGAGTTGAATATTTATTTTTGTTTGGACAAGTTGTAAGTTGAATTTTTTTTTTTTTACAAGATTTTGTACAAGTATTTTTAGAAGAAAAATGAAATCAACTTCTTTCATAGTTAAAAAAGTAAAAAACTTATATAAGAGAATCTTATAAGTTAATTTATACATAAAGCTAATTTGATATTTTAAAGAAGTTAAGTTTTTATTATCTTTATTTATCAATAATTGTGGAGAAAATCATGCAAGCAGGACAATAATAATACATATTAGAGTATCATAAAATAAGAACTAAGGCATTTCATGAATATATGTCGATATTCAAGAGTATCACTATTAAGTACGTGAAGTAAATTAAAATATTGATGTTTATAGGTTTGAACGGTTCGCCAAAATATTTAAGAATATCAGTAGATATATAAGATACCAATTCGTAGAATATATTGAAATATTAATATTCATAACGTATTTTTATTATTTTGAGTAATATTTTTTATATACAGTGTTTATAATTTTTTCCATGAAGAAGTTATAGAAATTGAATATCTGATATGTAAATAATGTAGGGATACGGTTTAACTGAGTGTGCAGTTACCCGAACCACTCCGGAGGAGGCTAATCATGTGGGAACAGTAGGTAGACTGATACCAGACATGGAAGCCAAAATTGTGAACCCACAAACAGGGAAACTCATGTTTCCTGGTGAAAAGGGAGAACTATGGATCAAAGGACCTTGTGTTATGAAAGGTAATTAATTGACACTAATTAATTAATTACCTTAATTATAGTTTAATGCCTGAATCTGTTGTGTTTTCATGTGTTACTCTAATAGATAAATTTGACGGGTAATGATGGATAAATAGATTTAACTTACTTTCTTTTATAAAATTAAATTATTATTACTACATGATTGTAGTTTCCTTACACCATTGTGTTAGAGCAGGTTATGTTGATGATCCAGAAGCAACTTCAGCCACTTTGGTGAATGGGTGGTTAAGGACTGGAGACCTTTGTTATTTCGACAATGATGGTTTCTTGTACGTTGTAGGTAGGTTAAAAGAGTTGATCAAATACAAGGGCTACCAGGTAAGATGAGTTTTAATTAAATGAATGATTAAAATTATGTTTTGTTATGTAATTATTAGTAAATTTTTTCATCTTTTAGTGTTAGATTTTAATTTAAAAGCCTAATCAACATTTTTCCTCTCCATAAATCAAGTGGGTTTGTCAATTGAGACAATTATAAATAGATTTTAGCTTAAAATTAATTAATACTAAATGGAATTTCCTAATATGTAAAACTTCATCACTTCAAACACACCCAATATTTAGATATTACTCTACAATTTTATTTTATTTTATCTTTTGAAGATTCATTGATTACCGATATAGTTAAATTACAATATATAAGTAGAATAAAAGTTAGTTTTGAAATAATGACTTAAGTTTGAATCCACTTTTTAATATAGTATTATAGTATATTATAGTAAGTTTATCGGGTCTATCATGTCATTTGTTATTGGACTATTGTTGGACCACATATATATATAGTCTTAGAAACAAGATGTCAATGTCTTGGCGTGAAGGCGGTGTTAGAGATCCCACATCACCAAAGATAAAGTCAAATTACAATGTATAAATGGGAGTAAATCTCACCTTGCAAAACCGATTTTTGTGAGGATGAGTTAGGCTTAAACTCACCGTATAACATTATCATATATAGTTTCATATTGTCTAGATTACACTCTCTCATAGGATTTATATACCAAAACACTCCTTACACCTTCAAAGTGGATAGCAAAGGAGGTAGACCTTGTGCGCATACATATGTGAGCCTCATTTAGGCCTTCTATGCACGATTTAGTTCAAATCCTGCCCTTTCCTCCCAAGCATGTGATAAGAAGGTCTAGGTTCTTTTTACCACTTAGTTGATATATTTTTTATTTTCCTTTTGCCATATTAGATTACTTATATTTTTGTCCATGTGAATGTTGGAGTCTTGGTCTACAGGATCCTTGACCTCCAAGTTCCATGAACATTGCCTTTCTTTATTTATGCAATGTTCACCACCTTGACCGGATCGTCCTCCACATTCTCCACTTAATTTTTGTAACCTAACCGGATCATGGGAGCTTGGGACTGTGTATGCCAAGCCTCTAAGTCCTATAAATAAGTGTTTCTCCTCTCTTCCAAATCACACCTTTAATAACTCTCCCCTCTTCTATTATCCTAGATTCTTTACTTTTACGAGCTTACTTACTAGTTCTATGATCCTTGATACCATCCGAGAAGTTTATGTTGTACCTTGGAGGCTTGCGCAATTTATTGCAGATAAGTCCTTAAAGGCAGTTCTCGTCCACATCTTGAGAAACCATCTTGTTCGTGCTCTCGAAATCGTACAATAATCTTAAGGACTTATGACTAACAACATGAATATTAACACTAACTCTACACCAGAAAAGCTAAACATTGTTGTGACACAAATCATCTTTGCAAAATTGCTCCTGGAAATTTGAAGATTGAAGTTTTGACTAGTCAAAACTTTTGATGCTGGTAGGAACACGTGTTTACTATATATGAAGTTGTTTTCTTTCATATGAATTCCAAACCTGACTCCAACGCTCCTTCAAAACACATAAAAAACTGGACTGATACAAATAAGGCATGTCACCACACTTTTCCTAGCAATTATCTAATGATATGTTCAATGTATATTACTCCTACAAGGAAGCCAAACATATTAATAACTCTCTTATTCTCAAATACACTACCAAAAATATCGTTAGACAAAGATTTTTTTTATCAAAAACTACTATCACTGAGAAATTATCAAAGATAAGGACACTAAGATATAGATCAATGAAGACCACAAGCTGCTTGAAGATATCAAAGCAGAAAACAAAGCCTTACTTGATGAATTCATTTCAAAACTATTGATCGAAAAACTTTTGCAATCTTGGACTAACTTTAAAAATCAACTGAAGCACAGGCACAAATAAATGACATTATTAGATCTTATCACCCATATCATAATCAAAGATACCAATGGAAAGGAATGTGTTGTTGCGAGGGCTAAGGCATTATCTACTAAAACAAATGTGGTAAAAGATAAATGTAGGAACAACTGGCTCCAGAAGGGGGGGGTTGAATGGAGCCTGAACTCAATTCGCTATAAATAGAAACTACCAACCAAGGAAAAAATATATAAGCACAGATAAAGCAGTTTTATACTGGTTCACCCTAATCTCTTGGGCTACGTCCAGTTCTCCCTTAAACAAACTGTTTAAGAGGTTCCACTATTTAGCAAATAGTTACAACAAGTACACAAACCTCTCCAGGTTACAACGAGTACACAAACCTCTCCAGGTTATCACGAGTATACAAACCTCTCTAGGTTATACCAGTCCCAATCTCCCCCTGAGATCAAGACCACTCAAGAATGAAATAAACACTCTTGAAAGAGAGAACAATGAAAGCTCACAAGGATTTACTTCACAATGGTGAAGAATTACACAATGGTTTCACACAACCCAAAACTTTAGATGCTCTCAATAGCAGATTGACAATAAACACTCAGTATATTTTCTTCAATGTATTATATGATGTATTTATCTTCTTGCTTCTTGTTGTATATCTTCTTCAACTTGAACTTGCTCCTCTATATGTAGTTTTTTAGAAACTAGCTGTTGGGATGCTTGAACAGAGCAATCTTGACTTTCTGATGTATGGAGCTCAAACTAGAAATACTTCTCTAATTTTCATACTGCATTAAAATTGATTAAGTCTATATCGGAAATAATTTAGTATAACATAGAGAAATTATATCTGAGATACTCATCAATAATTTGAATAATTTCTATTATGAACAGATTTGAACGTTAATGCACATTATGATATAAAATCAATTAACTACAATTAAATGCTTCATAATAATTTGAATATTTTCCTTTATGAACAAATTTGAACGTTAGAGCACAATATGATATAAAATCAATTTTAAATCAAATCAATAACACATAAAAGTAAATAGTAAGAAAACTTATTTCTTTATGGACCATGTGTCTCCTGCTTTAATAATAATAATAATGTTAATTGCGCAATGTATATAAGTCATCAAATATAAATATATACTTCAGTTTTGTTATCATCAAAACTTTATCAAATGATTTGATCCTCTAAAGGGACTTTGGACCGTCTAATGTTCAACAATAAACTAGCTCAAAAAAGGTACGAGAAAAAAAAAACTTATCACAAAAAGAAAAATAAATTTAAATTTTCCTATCTTAATGGATCTAATCCCACCTTCAAGAAGAAGGGAGCTTGTTATGTCTTGAAAGGTCATGTCATCATGCACCTCGATGTAGGAATAAAGTCAAGAATGTCAATCCTTCTAAGACAAATATAGCTAAAGGGAGACACAAAATTGTTATAGTTGTGTTGCAAGTGAACAATGTGACCAATTTGAGCAAATGGGTGGTAGAATCTGGGGCTACCAGACATATCTATGCAGACTGAAATGTGTTTTCCTCCTTCATTAGTGTGGGGGATGGAAACGAACAAGTATATCTTAGTGACTTTGGACAATTTAGGTCTTAAGAAAAGGAAAAGTCCTTTAAAGCTCACATTTGGAAAGACTATGACTTTAAGTGATGTGCTACATGTGTCATCTATAGAGTTAATTTAATATTTGTGGCACTGTTGAGAAAGGTTGGGGTTAAAATGTCATTTGAGTTTGAAAAATTGTTATGATAAAGAATTATGTGTTTGTGGGGAACGGATATTGTGAAGGTCTTTTGTACTTAACATTTCTAAAGTTGTTAATTAATTTACATATGAGTCTTCTACTTATATTGTTGATTATTATGATGTGTGGCATGCTAGATTAGACAAGTAAAATCTTCATATGTTATTAAATTGCACCGATTAGGATAAATAACATGCATGACAAACAAAGTAGGAAATATGATATATGTGTAGAATATAAAATAACGAAGAAAACATGTCATTTTGTATAGCATCAAACTAAATTTCTAGGCCTAATTCATACTGATCTTGCTATCTTCAAACAAACCACATCTAGAGGTGGTAAAAATTATTTTGTAACCTTTATAAGTGATTAGTGTAGATACATCAAAGTTTATCTAATCAAACATAAAGATGAAGCGTTTGATATGTTGTTAAAAGCAGAAGTAGAAAATCAATTAAATAGGAAAATTAAAAGAATTAGATCAAATAGATGTGATAAATATGTTTTGTTTAATGATTATTGTATTAAATAAAGTATTATTAATGAAGTAACCCCATCATATTCACCTAAATCTAATGAAGTAGTTTAGAGGAAAAATGAGGAAAAATATAACTCTTAAGAAAATGATGAATGAATGCTTATTAGTTCTAGGGCTCCCCATAATCTTTGGGAGAAGCAATTCTTACACCATACAAGAAATTTAGTAAAATGCCTTGGGAGTTGTGGATAAGTTACCAACCTAATCTTAAATACCTAAGAGTGTCGGGATGTTTAGCTAAAGTAATGTTACTTGATCATAGGAAAAGGAAAATAGGTTCTAAAACTTCTGATTGCAAGATTTTAGGCTATGCAAAACGTAGTATTTCCCATAAATTTCTTATTTTTAAAAGTGATGTAACTGATCGTAATATTATACTTGAGGCGAAAAATGTTGAGTTTTTTTAACATGTTTTTCCTTTAAAGATTAATGATACATCTAAACAACCTATAGATATTGATAGTAATGTCATATTTGAGGATTTAAGGAGAAGTAAAAGACAAATAAAATAAATTTCCTTTGGATATGACTTACACTTACCTAGTTGAAAATAATCCAACAAGTTTTTTAAAAGTTGCTAGTGCTCCTAATGCAAAAACATTAGGATAAAGTTATTAAGACTGAAATTGATTTAATTAAAAAAAATATTTCTTGGACTTTAGTAGATTTTCCTGAAATAACAAAATCCATTGCTTTTAATTGGATCTTTAAGAAAATTTTCATCCTAATCAATCCAAAAAAAAAAAATATAAGGAAACTAGTAAGGAAATGTTTTACTCAAAAACCAAACATAAATTATTTTGATACTTTTGATCCAGTTACATGACTTAACCTGAATGGTGTGCAGTTCTTGGACAAGGGAACAAAATATGCAAACTTTTGAAATCTTTATATGGGCTAAAACATGAAACAAAACAATGACATGGAAAATTTGATGTTGTTTTACTTTGTGAAGGTTTTTCTACAAATGATGTCGATAAATATACGTACACTATATCTGAAAAGGTGAATGTGTCGTTGTATGCTTATATGTTGATGGCATGTTAAGTTTTGGTACCTGAAATGATTTAGTTTCTTGAACAAAATTATTTCTAGGATCTATGTTTGAAAAGAAAGACTTGAGTGAAACAAATGTAATTTTAGTATCTTAATGTCCTAATTAAGATCATTGGGATGCACTTAGAAGACTCAAAAAACTCTTAAAAGGTACAATGGATTATGCTTTTGAATGTAGTGAATTTTTCATTATACTAGAATGGTTCAATGATGCTAACTGAATTAGTAATTTAGATAAGACAAAATCTACTAGGAGTTATGTGTTTACACTTGGGATGGTGCGATTACATGGAGATCAACCATGCAAACCATTATTGCAAGATTAATAATGGAATCATGATTTGTTACTTTTCAAATAGTTGTAAATGAAGTTAAGTGGTTGAAAAACTGCTCAAATAACATTCCATTCCATTAGGAATTAAACCAACCCCATTTTCTATCAACACATTATGACTGTCAATTGACAATAATTATAACTAAAAACAAAATTGACAATGAAAAGAATAAACATATACAATTGAGATTTGATAAAGTGACTGCTAAAAAGATAAACAATATCCATTGATTATGTTAAGTGAGAACAAAATCTAGCAAATCCTCTCATACAAGTTTGCTTACTAGTTCTATGATTCCCATAGTTTCTAGTACTATTTAAGAAATTCTTTATTCAATTCATTATGGATAAGTCTTTGAGATCAATATTCACCACACTTCCAATTATCATTCTATTCGTGTTATAACTATAACTTAAATTGTTACATAACATCAATTACATTTGTATTAGTTAAAATTTCCCTCTAAATTTTATCTTGTACGAATATTAATTACAAAAAGTATTTATTGATATATAATTTGTACACTTAATAATGTACGATGCAGGTTGCTCCGGCAGAGCTAGAAGAATTGCTCCTATCTCACCCAGACATAATTGATGCTGCAGTTATTCCGTAAGATTTTGATTTTTTTAACAACCAAAACTGTTACCTTTTTCTCTATTTTTTAGGTAAAAAAATAGAAAAAAAAAGTTTATATAAATGCCTTGTAGACAAAAATGTTTTGCTACACTTAATAAGAAATATAGACGAGAGGCATTCCTCAGTGATCAGTAGTTAAAACCTACAAATGTAAAAGGGAAATCCTTTTAATAATCTGCTTAATTTATAAACTATTTTTTAAAACACATAAATGTAAAAGGAAAACAAATTCCTTTTAAAATTAAACAATAAATATTCGAACAAGCATGTCTTTATGAATATATCAGTTTTTAAATTATATTTTACATAAATATACTCTATTTAAAAAAAAATGTTTATTTAATATAGATTTGTTACCATATATATACACTCCTTTTTTTTTTAATCGAAAGTTTAAGTTACCCCAATCTTATGTTTGAATAGAAAAACACGTGAGAAAAGTTAATATCAACTCTTTATAAACTAAAATTAATTTATCAACAAATCAGATTATTTCAATATGTAAAAATTTAGTGTGTTTTTTATTTTTTTATTCTAAAAATATTTATAAAAAATTAATCCAAACGTACTCTAATTAATCTAGATCTGACTTCGGTACAAAGGATAAAAAAGGGCAAATGGTGTTCAATTTATATATTCCCACTCCTCTTCCTAGCAAACTGCCTTTTTCCAATCTGATTCTGGTATATTTTTCTGGTTTTTCATCAGGTTATATATATATATATATATATAATTTTCTTCATTTAATTAATTATTTCATATCATTAATACTAGTACTAGTTTTGTTTTTGTCTTGTATATTTTTCTGGAAATTCCAGTCCACTAAATATAGGTAAAATTCTCCCTTTATAAGTTAGTTATTTTAATTTACAAAAATAAGATTGTTGGGAGAATCTAAGGGAGAAACCTTGGGGAGATCTCACAAGAATGAGAACTGAGTCAAACCATATATAAGGGAATGACACCACCTTCAACCCAAAATCTTAAGGCATTAGGTTTGTGGGTCTTCTTTGTTATATGTTGCTCAACTTTCTCATTTATACTCAATGTGGGACTTCGACTCACACTTGAATATCTAACAATCTCCCCCTCAAGTGTGAGTCCCTCCTCTACCACATTCATACACTCCCCCTCGAGCGGAAGCAATCTCAAACTCGAATACATTACTCATGACCCCTTCACTTGTATCGTCGTTCACACACTTATACAGGACACGCTTGCCTGAAATCACCATCAGGAAGACTTTCGATACAGGGTCAAACTGTACTCGTCCAGGCCACAAACCAACGGCTCTGATACCACTTGTTGGGAGAGTTCCGAGGGGGAAACCGGGGAGATCTCACAAGAATGAGAATTGAGCCAAACATATATAAGGGAATGACACCACCTTCAACCTAAAATCTTAAGGCATTAGGTTTGCGGGTCTTCTTTGTTATATGTTGCTCAACTTTCTCATTTATACTCAATGTGGGACTTCGACTCACACTTGAATACGAGGGAGAAACCGGGGGACTCACTTGAATACGAGAGGGAAACCGGGGAGATTCTTCCAATAGGTGGTATCAGAGCCGTTGGTTTGCGGCCTGGGCGAGTACAGTTTGACCCTGTATCGAAAGTCTTCCTGATGGTGATTTCAGGCAAGCGTGTCCCGTATAAGTGTGTGAACGACGGTACAAGTGAAGAGGTCATGAGTAATGTACTCGAGTTTGAGATTGCTTCCGCTCGAGGGGGAGTGTATCAATGTGGTAGAGGAGGGACTCACACTTGAGGGGGAGATTGTTAGATATTCAAGTGCGAGTCGAAGTCTCACATTGGGTAAGAATGAGAAAGTTGAACAACATATAAGAAAGAAGACCCGCAAACCTAATGCCTTAAGATTTTGGGTTGAAGGTGGTATCATTTCCTTATATGTGGTTTGGCTCAGTTCTCATTCTTGTGAGATCTCCCCAAAATTTTTCCCTCAGGATTCTCCCAACAAAGATAAATATGTTTTAATATGATATGATATTTTATCTATTTAGTAAGATTTGTGGAATCTATCCTATTATTTACCGTTAACAATTATAAATGTTGAGAAAAATATATTAAAGATTCTACCTTAATTAGATATATAAATAATTTTCATCTTATAAATAAATTTTACTAATTTTTTGAGAATTAAACTTAAATTCCTTTCATGATAATTTTAAAATCATTTTGGTTTATATTGAAACTGTTTTTGGTATATTTTAGCCTTCATATCTCTCTATTCTTTTAATGATTTTATACAGTAGTACACCTACCAAGAGAGAGTAAAATAGGAAAATTTGTTTCTGTACAAACTAAAAGATAGACTTTCAAAAGAACTAAAACAAAATATTAACACAAAGATACTGAATAAGGTTTGTTTATAGATCAATTTTTCATTTTTGGAGAAATTTACCTAAAATAATGCTACATATAGGTTTGACATGTTATCTGAGAAAGAACTAATAAGCTTGAGAATGATTAACAGATACCCTGATGATGAAGCAGGCGAAGTACCTATGGCGTTTGTTGTAAGACAACCTCAAAGTTCACTTGGCGCAACTGAAGTTATTGATTTTGTTGCCAAACAGGTCCTTTTCTCTCTTCTGCATTGCTTTCTTCTCTACATTCAAAGTAAAATCAGTTTCTTCATTTGTCACCTTAACAATAATAGTAATAGAATGAACGTTGAAGACCAAACACGGTTTATTAAATTAATACACTAAAAAAAATATTAAGCTTTAAATAATGTTTCTTACTTTTATTTTTGTGTGATTGTCTTGACTTTAGGTTACAGCATACAAGAAAATAAGGCGTGTAGCATTTGTTGATTCCATACCCAAGAATGCTTCCGGAAAGATACTGAGAAAGGATCTAAGTAAAGTTGCAATCTCTAAGTTATAATGCCTCATTTTATTTTATTTTTTCCAAAGTAATGCATGGTTTTTGCTTTTAGTTGACAATAAAGTGGTTGTTGATTAAGTCATTTGTTCCAAATATATAAAAAAAAGAGAAATATTTGTTTGTATCCATTTTTATGTATACAATATATGGGTTTATATGTAAAGACCACAAGATATTTTTAATTTGATTTGGGACCTTGTAAAATGGTGTAATATTTCATGTAAAATTGTAAAATTTCTGTATTCAATTCAGAAATTGTCTGAGTTGAAGATCTTAAATTTTATTATTATCACATAAACATAAAAGAAAATATATCAGGATCCATATTCGTTAACGACTTGATGATTTTTCTTGATTTTTTTTTCTTATCTCTTACTTTTATCCTTTAGTTTGTTTTTTATGGTCAAAATAATTTACCATACAAAAACAAAGAAAAGAAAATACTTTTAAAACTAATCATAATTTCTATTTTTTAATTTTGATAAGGAAGTTATTTCAGTTATAATAATGGTATCTTCCTTTATTTATTTATTTAAAGGTAGATGGAAGATAGTTTATTTTATAATTTACAATAAAACTTCCACTAATTTTATTAACCTTTTAAAGAATAACAATCATTACATTAACTCTTCTTTTATTGGAGTTAGTTTTGTCAGTTACATTGACCGCACTTGTTATGATATTTAATTAAATATTCTTACAAACCCACTTGATCTATGTTACGACTTGAAGATTCAACAACCATATGAGTGCATTTTTTATTGAAATAATCAAGTCATCATCCTTAATTAGAATTAAATCAATGGAATCATGACAATCCATGTTAATAAGCAACATATTTCTTACATGTATCACAATTCAATTCAATTCTTAAAACATCAATCAAAGTATATTGTAATCGTTGATTTAAATACACATATTCTATGTTATCACACCAAAACAATGCATGCACATAACACAATGTAGATAACAAACATAAATAAGTAAAGATATAACTTTAATTGAATTCACAGGTGTTGGACAATACAAGCAAATTATTTATATGTATCATACTAATCATGCTAACAAGAACTTATCAATTATTCCCATGTGTCTCATATGACCAGAAAATATTTCAGGTAACAACCTTTTAGTTAGTGGATCCATTGATTAGTACCAATATGCTCAATTGACACTTTGTTTCTGCAATTCTTTCTTAAGTGACAAGTATTTTAAGTCCATGTGTTTTGCACCTTTGAAATACTTGTCACTTTTAGAAAAGGAAACAATTATAGAATTATCACAATAAATTCTCAGCGACCTAGCTATACTTTCCACAACATTAAGTCTTGAGATAAAGTTTTGCAACCACAATGCATGAAATGTGGCTTCAAAGCATGCCACAAATTTAGCCTCCACGGTAGCAATGATAGACTCTTTTGCATGAGATTGCTCCTCCAGCCAAAGTAAAGATATAACCAAATGTTGACTTTCTTGAGTCTGTACATCCAACATAATCTGAATCTGAGTAACTTGTCACTTCAAGTATTTGTTCTTCTATAGATGAGCATGTGATCCTTGGTGTCTTATAAATACCTAAGGATTTTCTCTACAACTTTCCAGTGGTCCATTATGGAATTACTTTGATAGCGATTTAACATTCTAACTACAAAACTTATATTTGGTCGAGTGCATATCTGAATATACATCAGGCTACCAACCACTGAAGCATAAGAAATAGATTCCATCTATTTTCGTTCCAAATCATTTTTGGGACATTGCATTTGACTAAATTTATCTCCCTTTTAAATTGGAACTATTCCTAAAGAACAACTTTCCATTCTAAATCTCTCTAACATCTTTTTGATGTAGCCCTTTTGAGAGAATCCTAACACTCCTTGTGATCTTTCACGGGATATCTCTATCCCTATCACATAGGATACCTCACCCATATCTTTAATCTCAAATTTGTTAAAGAGAAATTTATTTACATCATGTAACAAAACAATATCATTAGTAGTAAGAAGAATGTCATCAACATATAGAACCAATATAATAAACTTGCTTCCATTGACCTTCAAATAGATACGCCAATCAACAGTATTCTCTACAAGGTCATATGAAAAAATAGTATCATTAAACTTGAGGTGCCACTGTCTGGAAGCTTGTTTAAGTCCACATATTGACTTCTTTAACTTACAAAGTTTTCTTTTCCTATGGTCATGAGACCTTTAGGTTGGTCCATACAAATCTCTTCTTCTAAGTCATCATTTAGAAAGAAGGTCTTTACATTCATTTGGTAAAGCTATACGTCATAATGAGCCACCAAAGCCATTACAATTCTTAAAGAGTCTTTCTTTGAAATTGAGAGAAAGTCTCTTTATAGTCAATGCCATCTTTTTTAAATCTAGTCTTATACCTTTCAATGTTGCCTTTCGAGTCTCGTTTTTTCTTAAAGATTCATATAACCAACTCGTTTTGCACCTCTAGGTAACTCGACTAGATTCCAAACTTTATTGTCATCCATTGATTTCAACTCTTCTTTTATGGCATCAAACCACATTTCAAAATTGTTACTTTCCATATCTTATCTAAATGAGACTGGATTTTCATTGATGCTTAAGTCACATTCATGGTCAAGTGAATAAACTACATAATCATTTGAAATAGTTGGTCTTCTTTGCCTTTTAGACCTGCTTAAGGGTATTACTTGTGGTCATTGATGGTTTGCTCATTCATGACTTGTACATCATGGTTGGTTCGTTATCCATATGTTCATTTGTGGGTTTGGAATATTGATTTGTTGCATTGGAATGTTGTGTGACCGCGATACAACAAAAAGAACAACAACTTGAGAAGAAGCATCACATGTAGGTATTTCTGCATGTTTCTCTTAAATATCCACCTTTCGTGATTCCTCACTCCCATTGATATGACAATTTCCAATGAAGTATCATTACCAGATTCAATTATTCTTATACTATAATTAGGGCAATAAAATACGTACTCCTTTGATTTATTGGGATAGCCTATGAGAAAACCACTAATGATTCTTACATCAAGCTTATTTTCATATGGATTATATATCTTTACTTTTGTCAAACACCCCCAAATGTGAAGATGCCTCAAACTAGGTTTTCTTCCTGTCAAGGAGTCTTAGGAACTGGCTTACTAGGAACCATGTTAACTAGATATGCAGTGGACTTTAATGTATACACCTATAATAATAAAGGTACATTATTATAATTTATCATGTTGTTAACCATTTCTATAAGAATATGATTCCGCCTTTAAGCTTCATCATTTTGTTGTGGTGTACCAGGCATTGTATACTATACACATATGCCTCGACTTTCAAGTAACTCTTGATGTGGAAACCCAACTCCACGAGGCCCATGATGAGAAAGTCTAAGCCCATGAAGCAAAAAATGAAGTCCAAGATCCAATTCAAGACTTAGGTGGACCCATGACTAGAGGAAGGCTTAGGAATACCCAAGAAGTATTGTAGTATAAGGTGGTCCATCTATTGAAGGCCTAACTATTGAATGACAACCATGTGGAGGAGACTAGGCTTATTACATATTTAATGGGCTTGGAGAACTAAGAAGGGCTAATAAGGATTTTAATTTTCTTTTATTTACTTCCAGATGAGGCAAACTCATAACTTAAATTTGTCTTTAAACATTTTAGGGAATTGAGAAGGACACATGATACATTTTGCAAATTGGTGAGAGTTAATTTACTGGGTTCTTAATTGAACCAACTCTCAGACTTATCAAGGGTTTTCCATTCCCTTGTGGCATCTTTATGGCTTATCTTCTTCCATGGAAGTGACACTGCTTATCCCCATCACCTATTTTATATGAAAACCTAATTTCTAATAAATTAAATTTCCTACCCAAGACCGGTCCATTCTTGAATCCCGACAAATAGGTTCACATAATTACCAACATACGAGTTTCTTGAATCCCAACGAATGATTCACTCATATGATTTTAAAGCTTAGTTATAGGGCAAGGAATGACACTATATGACTTAAAGAAATTGGTAAAATGATTTCTTTAATTTTATCGTCAATATCATCATAAGTTCATAAGTTAGTTAGTGACTGAACCATTGTAAACATCAAGTCTATAAAAAAAGAAAAGAAAAAAAGAAAGAAAGAAGAAGAAAAAAAAAACAATTGTTGTGGCTTAATGGTTCATGTCATTACAACATAAATTCAGATACTTTATATATTGACTGCAATCATTGTGCTTGTCGCCCTTACAACTTTTTTGTTCTAGAATTACTCTTATTGGGTGGATTATTCTTGAAAAGGTCTTGTTGATTCGGTTAGGAAGGAGAACACAAGAGCGAAAAAAGATAAAAGAGTTATATTAAAAAAAGGCTTAACTGAGTGCATATACTTGAGTGTTTAGTTTAAACATGCGAGGAAGAGCCAGTGAGGATATATTACTTGTTACTACTAATCAATTTTATTTTTAATTTAAGTATGTTAGGTGTAAGTGGTAGTCCTTCCTCTTCAGAAACCAACCTTTCAACACCACAAACAAACTTTAACTCAATATTTAGAGAGATTAATGAGACAACAGAATGGTGAGCTCCACGTGAGGTTGAACCAAATGACAAATAGAGACAATCATGAAGACAATAGGAGGAGGAGAAGAGATAACGATGGTGAAAAGAGGAAAAATAGAATGGAAGGAGTGAAGCTTAAAATCCCACCATTTAAGGGAAAATGATACCTAAAAGCATACTTGAAATGGAGCTCAAAATTAAGCATTTGTTTTCTCATTATAATTACACTGAGGAGTAAAACGTTAGGATAACAGTAGCTGAATTTTCTAATTATACACTAAAACCATCTAATTCGGCTTATTTGAGCCTTAACTGATATTACTATTAATCATTAATGTGTCTCAGTGCATATCCTCTTGATTGTTAAGAGTTTGTTAGGATTATGTCCTCTTGAGTGTGTTCAAGAGTTGATTGGTTTGTTTGTTTATTATTTTAAGGTTTGCAATATCTTGTGAGTGCTTTGTACAAACTCTTTGAAGATAGTGGAACCAACTATTCTAAGGTTGAATAGTTGAGACTAGCTGTAGGATCTTGTTGATTTGACCAGTATAGACTTTTTTGTGAAATCTTTCTTTCCTTGTCTTCTTTTATTTTGTTGCAATCCAATATTGTGTCAATCTTGTTTTCAATTTAATTGCATTCATTTTTTAATCTGAAAAGAGTTTTAAAAGAACTTCAAGAAAGGGAATTTTTTTGTAAAAACGTTTTGAAACCAATTCACCCCTCTTGATTTAGAAAATTTTCAAAAATTGAGAATGAAGAATTTAATCAATCTTTGAACAAGGTATCAGTTAAGCACCAATGATATGTAAATCAAATTTGAAAAATCCCAGACAATTATCAAGATATCAAACAAAAGAGGTAGAGAGAGACACCAAATTTATATTGGTTCACTCTATAATCAGGGCTACCTATAATTTTTTAGCCACATCAACCAAAGCTATCTAATGTCACTTTCAAGTTTTACAAGCACTCAAAAAGCAAGAAAGAAAATCAACCCAAGAATATTGTTTTTGAACCCTTCAAGACTTGGATCAGCCTTTTGTAACACCCTATTACAAGAGCAACTTAAAAACCTTATCTAAGTATGCACTCTTATCACACACAAAATCAATCATAGAAATAAATTCACCTAGAAAATGTTGAGCACAACAAAAAAAAAAAAGATAAAAATTTGGTTAACAAAATTAAATATTTTTCTTGTGTCAAGGTATTGATCACATGATTCAAGAAAATAGGGTTTAAGAACTAATGTTTACTTCAACCTTAGGTCTATCTTAAAAGGCAAAATGATGGTCAATTGAATTTATTACTCTTTTATTTAAAAATGAGAGAGATATATATGATTAACACCTTGATATTTAATAGATTAAAACCTCTTTATTAAATTAAATTAAATTAAAGTCAAACTTTGAAAGAAGATAAAGGAATTTTAACATATTAAATTTAATATGTTTACATCGCTTTTAAGTGATTTTAATCAATACATTTATTGTTTTGATAGACTAAAATAGAGTGATTCAAAACAACTATGAATCTTAGATTATTTTAATTAATTTAGATTATTTTAATTGATTAAAAGCTCGTCTACCAAAAAAATCGATAAATTCAATTTAGATTTAAAGTAATTTTAATTTGTTAATTTGATACTTTAATCAATCAAAATGTTGTTTAGAGATTTTCCAGCAAACTAAGAACATTTTAATGTATTGAAGACATGATTTAATTAATTAAAATACATCTTCAAACAAAATAGAGTGATTTAAAACAACTTAAAGTGATTTTAATTGATTAAAGCAAATAAACAATAAATTCAACTTCGGATTTATTAACAATAATTAGTCAGTTTTAGACTTCATTGTTGAATCCTGTGTTAAATGGTTTTAAATGGGTTAATATGCAAGTCCTTCCTTATCTCTTTATGTTTGGTTACCTTAACTAACACGACACATGATCTTCTAAACATTGACATGTAGTCATCCTTTTGGGAGGACTCATTAATTAATTTTTTCACCTAATTTACTTAATTAATTCAATGGTCCAATGATTTAACAAAGGTTTCAATTAATATAAAATAATATTATAATTACTTAAGACTATAACAGAAATTTTCAGTCAAAACATTAAAAATTATTTATCATTTAATATTAATTATACTATTGTCTTATATTATAAAAAAGTTAAACATATAAAATTGTTTAGTGCTCAGTACACTATAAAATTTAATAGAAGTTTAATTAAAAATACTTAAGCATTTAATTTTTGATATGATAATTATTTTAAATTATTAAATTATCACACATTTATATTTTATCATATCAATTCAATTAATTATAACCTTTTTTCTTTTTTTTACTTCAAACAACTTAACTCAACTCTTTTTTTTTACTTTCTTTTACTTTTCAATTCAAACAAAATATTAAAATTTTATTAAATAAAAATTATTTAAGTAAAACTTCAAATTTAATTAAGAAAACACCAGTTGTCCCTTTGTCCATTTTTGTTTCCCTGTAAAACAAATTCTCATCTCTCTTTCATGGTCTTATCCTTCCCACTGCAATTCACAGACAGAACTCACAAACATACTTACAACACTCCAAAGGCCCCACTAACCAAAATATCTCTTTAACTGACCATCTTCAACAAACTCTTCTTCTTCCACCCAATTTCATAAAACCCTAACCCCATGGAACTCTCGCGCCTCTTCGTTTCCGACACGTGCTTCTTCTCCCCTCCGATTCGCCATTCCCCTTCGCCGGCGCTAACCTCCTTTCTCGCCGTAAACCTACGCATTAACCGCCGTCGGAGGCGGAGCTTTTACTCCGCCTCCAACAATGACACTTTAATCGCCGGCGGCGGTCCTGCGGTTGCCGGCGCCGGAGAGAAGCACGAGGAGGACTTGAAATCTTGGATGCACAAACAAGGCCTCCCGCCGTGCAAGGTTGTTCTGAAAGATAAACCGTGCCACAATGATCCCCATAAGCCTATACATTACGTTGCAGCTAGTGAAGATCTTCAGGTTCATTCACCTCTCAAAAATAATTTCATTATCGTTATTATTGCTGCTGTTGTTGTGTGGATTGTTTCGTGAAGAAAATACAGTGATACCCCTGTTTCTTCGAAATTCATCTCTCTTTGTGTGATGATTTACTTGGGGTTGTCTTTCTCTCGTTGCAGGTTGGCGATGTTGCATTCTCGGTTCCTAATTCCTTGGTTGTTACGCTGGAGAGGGTATTGGGAAATGAGACTGTTGGTAATTGTGCAGTGTTTTTATTCTTTGGTCTTGACATTGTGTTGCTCCTCCTATTCCCATAACTATAAATGCAATTGCATGCATTTCGATTTTTTTTAAGTTTTATTTACTAATTTGGTAACAAGTGATGCAAATTAGAATATCTGGAAAATGGAAAAACATCCAGGCCTTGTTTGGTTATTGCTTTTAAAAGCATTTTTGTATCCTCTAATTTTTTTTGTTTAATCCTTAGGAAGCTTATTTGTAAGTGTTTGTCTCTTTAGAGTATTTTTACTGTATGGAAGTTTGTTCCTTAATTACTTGAACAGAACATTTGAATGAACCAATAGAAGAGGATGAGAAAACATCACCCAACTGTTTTTTTTTTTTTTTCAGAATTTTCAAAATTTAGTAGATTTTGCATGAGAAATGGATTAGCAGATACTTAGAAGTGTGGATGGATTTTTGGTTCTTACTTCTTATAGGTCACATTCATTCTTAATTTGAACACAGTGGATCTTAGAAAAATTAAGTTGATGATCCCTTCCTGTGTTTTTAATTGTTTTGAACTCTATTCTTATCAATGGTTGTTATTGAAAATGTAGAAAATAGACCAAATTGAATATGATTATCACGTAAAAGAACACAAAATACAGTATTTATTGGTAGTTCGCGTGTATAAGCTCTCAATTTAAATTTAGTGTTTAAGCTTTACTATGCTAAAAGTGGCTCTCCAATTGACGGTTTTAGTAAAACACGGCAAGGGCCTAATTAAAAACAATTCTATGTGGAGCCTAAATGGAGAACTTTTTCCATACAGAGACTAAATTGCATATGGTTGTCACTGAGTAGGGCGCAAATAAATACTTAAACATTTCTTTTTTGATTGATTATGATAACATAATATTGAATATTAGCCGTTTTTTGGGGCATTGATTAGCAAGATTCTCTTTTTCAACTAGCAAAGTTAAAAGCAATGGTTGGTTTTTAGTACGACATGGCTTATATGGTGTTAACTTCTTTATTGATATAGAGGACTATTCACAAGCTTAAATTATTTTATTAGATTAGTGATAGGTATTTTTGGTGGCAGAATGGCATGCTCCTGTAGTTAATCGTTTTTTGTGTTAGCAAGACATTGGAAACTGTTTGGAGTAGGTGTGGCCTCTTTGGGCAACAAAATAGTCATGGAAATGAATCTGGCAAACACCTAAACTTGAATTCTTTTGCACAGTGGAAAAGACATTTTGTGTTCTTTATACTAATTGTTGAGGTGTAGTTAAAACAAGGTATCAAATGGATTGGGGGTGTATTGATTATTTAAATGTTTCAAAATTGGAATTTATACCTAGTGATTTTATTAGATTAGTGATAGGTATTTTTGGTGGCAGAATGGCATGCTCCTGTAGTTAATCGTTTTTTGTGTTAGCAAGACATTGGAAACTGTTTGGAGTAGGTGTGGCCTCTTTGGGCAACAAAGTAGTCATGGAAATGAATCTGGCAAACACCTAAACTTGAATTCTTTTGCACAGTGGAAAAGACATTTTGTGTTCTTTATACTAATTGTCGAGGTGTAGTTAAAACAAGGTATCAAATGGATTGGGGGTGTATTGATTATTTAAATGTTTCAAAATTGGAATTTATACCTAGTGATTTTATCCTTATTGAAGCTGAGTTATTGACAACAAACAAATTATCCGAATTGGCGTGCTTGGCATTATATCTGATGTATGAGAAAAAACAAGGGAAGAAGTCTTTCTGGTATCCATATATCAGGGAGCTTGATCGTCAACGAGGTAGGGGCCAGCTGTCAGTGGAATCACCTCTTCTATGGTCAAAATCTGAGCTGGACTACCTGTCAGGAAGTCCAGTTAAGGTTAGACCCCTATCTCCTCATTATTGATGTTACTATTATTCCATATCCATTGTATTGATGAGCAGTAATATTAGGTTAGTTTAATGCTTGATATTTTTCGAATATAACCTGACTGAATTATGATGTCTGTGATTTAGGATGAAGTTATTGAAAGGACAGAAGCAATACGAAAAGAGTATAACGAACTTGACACAGTTTGGTTCATGGCAGGATCTCTGTTTCAGGTGATAGAAAGTACACTAGAACAAGTTCAGTTACCGAAGTAGTTATTTACATTTTGACATTTAGTTCTTACATTATATGCTTAAATATAATGCAGCAATATCCATATGACATTCCCACTGAGGCTTTTTCATTTGAGATTTTCAAACAAGCCTTTGCTGCTATTCAGTCTTGTGTGGTGCATTTACAGGTAAAATCCTTGTTATCCGTTACATGTCCATACAGATAAACACCAAATTAAATAGTGGCTGATCAATCTTTTAAGTCTCTTTTTATTTAACTCCGTGAGTTACATTTGTTCATGGAATCAAATTACCTAAATCTGAAAAGTTGTAATCTTCTACTGTACAATTAAATTTCAGGCAACAAAGTTTTGCTTATTTGATCTAATTTGTATATATATTTTAATTGATTGCTGGATTTGTAGATGAAATGATAATTTAAATGGAAAAATGTACTATTTAGTATTGTTACTATTGAATGTATTTGAGTTTCTGTTAGACAGGGAAATAATGAGAGTTGAAGGTGTATTACAGAAGGAAATTTGAAAGTAGTTAGGATGTTAGTTGTATGGGGGAGAGACTTTGTTAGATAGTGTTCTATGAATGTAAAAAAGGGGTTTAGAGGGACCTCAAACTGACATTTTCGAGGGAATAAATATGAACATTAAATATTTTAGAGGAACCAAAAATATATTTTACCCCTTTGTTGTGAATATTCACATTGATAGATTGTGTTTTGCTTCTGCTATTTTTAATGTGTACTGCGAGCTCAGTGCTCTTCTTCTGTCTGGACAAAAAGATTACCTTCTTTTTTCTGCAACTGGCACAAATTGACTGCTTATCGTTTTTGAAATCAGAAAGTTGGTTTAGCTCGGAGATTTGCTTTAGTTCCCTTGGGACCTCCTTTACTGTCCTACCAAAGCAACTGCAAGGCAATGTTAACTGCTGTTGATGGTGCTGTTGAGCTTGCAGTTGATCGCCCATATAAAGCTGGGGACCCGATTGTTGTCTGGTATATTACTTTATTTTATTGCATGTAATTGGAAAAGCACATGGTTTGAGGACTTTTTGTTCTTTGTAGAAAGAAACTAGGTTATAAGATTTGGCAGTTGGTCATTTTCAGGTGTGGCCCTCAACCTAACTCAAAGTTACTTATAAACTATGGTTTTGTTGACGAAAATAATTCCAATGATCGTCTAATAGTTGAGGTATGAGTTGGACTTTTACTTTCGTTTTTTCCAGTATTTTGTTTAAATTCAAATTTAACCTTGTTGATACAACTGTCCCAGGCAGCTTTAAATACTGAAGATCCGCAATATCAAGATAAAAGAATGGTGGCTCAAAGGAATGGAAAGTTATCAGTTCAAGTTTTTCGTGTATTGATACTGAACCTACTATTGTTTAAGGTTATTTAGTGAATTTTATCATTAATTCCTTATTTCAACTTTTGTGCAGGTATATTCTGGGAAGGAAAGGGAAGCTCTCTTAGATATGCTTCCGTATCTGCGCTTGGGCTATGTTTCAGATCCTTCTGAGATGCAATCTGTAATCTCCTCTCAAGGTCCAGTTTGTCCTGTAAGTCTGTTTCATCCTTTGCTTTCCTTGTTTGAATTTGAAAATTTTTAAGAATGTCATGATCACAGTCCAGTATTTGTCTGATTCATTTGCCTCTTTCATATATATTACATTACATGAGGGTTTGTTCTTGGAAGTGCTGTTATTAATTAGAATATGTTTTTATTTCCTTTTCAAAACAATTATTCTTAATTAAATGGAGAGAGTACCTCTTTTATACATTATAGGTAAGCCCTTGTATGGAACGGGCTGTGCTGGAGCAGCTGGCAGATTATTTCAAGACTCGGCTAGCTGGGTACCCTACAACATTGGCTGAAGATGAATCTATGGTACTATTTCTATCATTGGAAGTTGACTATAATGTAATGTAAGACTTGTCAACTTATTCATTGACAAATATATATTTCATTAGCTGACAGTTGGTAATCTGAATCCAAAGAAGCGAGTTGCTACCCAATTTGTTAGGCTGGAAAAAAAGATGCTTCATGCCTGTTTGCATGCAACAATTGATTTCATAAACCAGCTTCCAGATGACAGTATATCTCCCTGCCCTGCTCCGTATGCACCTTTATTAAAATGAAAGGTTAGACTCTGGTTTGAAACAGCATAATCATGTTCTTAGGGTTTGTTTGAATGAACTTTTCTGTAAACATTAATAGGAGAAGAAATCAAGAAGGAAGAAGGAAAAAGAAAAAGCTTTTCCATGAACTAAAATTAGCTTATACATACATTATTATTATAGATGTTATCTTAGCTTCTCGAAAAAAGTAAATGTTAACTAACGCATAAGCTAATTTTAGTTTGCTGAGAAACTTTTTTCTTTTTTTTTTCTTTTTATTTTAGTGTCCTATAACTGCTCGAGGGGCAATTTATCCAAATAGACCCCATAATGAATTGAAAATTTCTGCAGCGAAGTTCCTTAATTTTTGTCATATACTTTGTAGGAAGTGGATGTCTGTACTGTACAAATATATGGATTTGGTGAACCAGGTCAGTAAAAATATATGTTCTTAATGTGGACCCTATGACAAATCCCCTGAATTAAGGGAATATGTAGTTTACCCTCCTCAGCTTTGGTCTAAATGTGAATGTTTATTTGACTTTAAGATTTGATATGATGCCCATGTTTCTTTAAACTTCTTGCTGTGTGAAAAAACACTCTTTGTTATGCAAGCCGTTAAATATCTGCTGAATTTAAGATGATAATATCTTTTAATTACGAAAAAATAAAGTTAAGAAAGAGTTTACATTGCATAATCCATTTTTTTATATATAAAATGTTTGTGCTGGGTTGATTGGTAGTTATATAATTAGGATTTTCTTTTCTCGGATTTCTAACTGCTTAGTAGATACTTATGCATTATGAGTTTCAGGTTCCGAATGTAAAAGAAAATTAGTTCTTGAAGTTTGATTTTGGAAAACCATGATTCATAGAACAAAGTAATTTCTGAATGCTATGATGGATTTCGTAGGTCAATTACAATCATATATTTGAATCACAGCTCAATGAACAATAATGCAAGAGTTCTGGACTTAAAAGGTTACGGATGTGCTTTTACCCCTGAAGATAAAATTTCAATGTGTTTTTTCGTGTCCCTTGAATCAGGCGTTGCTTCATTCCTTAGGTAAGTAAGGAAGCATCATTTGATCAAATTTTTGTTTTACTGTCTTACTGTAGTTGCACTGATCATTATATTTGAGTGCTGGAACGACAACAACTTCTGTAAATGGAAACTTGAATCACAATATCTAATTCAATTGTGTATATAGTTCGATTTATTTTGTACTTCAATCTAATTGTAGTTTACGAAAAAGTTGTTTGAAAATGTTAGATGTCACAAAAGTTATATTACTGTATAATGTTACAAATGTAGGGAGAGGCTAAATGAGATAAAACGCATTCTTGTGAGCCCCACAAATGAGGATAAAACTGATGAACCCTTCTTTGCTACGGAAAGTACAACCGGTAAATATCAATGTAGTTTTCAACCATTCTTCCTAGAGAGACCAGCTAATTTTGTTTTCACACGGTAGGCTCGGTTGCTATATATCCGTTGGCAACTTCTGGTTTCTTTGGTTTAAATACAACTTAAATCTCTATTTGCAGTTTTATTGTCAACCCTCATACAAAACCAAGATAAAGGTTATGTGATAAAGGTTATTTTTCATCTGAACCATTCTCCTGATTGAATTTATTTACATGCTATTTATTTATTCCTACAGTCCAACAATGAACCATTCTCCTGATTGAATTTATTGCATGCTATTTATTTATTCCTGTACTCCCCATAATCTCAATTTGCATCTCTTTTAAATTTCGAATTAGTTAATTTAGAATCCAGAGCCTTCATTTGTTCAATCTATCTCAATTTACACACTTTATATCTTCCAAAAAGCCACGTAGTCAGTAAAAAAAGATAAAAAGTTGGAGGCATCAAACTTTACTTTGCTCTTTCGCATGATGCGAATGTCTCTTAGGATGTATAACATATAACATGTTCTTCCTAGAAATAATTTGGAGCAATAGAACTAACAAATTTTTAAGTGATACTAAGAAATTTACGAAGACAAGAAAATGTGGAAGAGAAGTTTTGTTGAAACCTTCACTAAAATATCTGTTTATAATAATTGCAAGGATATTTAAAACATTTTTAGGGGATGGGGGAAGCCAGATTTAAATGACTGAGTAAACTAAATATTTGTTGTTAGTAATCACTCAATAATTTTCTTACTAAAATAAGGAATTAATATTTTAAAAAACAAAATATACAACATTATCTCACATATTAAAAGCTTAAAGAAAAAGTTTAAAGAAAATATAGGAAATTCTTGGATACTTTTTCTCTTGGATGTAATGTGCCGAATATGCTAGCAACCTGTATGTACTAGAATTAGATTGATAGGATTTAACATATTGTATATAAGCCAAAGACTCTCGGTTTATGTTAAAGCTTAAATAATTATCCCATCATTATTGTTATCCGCTAAAACTTTCAACATAAAAGAGGCGTCATACGTTACAGCAGACAAAGTACAATTAGCTGAGGAAGACAAAATCTCCTTTCTCATGAAGAAGTTAAACAAGATGTTTAGAAAGAAAGGAGGCCATAAAGGTAGAGAGATGAATCATAGCAAAGCTAAAAAAAATTGTAAAGAAAAGAAACAAGTGATGTGTTATGATTGCAAAAAGCCAAAACATTTTAGGTCAGAATCCATATCAAAAGCCAAAACATTTTAACTCAAAGTTCTTCCAGAAAATGACGAAGATAAGTTTCACGTCACATGTGAAGACCTTGATTTGTTAGATTCCAAGGAAGCAAAATAAGAAGCTTAAATTTATCTCACGACTATCCTAATTTATAGACAATCGTTTGATGAATCCAATGAAGAGGTGTATTTTAATGATTTACTTTGTGTTTAATGCTAACAATTTTACTACTTCTCGAATTTCAAAATTTTATAAGTGTTAAAGAAAAATGTGACTAAAGAACTCGAGGCTTCGAAGGTTAGGTCTGAATGATCAAATGATTCTGCTAAAAAAACCTCAAAATAAAACACAACAATGAAAAGTATATATATTAAAAAATAAGATTCTAAAACAAAATATTGCAAATCAAAGTATGAACTTTGAAAAGATTAAAAGGAAATATTTTCAAAAATCAAAACTGCAAGAATGATCTATCCTTAGTATATGCAATTAAAACAATAGATGATCTACTAGCGAAAACACAACATTGAGGAAAGTCATTTCTCAAACCGCTATAGGAGATAAAAGACTTAATCTTCTAATAACAACATTCAAAAAATCCTACAATAAACCATGAATTGCCTGTAAGGAAGAGAAACATCATCAAAAGAAAAATCATGATTTTTTTTTTTTTCATCGTCTAGACAACTAATGTGAAAGGACCGAATTCCATTTAGGTACCTAAATCGAAAATTACTCATCTTGCAACTATGCTTAATAACAACAAATAAACACTTGTAATGATACTTAAAAATGGATGCCTGCGACATATGATAGTAGAAAGTTCTATGTTTTGAGACAAATAATAAGGGAGGTTACATTTTGAGGATCAATTAAATATATTTAGCGTTTGACGATGTACATATGTAGATTAGTTACTTAGTTCAAAATGTTCAACAAAATATTTTTAATATAATAAGTTCTCATGTATTAGTTCTCTTTGGGTTAGTTCGTATTAGTTTGTATGATAATAATATGCAAGGTAAAAAATAATAAAAAAGAAAAAAGTTGCACACAATAATTTATAATGATTATGTGTCGTAACAAATTACATCTAGTTCTAGACTAACGCAGTCAAATTCAACTAAGTAAACTAATGCTGTATATATGTGGAGTGTTATTTAGACTCGTAACTATTCTTGATTAATCTCTTAAGTATTATTTTCTCAAGTCACTCCTAGCTAACACTGGGTATTCTTAACACTAGCCTCTCTAAGCTCAACACTGAGTATTCTTGAATCTAGTCACTCCTGACTCAACATTGAGTACTTTTTACTCAAGTCACTTCTAGCTAACACCTTGAGTATTGTTTAACACTCTTTAGCCACTCTTGGCTAACATAGGGAAGGTTGAAGACTTGAATGATTGTTTGGACATTTTGTTTAACAAAGGGAAGGGTTTGCATCTTACAACGAATACAAGCTTTAGAATTTATCTCCTAGTCCAGATTATTTCTCACTTTAGGGGGGAGTTAAATCTTTTTCCCAATATAAGATGAAGGTTCACTCTCTTAGGTGACAAAAAAGACACATTTTGTGTTCTCTTCTAAGCTTTCATGGATCCCTACATTTTTTGGCAATACTCTTACTCTAAGCGTTGGTATCCCTTTTAGAAGCTTTTGCAGATTGCATTTTTATTTTTTATTGTATTTTTGCACAGTGCATCCTTTGCTCTCTCTTTTTCTTCTTCTTGATTGTATGCATTATATAGTTGCTAAAAGAATATAATTGTTGAGAGACTATTTATATCCGTTGAGAAGCTTCTGTAACATCCCAAATTTTTTAGTATTTCCAGATACAATAATTGTAATACTCAGATATAAATAAATAGATGAATATATATATATATATATATATATATATATATATATATATATATATATATATATATATATATATATATAATATTTTATCAAATACAACTGAATCGTCTAATAGTCTATTAGAAGCATAGACTATTTGTTATACTCTCAAATCATTTAAATTTGCAGTTGTATATTTTATCTTCAAAAGATAAAACTCCTATAAGGAACTAAGGATCAAAGGTTGTTAAGGAAGAAAAAGTAATTATGTGAAAAACTTCTATAGTAGTTTTGACAAAAGTCCGACTTTGAAACACCTAAGAAACAATGGAAAACATAAGCATTGAGTTAGAAAGGTGCCTGACACACAAGTTCACCTATCTGGAGAGGAAGGACATTTCCTCATATACAACTGGATCGTCTAATAGCCTATTAGAAGCATAGACTATTTGTTATAATCTCAAATAATTTAAATTTGCAGTTGTATATTTTATCTTCAAAATATAAAACTCCTATATTAGAAGATCAAAGGTTGTTAAAGAAGAGAAGGTAATTATGTGAAAAACTTCTATAGTAGTTTCAAAAAAAGTCTAAGTTTGAAACATATAAGAAATAATTGGAAACATAAGCATTGAATTAGAAAGGTGTCTGGCACACCAGTTCACCCATATGGAGTAAGAAGGACATAATTGTCTAAATACCAGATCATATATAAGGATCGTCTAATTTGTTATAAGCTGGATTCGTCTAAGTGTAAGTCCATACAAAAGTCATTCGTTTATCACTATTCATATGATGAAGACCACCATACATTATAAGATCATCTAACATGATATTGTGTTGATTCTATTATCATGCTAATCTCTATAAATTCATCTAACAAAAAGGAAAACTAATGAATATCTAATATGTTCTTTATATAAAAACGGAAATGGTTTTGAGCTTATTCACATCTATTATTTCTAAATTAAACTATGTTTTTTAATTTCATTTAATCATTTCCTTAAATCAATTACGAAAGACTGACTCATTTTTAGAATTAATTTATTTACAACTTCTATCAATCAAATTAATAATTTAGAAATGTTGTTTTAATTATTAAGTGACTCAGGAACAAATCTGTAAAATTTATGATAATTTAGTTTCTCGCTAGATTTAAAAACGAAGAATTTTTCAAAATAATGAACAAATGACTTATCTCTTAAAGAAAAGATAAATTTCAAAATAGATAAATGTATAAGTATTTATGCTATAAATAAAATAAACTTCATTTTTAATCATTTCATTATGTCATGTCAAGATTTTCACACTACCAAAACCTCTACCATTAGACCAAGCAAAACTTCACAATTACATTACAATTAACTATTAAAATAGAACCAATAGTAATGATTACAAAATATTTTCTAAATAAAGGGCAATGAATCACAAGTTTGGTATAGAAAAGCAGTTAAAGAAAATAACCAAAAACAGTAAAAGAAAAAGGCAAAGTGAAAGTGCAAAAGAGAAAGAAGGACAAAAATCTAACTTTAACCTTCAAAGTTATGGGAGAGGATATATACACACACTATCTATTTTATTTTTACTGTGGTATTCCTAAACCTCAACTATAAATGATTTCAGGAAGTCTTACTAATTTTCATGGCTGTTAGATATTTAATTTGATATACTTAGAATTCTACCTTGTGCATTGGTTTTCATATAGATTTTTGAATGGATTTTTATACTGACTCGTTTAAAAGAAATTCTTGCCACAAATTCTTTTCACGAATCTTTAGAACAAAGTATATTGATTTCCTTATACTATATTATCACAAACGTTTAACTAATCCTATATTGGTTTTCATGATAAATAGTATTGATATTATTGTATAATTCGATCACTGATTTCTATGACTAGTTTAACTGAATTCTTTTGAGTTTTTCTGCATTCTATTATATTGATTTTTGGTTATAATTTTACTATTTGGAGTGTGTCGCTTGATCATGTTGTACCAAATTGAAATACTTGTCAGTAGAAGATTGAATCGTTAAGGATTAAATGAGTCAAAGTGTTGGTGATGAGATTATGTGGAATTACTCATTTATCTTGACCATTTAGTGCAAAAGTTATTCCTTATATTATTAATAATGTTGTTTCTTAATGATTCAACTATTGATTATATGTATTGTATTTTCTTCAGAAATTCTCCTAATAACCAGAGAAATCAAATTTCATCTACTTATTAATTTGATATAGTATGTACCTTTTAAAAAACATTTAAATAGTTACTCCAAATTGCCTAATAAATCAGTTTCATTGTATTCTTCTGTTTTGATGCAATACTATCTTAACATGTATATATGTTACCTTCCTATTTTCCTTTTATTTTTTGAATTGACATACAAGAATGAAATTAAAGAGATATCATTGTCGCAACGGGATCATGATGGGACGATCAAAAAAATTTATTTAAAAAAAAAATAAAAATTCGAGTCGCCATCATAGTTTAGAAAAACCAAAAATTAAAATGTTTATGAACCAGATTCAAGATTCGGGAGTCGGTTACATGTGGGGAAGGTATTAGCAACTCATAACGTCTGCCCTAAGACAGTACCTTTAATTAAATGAGTAAAAATAAGTGTAGTTTTACAAAATGTAATTTTTCCAAATAATAACAATAATAATATGAATAAAGACAAATAAAATAACAAAACAAACAAAATATAAAAACAAAACAAATAAATAAACAAGAAAAAAAAAACATGCTAATAAACATATATTTTTTTTGGGCCCGATAAGGATTGACTTTGGTCCTACGTATCTCTATCCATGATAGAAAATTAGATAGAAAATCAGGGTTCACGTAGTTCTAATTTGAAAAAAAAAATGATTAATGATATTGGATATTTCCTCTTTTTAGAAATTTTGTATTTTCGTCATTTTATTTGAAAATATTTTTTTTTAATTTTATACTTTTTATGATTTTTTATTATTAAAACTGTTTTGTATTTTATTTTTTTCGAAATCATATATTTTTATTATTTTTGAGAATGTTTTATCTTTTTTTAATTATTTTTAAAGTTGTTTAGAAACTTTTACATTTTTACCTTTTTTTTAAATTTATATTGTTTATATTTTTTAAAATTGGTTCACATTTTTTTATTAAAGAAATACGGTTTTATTATTTTTTACTTTTTTTCCAAAAATTGATAATTCATTAAGTTTTTAGGAAGCATCTTATATCCTTCTTGAGAATTCGAAAATGTTTTATATTTTAGTTTTTAAAAAAATTTAAAGCTATAAGGGCTGAATCTTAGGGTACGTGTAGTAGCTCTCAAACAAGGCAATCACATGTGCATATGAAGTATATGAGATCAAACAATTAGAACATCCTAGTTGAAGATCCTCAAAAACATGTTCCTTTTTTATTAACAACTTTTGAAAATATTTTATATTTTTTAATTATTTTTTAAAAAGAATCAAAGCGATAAGGGTTGAATCTCAAGATACCATAGTAGCTCTCAAATAGAACAATCACATATGCATATGAGATCAAGCAATCAAAACATACCAGTTGAAGATCATCAAAAAAACGTGCTCGCCTTTTCTCTGAATTCCAACCTCCCAATTTTCTGTCTACCACATATGCCCGGGATCCTTTTCAGTATCTCTCCAATATTTTTCCTATGTAATTCTAGTGCTCACTCCAAAATGTCTGTTTCTTATTTTGGTCTTGTTCCTTTATAAAATTTGTTTAGACCCCTCAATTTCTCTACCCCTATTAATGAATTTGTCCACTATATTCAGTTTAATGGGAAGAATCAATCAGGTTTATTTGTAATTAAGCAAAATAATCACCCATTATTACCATAATTAAGCATAATAATATTCCATTAATATTATTATTTGTAATTAAGTAGAATAATCACCAATTATTATCAAATTTCTCCCGCTGTTCAAATTTCCATGAATTATTTTTTTAATTTTAAATTAATTTTCGTGCATTAAAAATAGGTGCTTGTAAAGGCTGTCAGATTATTCAATGGACTAGACCTCAACAAACTAATTTACTTTATTACTTTTTTTTCAAAATGAACCCTTTATTCATTTGAGTTTTATTCAAAGACAATTTATTTCTTAATGGGTTGGATTTTCTTCAAATTTTTATTCTTTCTCTTTATTATTTACTGCAGTTATTTTAAAACAAACCCAACACACATTTTCTTTGCTTTTTATCCTTTTTTTTTACGAATTTTAGTTTAAAACTTTATTCTTGAGTTAAAACTAAATCTCTATGTCTATTTATTTATTTATTTAAATCACAAAATATGATAAAAGTGCATATTTTAATTTTCAATTTTTATTTTGAAATAATTATTTGTCCGGACGAAATTGGGTATTGACAATCATAACATAATGAATGTTCCAAGCAACATTAATCCTTTCATAGCAAACATTTTTGTCTCTTTCTTAGGAGCTGATTGGACTATAGAACAATGAATAACACCATCACATTTCAAGGGATAGATTGTTCAATGTTAACTTTCACCACAAATTTGAACCTTCCTTTAGTCATAGACGGACCCATTGTTGTCTCTTCCTGTCTGTCACTAACTATGCAGACTAATCCATTAACAACTTTATTGCTGCTTTAGTATAATAACACAAGTAATATTATAGAGAAATGTAATATGTAAATAGATGATAAAATATTACTAAATTTTGTAGATGCAGTATGGAAAGAAATAGGTGATAAGTGTTAGAATATTATTATTAGGGAAACAAATCAAATCAGTAGAATATCAGAGATAATCAAGAAAATATAAGAGAATATGGTAAGAATATCAGAGAGATAATCAAGGGAGTATCAAAGAAACAAATCAATAGAATATCAAAGATAATCAAGGGAGTATCAGAGAATATCAAAGAATATCAAATATATTTATTTAGAATAATTTCCATATTTAGTTTCCTAGAATTTTATATTAAGTGAGCTATTGTAAACAAATAGATATACATTCAATAAAAAAGCATTCTTCCATGTTATCATATTCTTTGTTCTTTCTTTCATAGTTATCATATCCTTGTCCAACCTTTCTTAACTCTCGATACCATCGCAAGAATAAGAAAGTCTGTAAGAAAGAATCAGTACTATAATTCATGACGCTTGTATCATGAATATATATGGATCTATATTAAAAGTCATGAATATGTGTATATTTAAACATGTGTATAAGCCTCTGAGTCCATATGTGTATAAGCCTCTGAGTCCATAAGTCTAGTCAATTTCTCTAATTAAATCTCTTAGTTCGTTGTTACATTGTATTTTTCTTTTATGAAATACCAATATTTCGTGTTATTCCTATAAATTAAATCTTTAGTAGGAATTTTTACATCCAATCACTATTGAGTTCATGAAGTTTTGGTACACCTTAGAACTTATATTTAATTCATGATTAACTACCAATTAGATTTATTTTAAATATTTCACGAAAGTAATTTATCTTTTAGCCTACAACAATTACATGAAAGGATTTCTTTCGAAGTATATATTTGTACATACTAAACAAAACATGTTTATCGTCTAATTCATTCATTGATGTATAAACTTCCAAAGTTGGAGGTGCAATGCGAAAGCCTAAAGTGTAATTGCAAGGAAGAAAAGGCTTGAGTTGTATGATCGTTCCACTCAAGCTTCAAGGAGAGACTTTTAGATGAATTCTTGGATGGGTTCTTGATGAATTATTGGATGAATGTGATTTTGAAAGTTTATGGAAATGAAAAAAAAAAACATATAAAGAAAATGCAAGAAACAAGATAACGCTAGCAATTAGAACAACATCTTATGGCATGCAAATTCATGATATAAGAAAGATGGTGATTCACCACTTGTGACCTAACCAGCAAGATAAGAATCGATGCCATGAATTGGGAAGAACCTTGCGCCACTCAACACCATAAGATAAGTAAGATGGTGAACACCACTTGTGACCTAGCTCACAAGATAAGAAATTCTAAGAGAGTAACTCTCCACTTTCTATTCTTGATGAACCCCAATGTGCCACCAAGAGATAAGCTAAGAAACACCACTCTAGGATAAGCAAAGGAGAAACACCACTTGAGATATGACACACTCAAGATTTCAAAAATTTCTATTCATTTCCAAGTCCACCAAAATGAGTGCAATAGATCTTCTTATATAGAGTTCATGGTGGGAAAGGAATAGACAAACTCATTCCTTCCCTAAACTAATGTCCAAACAAAGCCTAGAAAAATAAAAGGAAAATTATATTTATTTTTATTTTTTGTATCACATCATTCATACCAGACGAAAATTTTCAAATCTCAATATAATTTGTATGTGAAAACTCAAAGTGCAAATAAATACCTATATATATAAATTAAGAAAGATGTCACAACTTTAGTTCTTCTTTGACTTTATTGCTTCTTAAGAGCTTCGAACTTGACCATTACATTTACTGCATCTTTTAAAATTTCTTCTTCTTAATGCAATCTCTTGAATGACTGACAGTATATGCTTCCCTTAATAGTAGAGTCTTTTGTACCTTCATATGCTAAAAATACACATCATATAAGGTAAGTAGTTGAGTCACAGTTTAAAATGTAGCTGTGTTAGGAGAGTTGTTAGTCCTTGCGGCTTTAACTCATCCCAAGAAATATTTGAATGTTGATATTTGATGCGATACTTCTTGAAAATAAATGTAAAGGCAATCTTCTTGAAGAAATATTATTTGATCTGGCATTGGATTGAAGTCTCCAGTGCACGTATCATTTGATGCTCTTTTAATTCTTTATTAGACGTTTGGGTTGGTTTTTGTAATGCTCCTTTCATCTAACACTCCTCAATACTTATCAAATGATGTGAAATGTTTGTTCAATATTCTTTCATCTGTTCTTCATTTTCCTATAGATGTTGTTGTTGATCAACAATTTCTTATTGTCTAATCGATGATGCGCTGGTATGATTTGATCTTCCCCTTGATATATACAACTTCATGCCTTGTTGGTTTAGACACTAAATCAAAACTATAAGGTAATGAAGTTTTGTCTTAACAAAGACTGATTTGGACGGTGGGTAGCAAGTATTGGTAAGAAAGCAATGTCTTACTTAATTTCTAAGACATTTCCTCAAATTATTGTCGCATGCAATTTTTTTTAACCTTTTAAAAGTTTAAAAAGGGATTTTGCTTTTTCTACTAACCTTGGAAGGAATTTAGAGAGGAAAGGAAGTTTTCCAATAAGGCATTAAACCTCTTTTAAATTAATTGGACTCATCATGTTCAAGGTGGTACCACATTTATGCCTCATTGAGTAATCATAAAATCATGAAATTTTCCATCTTTGATGCCAAAAACACATTTTTCTAGATTTAGGCGCATATTGTGTTGTCGTGCCTTGAAAAACAACCTATTCAAGGTGATGTGGATGGTCTTTAGCTATGTTTGATATGACAATCATGTCAACAATGTACATTTCCATGGTGTGACTGATGAGGTCTTTAAACACTTTAATAATGAGTCTCTAGTATGTTATTCCTGCTCTTTTAAGCTCAAAGGACATGACTTTGTAACAAAAGTTAGTCCTTCAGTCAAGAAAGAAATTTTATTTGTATTGGGTGGATACATTCTAATTTGATTATATCTTAAATAAGCATCAATGAAGTTGAGCATCTTATTAGTGGTTGTGTTTTCAACGGGTCAATTTATATTCGACAATGAGTATGTCTTTGGGACATTCCTTGTTTAAATTTGTGTAATCAATGCATATCATCCACTTGTCGTTCGATTTTCTGATCATAACAACATTTGCAAGTCATGTTGTGTATGTAATCTTCCTAATAAAGTCAATTTTCAATAATTGGTTGACTTCATTATCAATTGCTTAACGACACTCTTCTTCAAGTTTTCTTCTTCTTTAAGCTATTAGTTTGACTTGAGGGAGGATGACCAAATCGTGACATGTGAAATCGAGATCAATTCCTGGCATATCTATCAAACTTCATGCAAATATATCAACATTTTGTACCAGGACTCGTTCTGTTTATTCTCCAAGCACATTACTTTGTGTTCAACCCACTCCGATGTATTGAGTTGGTTGGAGGCCGATTTACAAATTTATCCTTGGTTTATCGAAAATAGAGAAACCTATCTTAAACTCAACTTTAGTATCAAGGTCAGTCCCTTCTTCAAATGAGTTTGAATGATCTTATTTGAGCCTGACATTATGACATTGTTTCTAAACCTTGTTTTCTTCATTTATCATATTATCTAAAAGATCCAATATTTCAATTTGAGTTGATTAACTAGTCAGAGATACTTTCAAAGAGCAGGGAGTGACCTTTAAGCTTTGAGCATAACATTCTCGTATTTTTGGGATTAACTTTAATACTATGATGACTCCTTTCTCTCTAGGAAATTTCATTGCCATGAGTGGAGTGGATACTATGGCTCTAAGTTGATTAAGTGTTTGTCATACAATAAGGACATTGTAAGAATATCAACCTCTACAAGAATATATTGAACCATGAGTGCTTAATGTGCCTCACTAGTACCAAACGTTGTCAATATATCAACATATTAACTATCGTGACTATATAACAATGAGGGATCATCTTGTACATGATCCTTTATACTGAGATCCTTATTTGAAAACTTGACTAGGGGAGAGATCTTGACGGGAGGAGATTTAATAAGTTGATGTTTTGAAGATGTCTTTTCCTTATCAAACTGGAACTTCCCCCACTAGAAAATGCAATAATGATAATGTTTAGAACTTTTTTAACCTTTCTGAAATTTTGTTGAGGTTGGTCTACGACTAGCTCTTGATTAGCTAACTAAGCTCTTTCTTCCTCCTAGTGATTTCCTCATCTTCTTCTCTGAAATTCATTTAATTTCCTCAACCATGTCCTTCTTGCCCTCTTCTAACCTCATTGTGGTGCACAGAATAAGCCAATGTAATAGTACTTACAAGTTCTTCTATTATATCATGTACCTTGTAACATTCTTCAGTTGTGTGACCTTTGTTTTAATGCTATCTACATGTAAAAACAAGTGAAATACACAAGAAGGAAGGATTAGATTATGTATTTAAAACTTTCAAAAAATTCTCAAATGAATGTTTGGTAATAGTGGTTAGACGGAGTTTTAACTTGACAAACACACTACAAAGAAATCTTTGTAAGAGTAACGTTTGATGAAGATCAATAGACGTAACTCCAAGTTGACAAATGCACTGCCAAAAACACTTTTAAAAACTCATTTTAGCAAAACTTTAGTTATTTGGTTAGTTGAACATTAAAAAACTACAATTAAAAGAGACAAGGGTGAGAGAGATTTATATTAGATGTTTTTATATTAGTTTGTCTAAACTCAAATTATGTTATGTTCTTAATCAACACGATCAATTTTCACTGGCAAATTAATGATGTTAATATAATACAATTTTTCATATCTCAATCACTCTTAGCTAAACACATAGTATTTTTCAAAATACGATCGCTCCTAATTAAGTATTCTTTGAACTCAACTATTCTTGACTACACAGTGATAATACTATAGCTTTTTATTTTTTGTGAGATTACTTTTCCACAATTTTCTTATAAAAATCTATAAGAAATGAGTTTTTACTATTTTTCCTATAGATTTTGATTGGTACATGCTCATAAATAATTAGTTACCTTAGAATTTGAAAATTCATAAGGAATTTCATGAAAAAAATTATATGCAGGAAATTTTCAAATGAAAAAAAAAATCCACAAATAAAATTTTATGAAAATACATAACAAATTTTCTTGAAAATAATACATTTAAAAACCAAGTACTTTTTAATGTAAATTTAAATCTCACATTTAATTTTCCTATTAATTTTAAATTTAGAAATAATTCCTTATATAAAAATTCCTCAATTATTCTTTCTTTTGATATTGAATTTGTAAGTATGTTTTTCTACTAATATTTTTGCAAAAAAAGCCTCATAAAATCTATATAAAAAATTTAATATATATATATATATATATATATATATATATATATATATATATATTCATATTATTTTAAAATAACAAAATAAAATGTAGATTAGTTTTATTTTATAAAAGTTAATAATAAAAGAATAAATTATAAAATTAATATTTCAAATAAATAAATGGAAATTGCAATGTCCTGACAACTACTTATACTAATTATATAATTAATAAACTAAATACATAAAAGTATAAAAATAGTTAAAAAGATACTTTAAATACACTAATATACGTCTTAATGAATGAATGCATTGGCTTCATAGAAATAATATTACATATTTTAAATATTTACTTTTATTGATTATCATATATATTAATAGTTAAAGTTCATCTAATCAATATTAATCATAATTGAGCTTTATTATTTAAAATATTTTCTATTTATAGATATTAGTAAGAAAATAGTCGTTTCCAATTCTTTTGTATTTGACTTGAAGATGCATTAAATATTCTTTATCTAGCACTAAATGCATTTTTTTCTTTATGTAACTCTTTGAGTAACTACATGAGTTATTAAATCTAGGTCAGATATCTTTTTTCAAACTTTTGAAAATTTCAGAAATGCTATTCTAAAAAACTTGTTATGAAATGTATTCTTGCTTTTTTATTTTCCGAAAATTTTATTTTAAAAATTTTGTTTCAAAAATCTTACTTTATTCTAAAAAGTATGTTCCATAATATATTTCATAAATTTTAGAAAGTATGTCCCTGAAATTTTTGTTCAAAACAAATAATTTGAAAATTACTTAAAAATGGTAAAATAGTTATTTTGAAAATTGTAATGGTGCGGGTTCAAATTGAAGGGTGCAAGAAACAATTTTGTTGAGGAAGGTATAGTTAACATACGCCTAAAAAGAATAAAAAAAGTTGTAGCAAAAACCTAAGAAGGCCTGCGAATAAGGCCCAGGAGCCCAGAGCGATTCTCGTGGCTGGCACAATAGAAGCGTGTAGCTTCTCTTTCGCAGTTTCTCTCTCTTTTTTCTTTCTTCTTCACTTTCTGTTCATTCCTCGTTAGATCCTCAGTTCCCATTCGAGAGCTTGCCTTTCGTAAGTCCCTTTTTCCCTTTCTCTTCATTTCCCGTTTTTTTCTTAGTTTATTTTTTGTTTTTTAAATGTTCTGCAATCACTGCAACTCGGATCTGTGACCCACTTCTTAATTACGGGTTTTGCAATTTTCATCTGTGTATGCATTTGCACGTGCAACAATTTGTTATCTATTTTCTTTCTATTACTTCCCATTTGGGTGCTCGAAGCTTCGTTTTCTGGATTGAACCGTGGTTCCTGGTTTTATGTTGTTGCAGACAAATCATATGCCCTATTGAGATTTCATTTGAATGTGTTGGTTGTTGATGTTGCTGTGTTTCTGCTTATGTAACTACCTATTTTTTTTTTTTTCCTTAATATGTGTTTTGTTTTATTCTTGGGACCTTAATTTGTGTTTAGTTTCGTAATTGGTGCTGAAAATGCCTGAAATTACACAATTTAAATAGACTATTGCACTTTTTAGGTAATGCTTTCTTTTACAATTAAACAAAAAGCTCTGTACTTTCAGTTGCTTGAAATCAGGACTGAGGGGTGATGCCAATTAAATCGTAAAACTTATTGTGTTAATTATTCACGATGTTTTAATATTAATGTCTCTTTCGTCTTGTAGATACTTGTCCTTTGTCTTATCTTGTCTAATACTTTCTCGATCTTGTAGTCAATGTTTTTCATCAAGAATTAGACTGTATGGTATAGAGAGGGTAAGGTTTTGCTTGGATAAACCTTTTTTTATGGACACTTTTACTTCAAGGAAATAAGAAGGTAAAATGAATTAGGACCTGTTCTGGTAAATATCTTTAGAAACACTTATAGTAGAAGAAAATAAGAAGAAAAAATAAAAGAAGGATTCTCCATGAGCTACTTCCTAGAAGCTCTATATAATTGTTTTTTTTTTTTCATTTTTGCTTCTTATTTTCTTCTGCGAGAGGTTTTGAGAAGTTTGATCCAAATAGACCTTTCAACTTCTATCATATTGTAAAGGTTAAGTTATGCCCTTGGGTCTGTTTGAGCAAACTGCTCCATAAGAACTTCTAAAAGATAAAAATAAAAAGAAAACAAATGAAATTAACTTCTCCATAAGTTATTTTTAACTAATGCACAAGTAATAAAATAAAAATTTAGAGAAACTATAACTTCTACAATTGTCTTATGCATAAGCTAGTCTTAACTTGTGGAGCAGTTCATTTCATTTTTTCTTCTTGTTTTTCTCTTCTAGAAGTCCTTATAGAGAAGTTTTGTCCAAAAAAAGGCCCATGTAAGATTTCTGATTTAACTTCTGCAAAAGTTGACTTGCGTAAGTTAATTTTAACTTATAGGGAAACTTAATTCATTTGACCTGATTTTCTTATATTATTAGAAGTTTATCCAAACTGAGAAAAAAAAAATGTTTTTTCTCAGTAGATCGTCTCATCATAATCTAAACTATAAAATTTGCTAGTATTTTTCCTGGCAAATTTTCATTTTTGGGTTTTTAGTCTTATTCTTCATTGCAGAAACAGTTGATAACATTTACTCTTATCTTATTTGAACTTTTTGGTGATGCTGTCTTTGTCAGGATCCTTAGCCATATTTGTAGAATTTTATCTTTTATACTTGGTTGGAGGTATTTAGTTACTTTCTGTAATTTTTATATGAATGGATTGCAGTCTGAACTGAGATGGCTGGAGGTGTTATTCGGCAGTTATTGAGGAGGAAACTCCAATCTCGTTCTTCTGTAAGCATGACCCCTCTCTTTTTGATAAGATTATTTGTTTTGGAATATTTATTTTGTGGGTCCTTGCAACATGGGACATCAAATTGAGACCATTAGACCAAACATAAGTAAAATAAAATGATTATCTATATTACATGTCATTGCTGCTAATACGTAAAAGATTTATCAATTTCTTTTTAGAGACATAGATAGTATATAGACTTCACTATTGCTTTATTACCCATACAAAATGTTTGTTGTCGAAAAACATGAAGATCTTAAATTATAAATGAGCGAATTTGAAGATGGACAAAGATAAATTTTAATACTAATAAAAAACTTTTGCAATGTGCTAATGATATGCAGCATCAATAATGATCGAGCCAAGTAAAGTTATTATATTCTATCAAAATTTATTTTAATGTTAATTCATTGTAGTAAAGTATTTTTTTTTTTTTTTTTTTATAATCCTGACTATGTTCCATTAGATCCTTTTCTTTTTCTTAATTAAGCCTCTATTAATCTTCTTTTCTTGTCACCAAAGTACCATATAAGATTATGAGTTTTTGGAATCTCCTCAATAAGTGTCACATGATCTTTTAGTTAGTTATATTTATTTCAATTGCTATATTTTATTGAGTGTTGACATAAATGGTTGTGTGACTCAACTTGAAAATGGTGAGTATTACCTCATAAAAATAAGGTAAAAGTGATATGCATAATGTTTATTAAAATTTCACCAATTGTGGTTGTCTTATTAAAATTACCTCACTCCAAATATTCTTGCCTCCGATAGCTTATTCAGTTTATGTATGCAGTGTGTGAACCTTTTTAAGTTCTAATATGTATTGGAAACAACCGAAAAGCAGCCATGCAGATGAAAGAATAACACAGTCACAATCAGATCTTAAGCTTGAAACAGAACTTGAATTTGATTTGTCTGTCTTGTTTTGAAAACCGTCTACTCTACAAATGTTGCAACTCCTTGATGAATTTTATGTTCGCAGACATTGTCACAGCATAAGGACAATGGGTTTATGTCTTAATATACTGGCTTTGCAATGCTGCACTAGATGGAAACAAAACTCTGTTTAGTGTCTCAGCTTTGAATGATTTGCTGAAAACAGATGAGGATTAGAGTTTCTTTCAATTTGTATAATGGAGACATCCAAATCTTATGTTTTGCATTTTCTTTAGCTTCAAATGTGTAGTGACTTATGATAACTCAAATCTTTTGGGATAATTGGGGGCATAGATAATATATTTTTTCTGGAATCACTGACTCACTTTCTTATTTATAAGTGTAAGTGAATTTGCATGAATCTATATTTTCCTTTTTTTCCTCCAAAAAAGGAATATGTGAAAAATATATTTATTTCCTTCTGAATCTTAAATGAAATCAAGAAACAGATGTATAGCTTCATTGACATAAAATTGGTTCTCAAGCACACACTCTTGACCTGATTTCCTCTAAAAAATATTCTCTTCGAAGGATTTAAGTCTCAGTCTACATCATTTGATGCATCTACAACATCTCAGTTGTGATGGTAACCACAACCATGATAAGCCTGGATTCATAACTCCACTATGTGATCATGAGTTCATCACTACAATAGTAATTTAAAACCTTTTTACGTAGTCCTACAGTGTTGCATATTAGCTTGATCCCTGTGTCTGCTCAATTTTTTTCATCCCCTTTATTCTTTTAAATATGTATCAAATTGGTCCTCTTCTCATTTAACATTTTATTCGATCACATTGTATTGGTGAATGATTTACTAAGCTATGTTATACCCTTCCTCCCTAAAAGCTTCAACTTTCAAAAAGAATACTAGTTGGTCCAGTTGACATACCATTCTCCATTCTTCTTTACCTAACATTCTTGAATTCTATGTTAAATCTGATATGCTTTTTAGTGTTTAAAACCTCCTAATAGGACTGCGGAATCTTTGGGCCCAAATAGCCAATTCCAATTAATGGGAACTATCTTGCATTATAGACTTTTAGTAATTATTTGAAATGTAGGAAACAGTGAAAGACCATTTTGCAAACTAGTATGGTGGAAATTTGAAGTGCAAACATCTCTCCTATTTGAAATGAGACTAATACCTCTAACTCATGTTGGACATGTGTCAGACACTTCTCATCAGTGTCCAATTAAAATGCTATTTTTTGTTAGCTTGGACTCTTTAGTTAACACCTCCCATGTAGCTTGTACGCTTAAATGAACATCTCAATATGAAGGACCCCATACTAGTTAAAAATATATTTTTTTCTTATAGAGAAGTCAACTAATAGCATATTAAAACTAATGCATCTTAGTTTTTCTTTTATAAGATTATTAATCATAGAAAAAATGTAAAACATGGTAAGTTGATTTGAAAAGTTGAATATATCTTTCTTGAAAATATAATTTCATCATATCTTGGGATATTTTGCAATGAGACAGCTTTGTATATAGTAAAATGATGTCTCATAATATTCTTTAATGAGGTTCATCTCTCTATTTATCTATCTCTATATATGTGTGTGTATAGTATGGCAGTGTTTGTGGTGCGATTGGCATCCATGTCAGCTTGTGGCTTATATTGTACATCTCATAAAAATTGTGATGACTATATAACATTGTGCCTCCCATATTTACATTCATTATAGAGTTCTTCTTTTACGTCACCCATTATCACAAAGAAAGATGGTGCTGACTCTACTGGCAGCAACTCCTTGCGAGCACTTGCATTAGTAGGAGCTGGTGTCACGGGGCTTTTAGGTTTTTCAACAACAGCATTTGCTGATGAAGCCGAGCATGGCCTGGCATGTCCCAGCTATCCATGGCCTCACAAGGGCATTCTCAGTTCATATGATCATGCTTCGTGAGTCTGACCTGAAATTTCCCTTTGTATTTTTCTGGCTCAACAATATGATTTGTCAAGTTAGTGACTTTGTACAGTCAAACTAGTCCCTGTTGCATTTTAAAGCTGAATTATAAGTAGTTGTTAATTATAGTTGCATTTTAAAGCTGAATTATAAGTAGTTGTTAATTATAGGTGCATTTTTTTTTCATTTTTTGTCATATTGCTCGTATGTTCAGTTTTATCACCCTTGGATCAGTTATTTAGTCTTCCTCCCTTGCTGTATAATTTAATGCTTTTACAAGGTACCTCGCAGGGTTTAAATCCTGTTTGTGTATTTGCTGAATAGTAATGTTATCATTCATTAATTTTTCTTAAAAATATCATGCAATCATTGTTAGAATGTAGTTTTATTTCAGGACATTTTTCTGGACCAGGATTCATAATATTGTGAACTGCATTCTGCTGATTCCACAAATCAATATTCTACGTCAATGCTATATAACTATTTATACTAATCGAGATATTACTATATTTAACTGATTTTTGAATGTGTAGGATTCGCCGTGGTCATCAAGTTTATCAAGAAGTCTGTGCTTCATGTCATTCTATGTCTTTGATATCATACCGTGATTTGGTTGGTGTCGCTTATACAGAAGAAGAGGTAAAGGCTATGGCAGCGGAGATTGAGGTGACTGATGGCCCTAATGATGAGGGTGAGATGTTTACGCGCCCTGGTAAACTCAGTGATCGCTTTCCTCAGCCATATGCAAATGAAGCCGCTGCTAGGTTTGCTAATGGTGGAGCCTATCCTCCAGATCTTAGTCTCGTCACCAAAGTAATGACTGTAGTCTGTTACTAACATCTTCAGATTTTCTATTGCTTTTATATCAGAAATAATTTACCTTTGATGGTTTAGGCTCGACACAATGGTCAGAACTATGTGTTTGCACTTTTGACCGGCTATCGCGACCCTCCTGCTGGTGTTTCGGTAAGTTCTTCTCAAAACATTCTTTTTGAGGAATAATAAATTATGACGTTCATATCACTGATAACTTTGCTCATTCTTCTACGGAAGTTGTCAAATATTGAAATTGCTAGACAACGGGATGGGTTGGTGGTTCAAATCCAAAGTAATGTTTGTTTTTCCCTCTAATTTTCTTTTTTAACCAATGAATAAAATATGCATACATGGTGGGTTAGGGGGTTGTTAAAGAGCCTTCAACAATGTATATGAAGTTTTTGCTCATAATTTTCTTGCTTAATATAATGTAAGGCCAATGCTCCAGGTGAAACATAGTTCTTCTCAATGTTTGACATAGAATGATTATCAAGTGTGATCTACACGTATATAGCATACACCGATGTTCTTCGTATTTATTATGTGACTCTAGTTGTCGGTCTTGCTTTTATATCCAATAATGGGTGAACTTCATTATACTTTTTCGCCTTTCTAATATATTGTGCTTGAAGGGAAAATTTTGAATAACGTGATCCTTCTAAATAATAATGTAGATTAGAGAAGGACTGCACTATAATCCTTACTTTCCCGGCGGGGCCATTGCTATGCCTAAAATGCTTAATGATGGTGCTGTTGAATATGAAGATGGTACCCCTGCTACAGAATCTCAGGTTCTTTGGTTTGTTGAGATTGGTTTCAGTAAAAATCTTATCACCTTGATTATCTATAAACATGGGAAGAACTAAGATAAAAATTTTCTTTGGTTATGTTTCACTGCAGATGGGTAAAGATGTAGTGTCATTCCTTTCCTGGGCAGCCGAACCCGAAATGGAGGAAAGAAAACTGGTTTGTTTCATGTATTATCATTTTTATCTTGGATCAATTAAGAAAATACCTTGTGTTCTAAGGACATTGCTACCATATGCAGATGGGATTTAAATGGATATTTGTTCTATCACTCGCATTACTTCAAGCCGCCTATTACCGCCGTCTGCGGTGGTCCGTTCTAAAGTCTCGCAAGCTGGTTCTTGATGTTGTCAACTAGCTGCTTTCAAGTTTCATTTTTCACATCAGGAAAGATTATTGTTGGCAATAATTATCAGATGCTTAAGTTGTCTCATCATGTCAAATTCGTTGATGGAGTAACGTAAAGCACGTTCTATTTTTGTTTGAGATAGAAATAAAGCTCCTCCCTGTACTTGAGATGTAGTTACTTTCACTTTTTCTCCCTTCTCTGACCTATGTATTGTTACATTGTCCAGGGACCCCTATACTTCTATTTTTTCTCAATCTGGATCGATGTGGTTCTTGACCTATGATTGGGGTTTGTTTTGGTTATCTTGTATTGAACAGAGACTAGCCCGCGTGTTCCTTTTCCAAGTTGGAAACATGGTTCATTTTTGCTTCATTGCAGTCTTATGATACCTGTGGTTCAATATTTAAGGACACGTTTGTTTAGCAAGGTGGTTTTGCAGAGTTTGTAAACTATATAACAAATAAAATTTAACTTTATAGTTGTTCTACTCGCTTTGTGATTTTCTGATCAATACAGCTACCATCTTCAACGATCCATGGCTTATGAAACAAGAATACATGAAATTCTAAGGCAAATTATAATCAGAAGAATGTTTGTGGAGTCTGCTTGATAACCGTGTACGCAAAATTAATAGACGATTCACACATTTATAAGAATATCAATAGTGTTGGGAACGGATCTCTTACAAATTATTGGAGAGTTTCATTTAAGGGTTTGATGTAATGTGGCTGATATTTGTATTATGGGTAGTCTCTTTATTATAAGCAGTGTATAGTAATTCTGAATATGAATATATTACTTTTATAACCATTATATTTGCAGAATGATTATTATAGTATTTTTGTGAGAATGATTTTTTAAAACGAATATATGATTTTGAATTTTTTAATCTTATTTTAGGTTTAAATGTTTTATTATATTTTGCAATTAATTATATTGATTTTTGCTTGTAGTTATTGAAAAATTTACAGTTTTTCTCTGTCTAAGTTTTTAAGTGTTTTAATTTTTTTCTTTGCCATCACTTTCAATTAAGAACTTTTTAAGAGTGATTACAAAAGCTAAAAGCAAAGTTGGAAAATTATAAGGACGGAGAGTTGCAGAGATTAAAAGTTAAATTTGGTATAATTACAATATCCAAAACATATATATTAGGGGAAGAATTTGATATAAAATTAGATTATATAATAATGTTCTAAGAAATTTTCATGATTAAAAATGTTTCTGGAAGTAGATATAATTATAAAATAATGTATAAATAAATAAATAAATAAATAAACAGTGTTATTTTTGACTCCCTGAATTATTATGATCGCCATTGTTTCCAGTTGTGCACCTATGATAGAGCCACTAAACTCACGTCTCATAAACTCTATAATCTCACATGAGATTTAACAATGTCAACATTTTTTGTAGTGGAGTATATTCTAATATGAGTGGAATCATTAATAAGCATTTAAAATAAATCATAAAGTTGTCCATGGAGCTTATCATTTCATAGAAATAAGAATTCTGTACCATCAAGTAACGCTATCTTTTTCAATTCTTATATCTACTTTTGAACTTTTCTTTTCTTATTCTGTCTTGAATAGACTTTCTATTTTGTTCCAATATAAATTTGTCTATTGTACTCTTATTCTGAGTTTATGTTTTTCTTTATTGTTGTTTTTTTTATCTTTTTAATCATAAATTTAAATTTCACACTTATATAATTTTCTTGAACTAAATGCATGTTCAGTGCTAATCATTATTTAGTTATATTGTTTGTTCTAAATAGCATAAAAATAAAAACTAAAACAAGTTTATCGCAACCGGGGTCACGACGAGGCGTCGGCGAACAAAAATAATTTTTTTTTATTTTCAAAACAGAGGAGTCGCCATTATAGTTTATTAGGAAAAACTATGGAAAACCAAAAACAAGATAAGACAAGTTCACAAAACCGGATTTAGAGTTCGGGAGTCGGTTACGTGTGGGGAAGGTGTTAGCACCCCCACAACGCCCGTCCTAAGACGATATCTTTAATTAAATAAGTAATCTGAGTGTGATTTTTTAAAATATTTATTTTCCCAAGAAAGAGATTAAAATAAAACAAACAAAATATTTTTTTTCGGTTTTAGGGAGCTCGACAAGGTTTGACCTTGCTCCTACTTATCTCCATTTAAGGGTGGAGAATCAGGGTTACGTAGTTCTTTGATGATAAGATTGTTAGTTGTTTTGATTTGTATTTTTGAAAGTTTATGTTTGAAAATAAGGTAATTGAATGGTGTCAATGCCAGGTTTAAAGCCTGGGCTTTTGAGATACAATGCCAGGTTTAAAGCCTGGGCTTTTGAGATACAATGCTAGGTTTAAAGCGTGGGCTTTGAGGAGCAGTGCCAGGTTTAAAGCCTGGGCTTTGAGGAACGGTGCCAGGTTTAAAGCCTGGGCTTTGAGGAACGGTGCCAGGTGCCAGGTTTAAAACCTGAGCCTTGAGAAACGGTGCCAAGTTTAAAGCCTAGGCTTTGAGAAACGGTGGCAGTTTTAAAGCATGGGCTTTGAGAAACGGTGTCAAGTTTAAAGCCTCGGCTTTGAGAAACGGTCCCAGGTTTAAAGCCTCGGCTTTGAGGAACAGTGTCAGGTTTAAAGCCTGGGCTTTAAGGATTGGGGTATATATCAAATTTAGTGTTGGAAAATAACATGCGACAGTTATATGCAACATAGAATTGACATTTTAATTTTAATGAAATCATGCACGCAAAAATGGAACATGACTCAGTGAAACTCAACTTGGGTTAAGGGTATTTTGGTAATTGTGGAGAGTGTGGGTGCGAAACTTAATTAATGGGGGTGCAGAAAGTAACGCCACTAATAAGAAACTCAACTTGTGTTATGGGCATTTTGGTTATTGTAGAGAGTGTGGGTGCGGAACTTAATTAATGGGGGTGCAGGAAGTAGATCTCACCAATAAGAAACTCAACTTGAGCTAAGGGCATTTTGGTAATTGTGGAGAGCTGGAGTGTAAATCCTAATTAATAGAGGTGCAGGAAGAATGGCCTAACTCCTAAACCCTAAGCCACCACCACCCTAATCCTAAGCCACCATCACCTTTCTTCACCCATGATGAACCAAAAGTGGCAACAACGATGAGGAAGGAGCGGCGATGGCGGCACGGTGTGACAGCGGCGACAGCACAGTGCGGCGGCGGCCGCCGTCGACGACGACGGTGGCACCGACGGGGCGTTTTTTGCACCTTTTTTGTGGCATTTCATGGTTGTTTCGATACTGTTTTGACAGTAAAGAGGTGCCGTTTTGAGGATAAAACTGGTTCTATTTTTGGGGCAAAGTGGTGTTGTTTTGAGTATTGTTTGGCTGTTGTTTTAGGTGCATCTTGTTGAGATTAAAGGGACTACATGGTGGCTATTTTTGGAGATAAATGGTGGTTGTTGGTGGCGCGGAAAAATGGCGGTGTCGGCGGAAGTCGTTTTGGGACTGTTTTGGAGTGGTTTTGGGAGCACAAAATACATAGACTAATGTATGGAAGATGGAATATGATGAATTTTTTATTATTTAAGAAATAAGAAAAAAAAACAAAATGTCATAAAGAGATAAAGGACCTTCCTTTTTTTTATTTTTTTATCTTTATATGAAAATGAAATGATGGAGAAATAAAAAAAAAAAACATTACAAGAAGATAAGAACACATGATTTATAAATTTCAAACTTCAAGATCCATATGAAAATCTAAAGCTTACAAATTATACCTGTGAGCGTTCTTCAAAAATGATTATCTCCTTTTCAAAAGTTCCTTGCTTCTCAATTTGTGGATAGAAAGACAGGAGAATCAATCTTCTCTTCTTCTCTATCTCTGTTTTTTTCTTCGTTCCTCCCCACGTGTGTTCTTTTCTTTGACTAAAAAAAACGATGATCCCTTTACGTGTGCTTTTATCTCCCTTTGTTATTTGCATTATTATTATTATTATTATTATTTTTGAAATCAAGGTGGTTCAGAGAAGTTACCACTCTTTGACCCATTCTCCTTATTTATTATTATTATTTTTAAATTAATCTTCAAAATGAATCTACCTAGGAATTAGACTTGAGCCATTTTCTAACGGTAATAATTTTTATTAATTATTAATTTTTTTTATGTAGTGGAGCATGTGGGTTATTATCTGAGCTGACTCTTTCTTTATTGTTTTATTTATTATTATTATTAATTTTTTTTCTTAAACTTGCAAAGCAAGTTTTAAAGCAGTTATTTTTATTATTATTTATTTATTTATTATTTTTTTTCAGATTATGTTGTTTTAATTTAGATATTTTTGTTATTTTCTTGTTATTTTAGTTTTTTATGATTATTAATTATTTATTTTATTTTTTTTATTTTTTTTAAAATCACCACCTTTTCTTTTTTAGTCTTTTTTTTTGTTTTGTAATGGAAAAATTTAAATTTTATTTATTTTTTTATTGTTATTATTTCAAGAAAACTTAAACTAATAAATATATTTTTATGTTATTATTCATTTTTATTTCTTTTTATTTTTTATTATTATACTTTAATTTAAAATATTATCCGGACAAAATCGGGTGTTGACAAAGTTCACACATTAAATCAAGTTAAATCATAAGAAAATACTTATCATTTCATAATCAAAGCAAGGTTCTAATACAAAATTTGTTAAAAGAAAAATGACTTGACTTTGAAAGCTAGGTTGAAATAGCGTTTTTCTTGGAATTAGTGTTGTTCTTCAAATCTGGCACGAATGTTATTTTGATCTCTAAAATCGTATTAAGTTGCATTTCTAATCTTAGTTTGTGTTTTATTAGTTTACAGTTTAATTTTCTGTTGATAATTTTAGTAGTTATTTCATTGCTAATCGGTTTAATATAGGTTTATTAATTCTTTATTAATTCTTGATCAATGTTGTTTTCTTATAAGCATGTTATTTTGTTAAATAACATTGTTTTATTGATTATAATTATCATCAGTTTAATTTTGAGTCATCTGTTAATAATATGTGTTTTCTTCTACATGATTCACCGTTCTCCTAAATAATTGTGGTAAGGTTTTTAATTGGATATTAGTTTGACATTACTTTTAGTGTGATTAATTAATTGAATTCAAATATTAGAGTTAAGAAGTCTTGTTTTGAATATTTTTTTTATTTTGTGTTTAAATTTGGAATCAAAAGCTTTAGAAAAGAAATTTAAATTTGAATTGTTTAAAAAGATTCTAAAAAAAAAAAAACTAAGGAAATTTGAAGATGAAAGTGTTAAACAAATGGATGGTAAGATCTTTAAAAAAAATGGAGAATTCATAGAAATCTTTATCTTAATAATGTTAGTGGACAAATGAAGAAAGAAATATATATTAGACATTCTTTAAATAACTTTTGCAATACAATGACTTTTGTTTCATAAATGAAACTTAAAATTATATGTGATGCCTTAAAAGATGAAAACTAGATTTCTTTCAAGCATGAGAACTAAACTAGTTTGTGAGAAATAATGTTTGGCCACTAGAAAAAAAAATATAAATATAATTAGGTACTAAATGACTTTTCAGAAATAAAATGGATGAACTAGATGTTATAACTAAGAATAAAGCTAGACTTATGGCCAAAGGCTATAACTAAGAGAATTCGATGAAACCTATGCACTTGTGGCTAGGCTAGAGGCTATAAGATTACTCCTTGATTATGCTTGTATGGGTGGATTTAAGTTTTTTCATATTGATTTCAAAAGTTTATTATCAAATGGATTTATCAATAAAAAAATTTGTGTCTCAACCTCTTGATTTGAGGATCATAAACATCCAGACCATCACTACAAGAAAAAAAAAACTATTTAGAGACCAATTTTTAGCTACCAAATAAAATAGTTACTAATTGTGACCAAAATAGTCACCAAATTAAAGTTTGGTTGCTAAATAAATATAAAATATGAATTTAGTGACCAATTAAGTCAAGATAATTGGTATCTAATATTAACTACCAAAGTTTTAGTGACCTATACCATTAGATTCTAAATTGGTATCTAATTAAGTTAGAGACTAATTTAGAATCTAATGGTGTAGGTCACTAAAATATTGGTAGCTAATGTTAGATACCAATTATCTTGACTTAATTGGTCAATAAATTCAATCATTACTTCTATTTTGTAGTTATTTAGCAACCAAAATCTAATTTGGTGGCTATTTTGGTCTCAATTAGCAACCATTTCATTTGGTAGCTAAAAATTGATCTTTAAATAGATTTTTTCTTGTAGTGCATGTGTACAGGTTAAAGAAAGCTCTTTATGAATTGAAACAAGCTCCAAAACAATGGTATGAGGGACCAAACAACTTTCTTCTATCTTAAATTATGAGAGAGGAAAAGTTGATAGGAATCTTCTCATAACAAAAGTTGAAAATTATAATTCTTGTACAAGTTTATGTTGATGGCATAATCTTTGGTGCCACTTATGATAGCTTGTGTGAAGAATTTGTTTCAGGTATGCAGGGAGAGTTTAAGATGTCTATGATGGGTGAACTAATTTTTTTCTTAGGTGTTCGATTCAAACAACTAAAACATGGTATCTTCTCAAGTTAAACAAAGTACTGAAATGATTTGTTGAAGAAACTTAAGATGGAAAGCTGCAAGTAAGCTATTACACCTATGTCAACTAACTGCTACTTGGACTTAAATGAGAGAGGAACGACATTGGACTCAACAAAAGTTTAGAGAGCTTATTGGATGTGTGTATGTGTGCAAGATACAATCAAATCCTGAGAAATCTCATTATAATGCGACAAAAAGAATCCTCAAATACTTATAGAGAATTGTCAGTGTTGGATTTTGTAGTAGCCTGGAAGTGTTACTTTAAGTTTAGACAAGAAAAATACAAGTGGTACTTGTCATCTACGTGGATTGCGCTTGGTATCATACACAAAAAAAAACCAAGCTTGTGTAGCACTTTCCACAACTAAAGTAAAATACATTGGTACAACGAGCTACAATGCTAAAATTCTGTGGTTAAATAAGCATTTACAAGGCTATGGTCTTCAGCTAAGTACGATACATTTTATGTATGATAACACAAATGTAATAAACTTTACTAAAAATTCAATTCAACACTCTTAACCCAAAACATGTTGAAATAAGACATCATTTTATAAGAGATCATATTACAAATGGGAACAGTAAAATTAGGTTCATTAATATTGCTCATAATTTAGTTGACTTGTTTACAAAAACATTAAGTAAACATAAGTTTAATTACCTAATAACTGAATTTGGAATTTTAGATTACTCAAATATAATATAAATCTTCTTATTTCAGTATCTTGTTTTTTGCTTTTTTTAATAGATTGCTTTTGATGATATAATTGGTTAAAATAACTTGATTTTGTCATTGGTATTTACTTTTCTATGTTTTTAATTTGTTAGTATATTAAATCACTCGATTGAATGAGGACTTCATTACTTTTAATGACATTTAACCTCGACTGTTAATCTATTAATGACATTTAACTAGTTGCTTGTATCACACATGGGTGTTTTGATATGAAAAAAGAGTCAAAGTTATTTGCCACCTGTTACATTGCCTATTAAAAAGTTACTACCTTAACCAAGTCTGTTTTATCCCCAATAATGTAACTCTCCAATCTGAATTGAAATCTGCACAATTTTTTATTTTCAAAGTTATAAGGCGGTTACAAAACTTCTGCTCTTCTCACCTAACTGTACATAAATGATTTATTTGAATTTGAAAAATGATTGATTGAATAAAATAAAAATATATATAAATCTGAATTGCATTTACACGAGCATGTTGCATTCTCAGTTTCTTCCCATGTAAAACCCTAATTCATCAAATATATTCACTTCTACAACTCCACCAAGAAAGGGAACAAAATATAGTCATATCATCAAAAGAAGATCATCACTGGCTGATGAAGCTTGTACACCAGTAGCTTCAACTTTTTAAAACCCAGAGTAGGAAAGCTTGAAACTTGGTTCTTTGACAATGAGGAGAAAATAGGTGTATTTCTTCAAGAGAGGAGCCGAAAACATATTGATATACTTAAGGCCCTGAATTTCTCTTTGTTAAAGGAAGAAATTCTCAAAGGTATGTAAAATTCATTACAACACTAAAATTTACAAACTTTTCTAGAAATGACTGGTAGAATTTATCTTGATCTGATCAAAGCATTTTTCACAAATTGGTCCTCTGAAGGCTCAAATCTACACTCTCAAGTCAAAGGTGTAGACATTGAAATGACAATAGAGGTTTGGAAAACTATTTCTGGACTAAAATATGCAAGTGTTCAACTCGGCAAAGTAATAAAGACATTTTATATAATATTATTGATACATTTAGGTCAAAAATAAACTCTTTTTAAACTTAGAACTTGTTTAATTCTCAATTTTTAGTAATTTTTCTTAATAAATGATTTTGAGAGCCAAGAGAAGTTTATGGAATTTAGCATGAAAATATTGCATAAAAGAATTAGAACTCAAGCCTTGAAGAAGTGAGAAAAAGAACAAAATAAATTCAAGTCCAAAGCAATCACATAGGCCCAAATTGGAGAAAACCTAAAAGCAAAGAATCAAAGGCAGCATTAGACGCAAGAAGATGGCTCGGTGCAAATTGGGTTCAGTACTGGAAAAGTAACAGAATCCAGAGGGCACCAGGCGCATAATGTTATGTTGGACGTAAGCGTTGCTTGTGGTATTTTAATTAATAAACTTAGGGGAGATCTTTTTAGCTAGAACAAAGAACAAAATTGACTCTTGAAGGCATCTGTAGGCTTTGTTTGGAGTAATCTTCTTATTCCATTATTCTTCTTGTAATGTTTGGTTTCCTCATGTCTATAAGGAACTAAATTTCTTGTTGTTGGGATTAGGTTAAATAATTTCTGAACTCTCATGTAATCATATTTGTGCTTAATTATGTCTTGTCACACATGTTTTTCTTTGAATTCATCAGTTTATTAATTTAGTACTTATGCTTGTTGTGTGGATCCACAACTAGATTATTGACTCTTAAGAGTATTGAAAAATATCTTTTGAATCTAGATCTGATTTAATTTACCGAACGAAAGCTCGTGTCTGCAAGCATGATTCATTTGTTGTTATTAAAATCCATGTGTCATGTAAGATTTGTCTATCTATATAATTGATCAAGAAATTGATGTTTAATAAATAATTTCAAGGCTCGTCTGTTAAAGAATCATGTTTGAGAAATTTTGTGGATTGACATTGATGATTTTTAGAAAAGAGTATAACTTTACTAATACATGAGAGTGAAGATTGGTGAGATCTAATTGTGTCAAGTTCATCGTATTATTGTTAAAACCCTTTTAAGCCTTCGATTGTTGATAAAACTTTTATTTTAATTTACTCAATATTTCTTGAATTCTAAACTCTCATATACTCATATATATGCTTGATTATATCCTGTCATACATAATTTTCTTATAATTCATCAGTTTATTAATTATGTACTTATGTTTGTTGTGCAAATCCACAACTCGATTATTGACTCTTAAGAGTATTAGAAAATATCTTTTGAATCTAGATCTGAATTAATTTATTTGAGTGTGATTTATTTGTTGTTATTAAAATCACTGTGTTATGTAAGATTCATCTATCTATATAATTGATCAAGGAATTGACGGTTAATAGATAATCACAAGGCTCATCTGCTGAGGAATCAAGTTTGAGTAATTTCGTGGATTAACATTGATGACTTTTAGAAATGAATATAACTATAGTAATACATGAGAGTGAATATTGGTAATATCTAATCCTGACAAGTTCATCATATTATTGTTAAACCTTTTTAAGCCTTCAATTGTTGGTAAAACTTTTTTTTAATTTTCTCAATATTTGATCTTAATCTAAATTTATTATAATTGTTTAATTATTTTATATTACACAAATCCTTTGGGAAGAATGATAATTTTATTACTTGCTACATTGGGATTGGTGTATTTGTCATCATTGAACATTTTGCTAACAGAAAGGGAATGCTATTGTTGCTAACAATTTCAACAAGGTTTAGAGTTTTAAAAGTTGGTTAAGGAAACTTGTTACATCTATGAAGGGATTTCATATTGGTCGACTCAAACTAGTGGAGAGGCTATTTGCTTTTCATTTTAGCTTGACAAATTACACCTAGGGAGAGTAATCATGTTATGTTAAATGAAGAAGATTTGGTTCTGATGTACTGCATTCATAAAAAAAATAAGTTAAATTGGATTTATGCCATGAAGGACCATATATCCACAAGGTTGTGAGATTATAGATTTCCATATGTTGTTCTGGTGTTAAAATTTCTTCAACATTTTATTGTGGTTCTTGATGGAGTTATATGAGGTAATCAAAGGAATCAATGACATCAATAACATTACTCTTCATAAGAGGAGATTCATGATCATTGGCTAAGCAAGGATGATGATGAAGGTTCTATTAGAAGTCAATATTCAAGATGAAGTTGACTGATTGTTTTCGTTTCAAGAGCAATTTAAATGTATCTAATATAGACCGTCTAACAATAAAGATATGATAGTATAGAAAGGGAAAATTCAACCATAAGTAGTCTCCCAACGAATCCAATAGTAATTCTACTTTATTAGTGTTTAAAACTTATCTGCAAGTAATGAAAATTAGTAATAACAGTAAATTAAATGGGGTTTGAGGATTGTGTTAAGTCATTGAACAATATGACATAATCCCTAATGATGGTTTTGATGATAAAAAATACTATAAAACATAGTAAAAAGATATAACGAATTGTTAAGGATACAAACTAAGCATTAGATGAAGAGACAAGATCATTAGAAAAAATGAGAACATCAGTGTATATGTACCAGACGCACAATAAGGCTTCACGTGCTAAGGAGTTCAAATTAGAAGAAAAGCCAAGACCAATAGACGAACAAATGGAACTTGGACCAAATGCAAATTCCAATATGGTTTCGTTGAAAAACTAAAATACATTAGACGACATCTGAACTTTAGACTTATTGACATGTTCTAACAACGAACAAATCAAGATAAAAACTATTGTCAAACAGTACATGGAAAAAATTGACAAACACACTCCTCCTTGCAAGGAGTAATCAAAGGATTTATTGAACTTACATGAATAAACATATTGGATGATACCTTCAGTATACAAAGGATAGAAGATACAATAGTGTAAAGTGACGTCAAGGATAATCTAGAACACTTGGATGAGCTATACAAAGATGTTAGACGATGGACATAAACTTAAGAGCGTTAGAGACAGAGGAATCAAGTAACACTAACTAGACGAAGACAATTCTAAGAGCGCGACAAACGAAGCAACCAACACAATTTTATCAAGGAATTTCTAAACCTTATACTTCTAATTATTACTTTCTTATACGCTTCAAATAATTGCAAATGAATTTTAGAAATATGAAGTTAATGTTTTTATTATTTTTTAATTTCATTTAAGTCTGATTTGTTTCAGTGCTATAATTTAGATAGACTTATAAAGTTTTGAAATTATAGTTTTTGAATATTAGATGGTTCAAAGTCCCTTTAGAGGATCAAATCATTTGATAAAGTTTTGATGATAACAAAACTCAAATATACATTTATATTTGATGACTCATATACATTGTGCAGTTAACATTATTACTATTAAAGCAAAAGACACATGGTCCATAAAAAGATAAGTTTTCTTAATATTTACTTATGTGTTATTAACTTGATTTAAATTGATTTTATAGCATTATGTGCTTTAACGTTCATATTTGTTCATAACGGAAATTATTCAAATTATTATAAAATACTTAAATGTGATTAATTGATTTTATATCATATTGTGCTTTAACCTTCAAATTTGTTCATAATGGAAACTATTCAAATTAATGATGAGTATCTCAAATATCATTTCTCTATGTTATTTTAAATTAATTATTTTCGATACAAAATTAATCAAGTCTAATGCAGTTTAAAATGTTAGAGAAATATTTTCAGTTTGAGCTCCATACATCAGAAAGTCAAAATTGCTCTGTTCAAGCTTCCCAACAGCTAGTTTCTAAAAAGCTACATATAGAGGAACTATTTCAAATTGAAGAAAAAAAAAGAAGAAAAAAAAAAGAGAAATACATTATACAATATACATTGAAGAATTAGAGTATATACTACTGATTGTTTATTGTCAATCTACTATTGAGAGCATTTAGATTTTTGGGTTGTGTGAAACCATTGTGTAATTTTTCACCTTTGTGAAGTAAACCCTTGTCAGCTTTCATTGTTCTCTCTTTTGAGAGTGTTTATTTCAATCTTGAGTGGTCTTGATCTTAGGGGGAGATTGGAACTGGTATAACCTGGAGAGGTTTGTGTACTCATGATAACCTGGAGATGTTTGTGTACTCATGATAACCTGGAGATGTTTGTGTACTTGTTATAACCTGGAGAGGTTTGTGTACTCGTTATAACCTGGAAAAGTTTGTGTACCCGTTGTAACCATTTATGATATAGTGGAACCTCTAAAACGGTTTGTTCAAGGGAGAACTGGACGTAGCCCAAGGGATTAGGGTGAACTAGTATAAAACTGCTTTATTTGTGCTTATATATTCTTGCCTTAGACAATCTTGCTTGGTGATTTTTATTTATACGGAATTGAGTTCAGACTCCATTCAATGCCCCCTTTCTAGAGCCAGTTGTTCCTACAATAATAATCTCTGAAATAGAAAGTTTTTATAATTGAAGAAATTATATTTTAGAATATCAAAGTGATTATATGATTGACTCAGATACTTAAAATACAAATCATAAATTGTCAATCATGATCAAATGATTTCTAGAATGAGTTAAAGCATTGCAAGATTAACATAATTCAACAAGTTGAAGACAATTTTAAAAGAAAAATGAAGAAAAAAGATTGGTAGACGAAGACATACCACAGTGAAGGAGTACCACATAATTCGTATATAAAGAAAGCAAGAGTTGTTATATAAAGAGAAAAGAAAGACTTGTAAAGAACGCAACCAATAACTTTCAACATTCTAATTGCTGCAGAAATAGAAAATTTTCAAATAAATTGAAGAATTTATTAAAACACGTTCAAAGAGAAGATATTTCGCAATGCACATGAAATAAAGCTCCACATTCAAGTTTGAACCAACAATGGAAAGAATTCAAATGAATTAGAATCAGAAGATATTCATCAAAGTAAATCTTGTTATTTAGATAAGATTGAATTCTTCAATGATCATCATTCCAAAGTTATATAAAGACCATTAAAGATGGATAGAAGAATGAGATAAACGAGGAACCCCAAGAAGAAACATTGTGAACAAGTTTATACCTTCCTGTTGAGAGCAAATTAGAAAAAGGATTGTATGCTTAACCATTGTAAATTCTTCACTTTGTGAAGTATACCATGTGAGTTTTGATGGATCTGGAAAGGTATAGAATACTCATTCCTAGAGAGACGTTGAAAATCGTATCTGGAGAGGTGTAATAATACTCGTTCTTGGAGGGGTGTTAAGACTTGTACCTGAAGAGCTGTAATAATACTTGTTCTTGGAGAGGCGTTAAAACTCGATTAGTGAAATCTCTTAAGCAGTTTGCTTAAGGGGACTGGACGTAGCCCTGTGTATAGGGTAAACATAAATTTATGTCTATTTTTTCTTCCTTACACTCTGATTTTATATTTCTTGAATTATGTTTTAAATACCTTTGAATATTTATATTCCATAACTTGAGTTCAGGTTGCATTCAACCCTTCTTCTGAAGCCAATTGTACCTTCAAATTATAGTGTAGGAAAATAGAGTAAATGATGTAAATAGTGAAGGAAGTAGGTTGACTCTTAGGTTCATTCTCATTTAATTCTTCATTGGTTCTTCTTTATATTATTATTCTCCAATTCTCTTCACATGGTTGAACTTAATCAAACAAGTGTTATGTAGTTACAATTGGCTTTAAAGAGGGGGACGAGGTTGAATTGAGCTTGAATTCAAATCATTAAATACGAACAATTCAAAAATGATATAAAAAAAAGTGTACGGTAGAGAGAGATGTAGGCAAGGATTTATACTAGTTCACCCTACAAATAGGGCTGCGTTGAATCCTCTTAAGCAACCTTCTTAAGAGTTTTCACTAAAAATAAGTTTAAACACCTTTCTAGGAAACAAGTATTCTCCACCTCCTTAGATAACGAGTTTTAGCGCCTCTCTAGGAATAAGTACTCTAACCTCTCCAGGTAACGAGTTTTAACACCTCTCCAAGAACATGTATTCTAACATTCTAGGTAACAAGTTTTTATACCTCTCCAAGAACAAGTTTACAAATCTCTCCAAGTATCCCAATCTTAATCCCCCACAAAGATCAAAACCTCTCACAATAAGAATAAAAGCTCTCTATAGAGAGAACTATCAAATCTCACAAGGTATCCTTTACAATGTGAATAATTTACAATGGTTTGCTCTCAAAAAACGGGATAAACAATGAGACTATAATATGAATTCTATCGTATTTACATTAATTGCTTTATTTGTTTTTCATTTTTTCTTTGTTCTTCATCTTCAATGTCTTTATATAGCCATTAGAATGATTACTGTTAAAGTTTCTATGACTGGAATCCTCTACATTGCTCAATATTTTCTTCTTTAATGCATTTAATGAATTTTTCAATTCATTTCAAAAATTTTCATATGTGTAGTTCTTCTGAACATTGAGACAAGAACTGTTGGTCGCGTTCTTCACAAGTCTTGTTCTTCTTTTCAACTTTTTCTCTCTTATGAAGTTGATCATTGAGTGCTTGTAATTTCTACTATTCAATTTTTCCATAACTCGTGCAAGTTCACCTTTGTCAATCTCTTGATCAATTCTGGAAACATCTTTGTCATAACTCGTGCAAGTTCACTTTTGTGATTCTTTTTGCGTTCTGATGAGTGCTCTATAATTTTGTTCGAGTTCCATTGAGTGCTCTATAATTTTGCTTGGGTTCTTATGTGTGTTATATAGTTCTAGACGAAAATTATTTTGTATGGAGACAAGCTCAAAAGGCATTGTTAAGGGATGATACTTATTTCTTCATTCAACAAGAAATTCTCATTGGTGAAACTCGATGGTGCAATCTGGATGTTGAATTTCACCCTTTACCTGGCCAAGAATCATCATTGGGGGTGTCGTGCTTGATAATGCTCTTACCTATTTTTCCAATGTCTTTGTTGTACTCTGTTTCAAAGGATACAATCTTTTGTTCTTGTTTGGGGTTCTTGTTGTAATCTTGGATATTATTTAGTTGGATTTTTTATATTGGATATTTTTCTGGCTTGGGAAAGTAAAATTGTGCAAGGCAGTAGTTCCTCAATAAGGAGATATGCTTCAGGCAGCAGATCCAGGTATAATATAGAATTCTTTCACAATACAAATTGATTTATTTCATACAAGAAAATAATGACATTTGATATCATCACAAATCAAACAGAATAGAGCAACCACAAATGCAATTACAAAGCTAACACCAGTACAAGACAAAGCAGATTTTACAAAAGCGTATTAGTTGAAGACCTTTTTTTTCCTTTCTCTCTGCCTTTCTCCAAATGGTAAAGAAAAAACAACTGGATTGTAGTTCTTGATCCTGTATTTTCTACCTATGTAATTTTTCTGTGTAAATTCTGCTATGTGTGCCCTTCTCTTTTTACAACTTAAGACAAAAACCCCCTTTGTTATTTTGAGCAGTGACCTTTTATAAACTTTTTTAAAACTCTTCAAATTACTCATATACTGATGAATCTTTATTTATTGCATTTTATTAAGAAGAACTAAAAATTAATTAGAGGGGATCGAATGGCACTAGAGAGACATTTAAGTATAATTAATGGAGATGTCGGGTTCGAACAACAAACATCCACCCCTTCCTTTTTTACACATTTAACACCTCTAAAGAAATGGGCCAATAGCACCAAACTAATTAGATCACTTTTTTTATTTTTCATTTTTTCTAAATGAATCCCTATTGGATTGGATCCTTCTAACTTCTTTTTTACATTTTTTATCTTAAAATGGACCAAAACTTCATTTTTGTCTTTCTTTTTTTTCATAAAAATAGAATGAGTTTAAAACCTTTTTTTATATTTTATATTTTTATTATTTTTTATTTTAAATAATAAAGTAACATGCTTTATCTTTCTAAAATATTTAAAAATAAAATAAAAAACTATTTCCAACAAATATAATCAACGCTAGCCTTTTTTTAAGAAATAATTTTATTTGCTCAGACGAAATTGGGTATTGACAATCACTATATATCTCATTATTTTCTACCATGAGAACATGAATGATTCGCATGTTTTTTCATCTTACCATGTGACCATTCAACTAGTTAATTATAAACATAATAAAAATTATAAGGAAAATCTAAAATTGTATTGACTCCATGAAGATCATATCATTCCCTCCTTCTTCAAAGACTTTTTTCCTTGAATGTCATGAGTACGCTTCTTGCAAGAGAAACGTAATATCGGGATCAAATATCATCCTTTTATTCATTTTCCATTCCAAAACTAAAATCCCTACAAATGGTACTAATTGATTAATACCAAATGACATGTTATTGAGACTTTCTATGAAAAACTCTTTCTTATATTATTGAATGGAGTAAACAACAATATCTACACAATCATTAAAGACATCTTTGTAATTATTTTTTCTTCCTCCTTTTGATCACTTATTTTTCATTTATTTCTCCTTTTCTCTTTTCTTTTGTATTTTTTTAATTTCTTTTTTTCTCTTAACTCATTCTCTTTAATTTATTTTTCTCTCAACCCCTTCTTTTTAAATTCTTTTTCTCCCAACTCCTTCTCTTTAATTTCTTTTTCTCTGAACTTCTTCTCTTTAATTTCTTTCTCTTCACTAATTTTATTTTCTACTAGCTCTCTCTTTTTCTTTTTCTTTGTTTATCTTTCTATCATCACAAGTATGGCGTGTCTTTCCCAATACTCATCATACATTCTCTTTTTATCTTTGTATCTTTGCTCTTTCTTTTTCTTTTCCTTCTTTCTTCGAAGTTATCATTTGATTTCCTCCCCATTTGTGAAACAAAATCATCAATAAACAATTCACGAATTGAGTAGTAAGTTTAGTATTAGTACCTTCCATAAGTTCAAAAAAAATTAAAAAAAAAAATCTCACTGAATATCAAGAGTTAAAGTTCTGATACCAACTGATGAGAAATTATGAAGGGATCGTTTTGATATTCAGTTTGGGAAAAGATATTGACTCCCATAAAGATCATATCAAAACTTTAGTGGATTTTCCTTATAGATCAAAATTTGTATGTAATTACGTACGGATCTAAATTCGTAAGAATTTTTCCGTAAATAATATTAATAATTAACTTTATTAAAATTATTGTTATTATTACTATTAGCATTTTTAATATTTCTAATATTATTGCTAATAATAATCATAATTATTATTATTATTAGCAATAATATTAACATTATTTTTATTATTAATATTATCATACTTAATACATTAGTATTATTAATATTAAAAATAATAATATATTATTATTGTTGCTGGCATTATGTAATTAATAATATTATTTTTATTAATTTTATTATTATTATTATTATTTTTGTTAATATCATTAATGATAATAATAATACTAATATTAATATTACGAACATTTTTTTAATGTTAGTATTATTATTATTATTAACATTATTAACATTACTAATATTATTATTAATATCATTAATCATAATATTATTATTATTATTATTATTTTAATATTATTAATATTATTAGTTTTATTAATAATAATATTATCGTTATTATTTTTAATATTAATATTAATGTTTATAATAATAATAATAATATTATTAATATTATTAGTACTATGATGAATATTATCATTAATATGATTAATATTATTATTAATAATATTCTTGTTTTTTATATTTTTTTAATATTATTAATATTATACTTATTAATAATGATAATAATAATATTAACAATAATAATAATAATAATAATAAAAATAAAAATAATAATAATAATAATAATAATAATAATAATAATAATAATAATAATAATAGTCATAATAAGAATAATAATAATAGATAAACGATTACAAAAGTTTATGTTAGTGTAGTGGTTGTGACTTATATGTGTATACTTAAAGACTTAGGCAATAATCCCTTTTTACAAGAGGTTGTGAATGATAATAACTAAAATGTTTATAATAATGAAATACTAATAATAATACATAATAATATAAATATTTATCGTAATAATGAATAATATTAAAAAAAATTATAGTTATCTATTTCGTACAAATTTTTGTCTTAGGTAATTTTGGATTACCTACATAATATAATATGTTGCTATAGACGAACAAGTATAAAATTACCTTAGTATAACTTTATTTGCATAACTAACTTCAAGAGGGTGAACTGTTAAAACAAAAGTTGCAAAAATTAAAAGTTTTTCATTTCACTTAATACTGAATTTATCATCTAACTATGAATTATCAGACGATAATTGAAAAAAACAAAAATAGAATTTAAAACACAATTCGACCCTCCCTTCTTTTCTTTTTCTTGTTTTTCACAATCATTGTCCTGTAACTCATAATATATGATAGTTTGATGAGAATGATGAACTCCCATCCACATAGGTATGCAACACTTGACCATTACTTCTCAATGTTGAGGGATGACAACCATAGCTGGTTGTTTTGTTCGTTATCTAGTGGTTGGGTATGCCATCGAGCTTCCATATTAGAACATGGGGATTCCACTGCATGTGATCTAGTCTCGTGGAGTGGTGGAGCTACTACTAACCATTCTCCTAAAACTATTTGGGCTACATGATATTTGGCTCAATGCAAGGATGGAGCTACACGATGATTGGGTTAAGCATGGTCATCTCCATTGGAATTGGAATTGTCATTGAATTATTGTTTTACTTTATAAGGTTTCCATACCAAAGTTCTTATTTTGTCTTTGAGAAGCTGCAACTTAGTTTGGTGTTGTCATCTTGTGTGCTCCAACTCATCGTTTACCTTCTTCTATAAGTTAGCAAGTCAAATTCTTATTTTAGCCTGATTTCTTTTATCAATTTTTTTATTAATGGTAATAAATGCTATATTTCATGTAAATTTTTTACATTTAATCTAAAAATTATCTTTGATGATCCTTCTTGATTTTTTGTTTTCCCTCTCCCTTCCCTTCTATCCTTTTTCTTTTCTTTTCTTGATGGTTAGAAAAATTAAGCCCACAAAGAACAGAGAAAAGAAAACAAACTTTTAAAATTGATGATAACTTTCTTTTTAACTTTGATAAGGAAGTTATATCAGTTACGATGACAATTTCTTTTATTTATTTGTTTATTTTTTTAAAGAGAGAGAGAGGTGGAAATTTATTTTATAATTTAAAATTAAATCTCCACCAATATTATTAACCTTTTAAAGAGTAACAACCATCACATAACTCTTATTTTATTAAAGCTAGTTTTGTTAGTCATAGGTCACACTTTTATGATATTTAATTAAATATTCTTATAATCTCCAAACTTGATCCATGTTACGACTTGAAGATTCAATAATCATAAAAATGTACTTTTCATTGCAATAATCAAGTTATCATCCTTAATCAGAATTAAATCAATCGAATCATACTGATCCATGTTAATATGCAACATGTTTCTTTCATGTATCACAAATTAATTCAATTTAAAAAAAACAATCGAATTATATTGTAATCTTTTATTTAAATACACATATTATATGTTATCAAACCAAAACAATGGATGCACATAACATATGTAGATAGCAAGCATAAATAAGCAAAAATATAACTTTAATTGAATTCACAAGTGTCAGACAATACAAGAAAATTTTTATACATATCATACTAATCATGCTAATAAGAACTTATCAATTATTCCCATGTGTCTCAAATGATTAGAAAAATATTTTAGGTGACAAACTAAAGGGTTATTGTATCTACTATTATTTGATCATTACCAATATGCTCAATTGACACTCTTTGTTCTTACACTTCTTCCATAACTGACAAGTATTTTAAGTTCATGAGTTTTGCACCTTTGGAATAATTGTCATTTTCATAAAAGAAAACAATTGCATAATTATCACAATAAATTCTCAACAGCCTAGCTATATTGTCCACAACATTAAGCTCTAAGATAAAGTTCAGCATCCATAATATATGAATTGTGGCTTCAAAGCATGTCACAAATTCAGTCTTCATGCTAGAAGTAGTGATGATAGATTCTTTTGCACTTTTCTATAAGATTGCTCCTTCAGCCAACATAAAGATATAACCAAATGTGTACTTTGTTGAGTTTATAGATCCAGTATAATCTGAATCTGAGTAACCTATCACTTCAAGGTTATCTATTCTTTTATAAATGAGCATGTGACCCTTGGTGCCTTGTAAAATATCTGAGGATTTTCTTTGTAGCTTTCTAGTGGTTCATTTCGGGATTACTTTGGTAACAACTTAACATTTTGAATGCAAAACTTATATCTAGTTGAGTGTATGTCTAAATATACATCAGTCTACCAACCATTGAAACATAAGGCATATATATTTCTTTTCGTTCGAAATCATTTTTGGGACATTGCATTTGAATAAATTTATCTCCCATTTGAATTGGAACTATTCCTAAAGAACAACTTTCCATTCAAAATCTCTCTAACACCTTTTTGATGTGGCCTTTTTTAAGACAATCCTAGCACTCCTTGTGATCTTTCACGAAATATCTTTATCCCTATCACATAGGATGTTTCACTCATATCTTTCATCTCAAATTTTTTAGAGATAAATTTCTTTAGTAGCAAGGAGAATGTCGTCAACATATAGAACCAAAATAATAAACTTATTCCCACTGGCCTTCAAATAGACACACCAATCAATGATATTCTCTATAAAGTCATATGACAAAATAGTATCATTAAACATGAGGTACTGTTGTCTAGAAGCTTGTCTAAGTCCATATATTGACTTCTTTCACTTACACACAAAAATTTGTTTTCCTGTGGTCTCCAAACCTTCAAGTTGGTCTCTATAAACCTCTTCTTTTAAGTCACTATTTAGAAAGGTGGTCTTTACATGCATTTAGTGAAGCTCTAAGTCATAATGAGCCACCAAAGCCGTTATAATTCTTAAAGAGTCCTTCTATGAAACGGGAGATAAAGTTTTTTTATAGTCAATGCCATCTTTTTGAGTGTAACCTTTGACGACAAATCTAGCTTTATACCTTTAAATGTTACCTTTCGAGTTTAGTTTTTGTCTTAAAGCCTCATTTACACCCAACTTGTTTTGGACCTTTAAGCAACTTGATTAGATCCCAAACTTTATTGTCATCTATTGATTTTAACTCTTCTTTCATAGCATTAAACTACTTTTCAAAATTGTTACTTTCCATAATCTGTCAATGAGATTAGATCTTTATCGATACTTTAAGTCACATTCATACTCAAGTGAATAAACCACATAGTTATTTGAAATAGCTTGTCTTTTTTGCCTTTTAGACATTCTTAAAGGTATTACTTGTGGTTCATCCATGGTTTTCTCATTAATAACTTGTACATCATTGGTTGGTTCATTATCCCTATGTTTATTTTGTGGGTTTGGAATATTGATTTGTTGCATTGGAATGTTGTGTGACCATGATACAACAAAAGGAACAACAAGTTGAGAAGAAACATCAAATGTAGGTATTCTACATGTTTCTCTTGAATATTCACCTTTTGTGATTCCTCACTCCCATTGATTTGACAATTTTTAATAAACCTAGCATTACCATACTCGACTATTTTTGTATTATGATTAAGATAATAAAATATATACCATTTTGATTTATTAGGATAGCTAATGTGAAAGCCATTAATGGTTCTTCCATCAAGCTTCTTTTCGTGTGGATGATATACCCTTAATTCTGTCGGGAACCTCCAAATGTGAAGATGCCTCAAACTAGGTTTCCTTCTTATCCATAATTCATAATAAGTTTTAGGAATTGTCTTACTAGGAACCTTGCTAAGAAGATATGCAACGAACTTTAATGCATACATCCACAATTATAAAGATACATTACTATAATTTATCATGTTCCTAACCATTTTCATAAGAATACAATTTCGTCTTTCAGCTACACCATTTTGTTGTGGTGTACCAGGCATTGTATAATGTGCACATATGTTTCAACTTTTTATGAAGTAAATATAGATAACAATATTGTGAGAAGTAAGTAATAAAAGTGATAAAATATTTTTTCACCACCAAAAGATGAAGCATCAAAAGAACCACATATGTCAGTGTGTATCAACTCAAGAAGTTGATTGCTTCTTGTGGGTAGATTCTTGGAAATGTGTTTTGTTTGCTTGTCTTTAATGCAATCCACACACACATCCTTGTCAACAAAATCGAATTAAGGTAAAATATCATTTTTTATTACTCCTCGACATCCTTTCTTTAGATATGTTAACTAACCTTTAATGTCATAAGATAGCAGAATTCTCCTTATATACTATATGATTAATGTATTCAACATGAAATAGAGATTCAACAAATTTAACATCAAGATTGAAATTATATAAGTCATCAATTAAAGTATCATAACCATAATATAGTACATATGCTTATACAATAAAAAAGATTCATTATGAATCCTAAAATTTAAATCCTAATTTGTGTAACTTTACAACAGAAATTAACTTCTAACACATACTAAAATATAAAGACACTTTTCTAGATCCAGACAACAACGACAGTCCAGCCTCAATCTATACGTCTCAATTCCTTCTATTCATTCCTTCATTCTATTTCCTTTATATAAGAACTTTTCAGTTCCTCTTATAAGCTGGATCGAAAGGAATCCCTGGATAAGATGTGACACATGAGTAGTTGCACTATAATCTAACCATCAGGTATTATTAGGCACTTCAATAAGATTTGATTTCAAACATATTGAAACATAGTAAATACCTTTCTTTTCGAACCATTTCTTTCTTTTCGGATAATCTTTCTTCAAATATCCATCCTTTTTGCAGAAAAACCATTTCTTTTCCTTATGGAATTGGCCTTCACGAACCTTCAGTGAAGCTTTATCCCTCTTGTTATTTTTAATTGACTTAGTTTTACTATTACTAAGCCCATCATGAAATGTGAGATGGAGAGAGTGATCCTTCATTTTCTTTAAGCTCCCTACTTCTGAACCAACATGGCCTTAATTTTCTAAAAGTTTCATTTTTTTTTCTCAATGGTGTTGTAATTTACCTGGAACTCAGAAGGAAGTGAGTTCATGATGAATGTACTAAAAAAGATGAACTCACATTCATACCCATTAAGTTCAACTTTGCTGCTAGATTTGTCATTCCAATCACATGATCATGAATAGATTGTGACCAATCAAATTTCTTGGTTGTTAACTCATTCATCAAGCTGCTCACAATGGACTTGTTAGTAATGTATGATTGGGAATATTCCTTAATTTTCTCTATGAATTCCTTAGCATCTTCGATCTTAGGCATAGATGACTTCACATTTTCAGCCAAAGTTATCTTCATCTAGCTTATACTCAACCGGTTAGACTTGTCCCATGCATGATAAAGAGATTTATCGTCTTCTAAACTAGCCTCAGTAATGGCTGGAGGCTTTTCATCCATTATTAATGCGAGGTCTAAGTCCATAAATCCCAAATGGAAATGGATTTGTTCAAACCACTCATCATAATTCAGCTCATTGAATTGGACAATGTCATTTCCTACACCATACAAATTCATGAAAATTGCAAAATTTTATACAAAACCATACATTAATGTTTTGTGTATAAATATGTAAAACAGATTTGGATAATTTCTAACTAAAATTTCAATGTATATTATTGTTTTCCTTTCGGCAATACATCAACATACAATAACACGAAGTAATGATATATGAAATTAGTAGAAAATTTGTTACTTTTAAATAGAATAAAACTAATAATGCGTTTAATAAGAACAACTAATCTAATCAACCTTTCGGGTAATTTTTAAATGTCCTGTAACAATGAACTTTAATATACCCATATAAATAACTATCATTTAGCATCCATTCAATAAATAATTAAAATCACATTTAATCACTTTCGTGATTAACAATTCAATTGTACATTTAATCCAAATAAATTCAAATTGTTTCATAAAAGCCAACAAATCCTATCTTTAAAAGTTTAATTTGTAACCTAATTTCAAACAAGTTTGTGTGTCTTGGATAAGGCACCCTATTCTAAAGTGCATTAGTTTTGTTAACTACATAGATTATACTTTTATGGTATTTAATTAAATGTTTTTACTGTACATACATTTGTGTCAATTTTTTCTATCTCCTCTATGTGAGCTTTTAGACTAGCGATAATTATGGATAAGTTCGGGAAAATGTTTAAATTTATGTAAACATTTTAAAGGTCGTGAAAATTTTATCAAGATTTCACAGTAGGTACCAAATATTCTTACTATAAAGTAGAATGTTTTTTAAAAAATTATTAAAAAATTAGAATGTGGTTTGTAAGTTGAACCATAGATCCTATTTTGACAAGATTCGTTGAACACCAAAATAAAAGTTCATTTGGAAATATCACTTTTACACTTAAATTAAGAAAGTTAAAAAATTGAATGAATTAAAAGATTATACTTCCGTAAACAATATATCATTATATAACCTTAAAGTGTTGCTACAATTATCATAAATAATAATCTTTTGATTTGTTACTATTTATATTAAAGATATCCAATTTGTTATTCAATTTATCTAGTTAAAACTCATATGATTAATAACTAGTCTAATTGGAACAATCAAATTATATAAAGTATTCGAATACGGATAGGAATAACTTCGTTAATCTGACTAGAAATTAAATAAAAAAAAAAAAAAAAAAAAAAAAAAAAAAAAAAAAAAAAAAAAACCGTATTGGGTTGCAATATTTATCATGCAAATACTTTTGAGATAAAAGTTGTTTAAGTTGACTTATTTTATTTTAACTCAATTGGAACAATAAAACAATTATATTGACATTAGTATCTACAGAAAAAAGCTTGAAAATCCATACATTTAAGTTTCTTGATTTACTTAAAATAGTTTTATTATGGATTGGATAATTCTTAAGAGCTTAAAATTTGACATGTAAAGAAAGAAAAGAAAAAAGATGTTGGTGCTAATATTCAAATGTGTTCGGTAATTACGATTATAAAAAAACTATAATCTTAATAAATGAAATCGGTTTTACGATAAGCTTGATTTTATAGTTTATTATCAACACTTAATTATTTTAACAAACCTCCGTTTTCTTATTTTATGTCTAAGAATTGATTAATTTTAATACAAAACCAAATATTACAAGTATCCCCATAGTACTTTTGTAATTTTACCAGGAAGAAACGATTATTTTAAATTATTCAAACATATAGATTATCTCCAAACCACTTTTCATCCAACATATTCAAACACAAAAATTACTTCCATATAACGGATTATTATACTAATAATTGATTATATTTATAATTCACAATTAAAATAACACATTTCCATAATTAGATTACTTCCATGATCTAATTATATTATTAAAATAATTTTACTAATCCAAATCACAAGGTATTTTCTAAATATTTTTATTTAAAAATAAAAAAGTCAGGATAAGGTAAGGAAAAATAGGCAAACACAAGTTACAAAATAATCGGAAGAGATTTGAGCACATGACTTTAAGAAAAAGTTTGCATTACTTTCTCCAAGGAAAAGTATTTCTGTAAAAAATTGAAAATTACAGAATGAATTACATTTCATGAAAAATATTTCTCTTTATATATAGTTTATAATTATCTTACATATGAGATAATTGTCATTCGTATAGGGAAGAATATGTACAATATAAAGTTTGCTCTTTCAATGGAAGGCTATATTGGTGAATAATATTAGAATTCAAGGCTTTCATTTAAAGGAGTTAAATCAGTAAATCACATAAAATAACCATTAGTTAATTAGAGTGCCTTTTTAATGAAAAGATTACCATTAGCATATATTTAGAGATTGCTTATTAATCATCAAGCGCTACAATAACCTATCGTAGGTTACTATTTAATACTAAAATTAATATTGAAAATATATATTTTTTTCTAATTGCATTGAAGATTTTGTGAGTTTAAATACATTATTAAAGTAGGTGTTCTATATTTTTATAGTTTGTTTTTGAAAATCTCAAGCATATAATATATGAATTATGAATGTTTTTATTAATTTTATTTTTCTCATTTGTTGTTTTGTTTCGTTTTATTTTCTATATTCACTTTTCCAGTCCTGTATCATTTTAATATATTTTTGTGTTAGTACTATTCACTCGATTTTATAAAAATCACTAAAAGTTTGTGTAATTTCTTTTAGTATATATTTGAAAGTATAGTCTTATTATCTTTGATATAATAATAATAGATTTTGAGATATAAAAGTTTAATAGAAAAAAAATTAAATACTTATAACTTTTAATACATAATTATGATCGAAACATAATAAAGATGAAACTTATTTAGAATAAAGAGAGGAATGAGCTTGCAAACGGCCAGAGGATATTGAGGAAAAAAATCTCAAAAATCTCTTCGTTTACTATAATTTTTTAATTTCTTTAATATATTTTTATTTTTCTATATTTTAGACATTTAATTTATATATCTATACTTATTAGAAAATTTTGAAAATGTTATAGTATTTTCTTGTATCAAAAAGAGATTTATCAAACATTCACATTAAGATATTCTATACATGTTTAAAAAAAATTATTTTGTGATTATGTTATTTTGTTATCATTTGTGTTTGATATATGCAAAACAAAATAATTGCAATTGATATAATTTTATGTATTTTACAATTTTTATTTTAAGTCAAAACCAATTAAATTTAAAACAAATCCAAAAGTTTACGTCAAACTTACTGAGATTCAACGTAGATTTATATCAAATCAATGTATAGTCTGACAAAAAATAATGTAAGATATTTTTGTCTCATTAAATTTACGCCCCGCTTTTATTTTAAACTCTTAACATGGGTAAATAATCATAAATTTCCAATACAAATATCTCTTTTATAACAGTGATATATACATTCTCAGTAGCTGGAGAGTATTAGCAAAGATTGAACAAGGTTGTAAGAGAATTTAAAATTATAATAATACTAAAATACTTAGATATAGTATATTAGTCGATTTATTTCGTAAAATTTGATTATAGAGATCTTTTTGGCAATGTAATACAATTTTGAAGACATTATAGTGGTATTCCTCGCAATAGGTCCTGTCAAATAAATTTATATAGCCTGCAGATTCTTTTTATACATGAATAATGATATAAGCAGACAGGTAAATTTTAAAGCGTATATTCGAACTTTATAATAGTATATAACTAAGATAAAAGAGAGTATGCAATGAAAATGTATTTTAATTAAGATTGTTATTGAATTACAAATGATATACGATAAATTTATTATTTTTTATGATAATTACTTTAAAAACAACACTAACAATGATTTTTTTCTAAATAACAGTGTAATATATAGTATTATAACCGTCAAATGCATGATTATTAAACTTCTTCAGCTAAATATATACCAAATACTCCTTGAAAAATAAGAAATTTTGTAGACATGACAAGGTATTGCTAATAGCTAATAGAACTTCAGTAAACTATAGAACACCGATATTTTGATACCAACAATAGTGTTTTACATTCACTTTACACTTAAATATATTATATTTTATTGTGATATAATATTTTATTTTTAAAAATAATTGTAAGATATATGTTTTTTTTCTTTTAACAGCAGTGTCAAAGGAGTATTTTCTTAAACTATATTTGAAGTTGACAAGTTCACGTGATAGCAACAGATCAAATTCAATATGTTGTCAAGTAAGGACGGCCAGAGTTGTTAGTATGTTCCTATTGAACGAAAGAACTTGCACATGAAACTGTTGACACGAAGTTATACATGGTAGTAAGAAACAACATAATAACAGCATTTTAGTTTCAATAGAAAGTTTGAAGTTGACTCATGACTAAGACAATGAAACAACATTCATATCATAATCAGATAAACATAGATTATAAATTATTGATACATGTAAACAAGAAAAATAGAATGCTATTAAATTAAAATGGTTTGCTACTAATTAGTTTAGTATAAATAACTCTTAAATTTTAATGACTAACACAATTCTAATTAATACATCATTACATAGAAAATTTGATGTTAATGATTTAAAAAGATATGGATTGAAAGTAAAGTTTAGAGAGAATACACTGAAACTCATCCATAAGCCAACTTTAATTGCATGCTTTGAAGACCCTACTTCATTTTTCAATATAAAATATCACGTTTGATAATAACAAAATCAGAAGTAAAACTATTTTTGAACTCACATATAATTAAAAGTAAAAATAATATTGTTTGTGTGTTTTAAGTTGGAAAGTTTACATTTCGTTTCTTACAAAAACTTATTTTGAAAGTAAATAATATTAAATATAAGTTACTCTATGATAAAAAAAAATAATAATGTTTTACAAACTGTAAATTATCTTAAAGAAAAAATAAGAAACAATCATCAAATGACCAAATAAAGTTAGATATCCTGCGAAAGAAAAGATATACATGAGTAAATTCGATTGCTTTTAGAGTTTTACCTAACTTCCATATGCTCCCACTTAAATAAACAACAAAGTCATACACGACAATCACAATACTCTCTTTATATCTATCTCTCTATTCTTCATATTATTCTCTCTAATGCATCCACCAGCTTATAAGTTAGTTAGTCATGCAATAAGATATGTACATTTATAGACACATACATCCATAGCATTACTAAAATATATGCATATATTTACCAAGATTATTCTTGATCGCAAAGTGTTGTAGCGACAACATAGTTTGCACACACTTTCTTCACCTAATATAGCTTTAGTTCTACAAGACATAGATAGCACAAAGCACACCACTTTTCAGTAGCACTTTGCATGTTTAATTCCCATACGTTTCTACTTTTCAGCCCTCCCAAGTCCCAAGAGAAGACTAACCAAACAGTAAGAAGCACCATCCCAATCCCAATCCCAATCCTATTTCCAAGTTTCTCAACCCTTCTGCTCTTTACTTGCCTATCCACTCAATTATTTTCTTCTATCAAGATCTTTGTTGTCTTATTCCACAACATCTTGATTAGGATCATTATAAACGACAAATATCGTTCACGAACTATTTTAAATAAGGGCATACCTAGAAACCCTTTTTCTTGCCAAATTTTTAACATTTTTTCTTTAAACAGTAGTAGCAGTAAATACTCTGACTGGAATAATACCTAACCAAACAGGTCCTTGTGCAGAGAGGGGGCTTGACCTCAATTCATAGAACTGGAGGTGGCAAGTTATACAAAGGTGTGTGTGTATATATGAAAAAGGATACATATAAATAAGGTCGCGTTTGCGTCTCTGATTCTTTTTTTTTTTTTTTTTTTTTTTTGAGCCC
>Ga0209700_100417_pt1 | contig 77663 bp, 56 predicted proteins | sample SiratroredBW_FD_187528 | JGI IMG/M metagenome (GOLD analysis project Ga0209700, IMG submission 187528) | Root nodule microbial communities of legume samples collected from California, USA - Siratro red BW (SPAdes) (version 2) | ecosystem: Host-associated > Plants > Roots > Nodule | place: USA... | reverse complement strand
CCGGCCTTGACGGCCCCTTGCGCGCGGCGCGTCTGCGCGCGCAGGCCGGGACGAAGGAACGACCGCCAGGCACGAACAAAGGAACAGCGCGAAGTGAGGAGCTATCGATGACGTAACAACACCCTTAACGTCACGAGCCGATCCAGCTCTAGGCCGTCTGGCGTCGCGTCCACAGCGTCCCGGCGCGCAGTCATGCTGAGAAATTGCTGAGACCGCGTCTCTTCCTGCAAGCGCCTATCGTATTCCGCGCGGCAAACCTGATCGAGGCGGTCGATCTCCTCGTCATGGGCGTGGGACGCCCGCCAGGCCTCGAAAATCTCCTCCTCGAGCCTCAGGAGTGCGCTGTCATCATTCGGCGACGCAAGCGCGGTTGTGGACACGGTGGCCGTAGCGGCGCCGGCCGTAGCCGCCGTCAGCTACTTGGAAAATTGCCGGCGCGTAGTAGGTATTTAAATAGCCTGCGTTATGGATCACCACTCCCATGTTGTGGGTTTAGGGCCGGCTCGGAAGTTCGCGCTTCCGTCCGGCCTGCTTTTTAGGTATACCCAAATCATGGCGAAGTCAATTAAGGTGCACCCAAAAAAGCGGCGAGGGCGGCCGGCCACCGGCAAGGATCCCCTTGTGAGCGCGCGGCTGCCAAAGCCCATGGTTGGCGAGATCGAAGCTTGGGCTGTCGCCAATAGCATTGGCCGCTCCGAGGCCATCCGACGGCTGGTCGAGATAGGGTTAAAGGCGAGAAATGACCGGGGCTCACAAAAGACGCGGAGTTTGAGAGGAGGATAGAATGGGCGCCATTTCAATTCTGATCGGCGTTTTGATTATTGTCGTTGTTGGGGCAATCTGCTTTTGGGCGATCGACAGGTTCGCGCCGGACGGTCGACTAGCACAATTACTGAAGCTCCTCGTGGTGCTCGTCTGCTTGGGCGCGATTGTGCAACGACTTCTGGCGCTAACCTATTAGCTGAAATAAGGCCACGGCCCGGCTGGTCGAGAAGGCGAAGGGCAAATGAGCCATGTGCTCGACATGCTCTCTGAGTTGCAGCTGCCTCACTGGCTGATCATCGCCGGCAGCGCTTTAGTCGCACTCGGCATTGTCGGCCTTATCATCAGGAGGGGCGTTCGAGCCCCGAAAACCGAAGAGGATGATGACACGGCTCGTCCAGATCGGGCTGAAGTCGAACCCACATCGCCGCCGGCAGATCCCGAAGCGCCCAGCAAACAATGATGCTCACTGCGTTGCATAGGTTGAGACGGCTCATCGATCACACTAAAGGCGAAGCCCTCCGAGGCGGCTCTTCGCGCTCGCCCAGGGCGTCAGTCATCCCATAGGCCACGAGAGACGGAATCACCGCGGGTCGGCAACGTTGCGGCTCGACGTGATCAGCATGGCGCCGGTTTCGTAGCGCCGGCTGACCAGTTGGAAGAACAGATGCGCCGCGTCAGGTTCAAGCGGCAAGTAGCCGAGTTCGTCGACGATGAGCAGCTTTGGCTTCGACAGCGCGAGCAGTTTCTCGTCCAGGCGTCGCTCGCCGTGCGCCTTGGCAAGGCCTGCGACCAGCGTCGTCGCAGTGGTGAACTGCACCGTGTATCCGGCCAGGATCGCCTCTCGCCCGAGAGCGATCGACAAGTGCGTCTTACCTACGCCTGGCGGGCCGAGCAGCAGCACGTTCTCTCCGTTGGCTATCCAACGTGATGCGGCCAGGTCGCGGATTTGCTTTGAGTCGATCGACGGCTGCGCTTCGAAGTCGAAGCCCGCAAGCTCCTTCACGGCCGGGAAGTGTGCGAGCTTCAGCGCCATCTCGATGCGGCGATGATCCTTGCGCGCGATCTCGCGCTCGCACAGCAGGATCCCCGCGTTTGGCCGGGCGCGTCGGGACACTTCCCCTTACCATTGCAAGCCGAGGCAGGCGGCACGTTCGTCATCGCCAGAGTCAACGCAAATGCTGCTGCGGAAAGAACGCCCAGGTGATCTTCATGGACCTCTCCTCTGCTAGTTCCGCGCTCCGCCGAGCGGCCAGCGGTCGTCCCCGATACGCTATTAAATGCGCCATTTAAATTAACAAGTCGCCAGCGGCAAGTGGCCGCGCGGATTGTCCGGGCCGCAAGAAATACGGCCCCGGCCAGTGGGGTTTCGGGGTGGGGTGGAGGCCGGGGCCGCTGGAGGTGCTTGGCTCTTGGGGAAGACCAAGCAATTGCGACCTTAGTCATAGCTCGAAGCGCCGGTCTGTTCGTTTCCGGACATGGTCAGTTACTCTTCCAAACAAAGGTGGATCCGGGCGAAGCGATTTGGCATCACTCAATCGATCGCCTAGACTCCGAACCATGACCGACTCCGATCCCGTCCGCCTACTCAAGCACGAAGCCGTCCCCGATACCGGGAGCTACGAAGCTCGCTTCGCCGATGGCCGGTCCAGTATCTATGTCTATTGGGATGACCTGCCCAGCCGCCGCCTTCGGCCGGATGTGCTGACGCGCCAGCAGGCCGAGGCCGAGGCTAAGACCATCGCCCGCACCGAACGAGACAAGCTCACTGGACACGGCGCATGAAACACGTTGAGGCACGCCCCTACGCCAAATCCGAAGCCGCCGCCCGTAAGCTGGTCGAGCTCGCCGCCGGCATCGAGCCGATACAGGACGGCCGCATTCATAGAAGATCAACGCGCCGTTTCTCCATACACTTAAGGCCGCTGGGAGCCAGTTCGGGGCGGGCATCAAGTAGGCGGTCGAGCGCGGCTGGCTCGAGCTTCACGAGAGCGGCACCTATGTGCGGCTCTTGAAGAGAGACACCGCGACCTGAGAACCGGATGTTTGTTTCGTAGCCTGCCGCCGCATCATCTACACTGCCCCATGCACCGCGACCTCAAAGAGATGCTCATCGGCTCAGCCGGCATAATCTTGTTCGGCATCGTTATAATAAACTCGCCGCCATTTGCCCGTTTTATAGACGAGTCTTTCTTTTCCTACATTCGAATGGTTTGGGATCTAGTGCGCTCTATGGTGTGACTCCCTAGGAAGAGCCCGCCAGCGTGAACCAGCGGGCCGCTCCGCCCTAGTGGGTATCGTGGCGAATCTCAAAGGAACAAAGGTTCCCAATTAACTTGGGACAAGAAAACCTCAGAGGTTCGCGGTTCCACAGCGAAATTACTCGCGCCCCATGTCAATTTAAATTAAATATTTTTCCACCGGGGCTGGCTCAATATTCCACTTAAATCGTTTTACCCGGTTTATTTTGACCCATGCGCGGGCCGCAGCGAAAACATCGCTGCGGCCTTCGTCATTTTTCTTCGGCAATCTCGCCCTGTGTGACTCCGGCCTAACGGGCGTAGGGGCCAGAGCAGAGCAGCAACTCTCTGAAGCATGGTTTGAGGTGATCGGAGCGGCGGCGTAAAAAGAAGGATCAGTCACGTTCAAGCATGAGTTCGAACCGAGGACGTGCGAGACTCGCGTCCCGGAGTTCGATAGCGGCGCCCTGGTCAGACAGGTTTACGACGCGGCACCTGATGCTCGAGCCATCCCCGAACATGATCGCGGGTTCGTCAACTTCCTCGCGGAGGGTCTTCCTTCGTTCTTCAACCAACTGACCATCCTTCAGCAGTCATCCTGCGATGGAGCGGGAATTGTGAACGGCAGATAGAAGAACGGACCGCCGTAATGGCGGGCCTATCCAGGTCGGATCTGCTTGCGAAAGCCCCAAAATGCAATGGCAACAAAGGCCACTGCGCCAATTCCCAGCAATACCAGAACCGTTTCCAGCATCACGAATCAGTCTCCGCCCGTGAGTAGCATACACGGAGTGGCCGCCCTGTCATAAACCTGTGGCATGACCATTGCATAGTTGAAACCGACTGGGATTTCAGCGCTCAGTTAGAGAATAGGCGCTGCCGGGACGACGTATTTCGAGCCCGGCAACGCTTTTTCACTTGTCTTCCCTTTGCGCGATCCGCGCGGCGCAAGTTGTTTCAAGGAAGCGGGATATTTGGCGCATGGCATACGACGCAGCAACAATACATATGCTCCGCGACGTTCTAGATGAAGTTCTCTCCAGCCCGTCGTTCACTCGTCAGCGGCACCGCTCTGCGGTGGAGGTTGCCGAACGTATCCTCTGGCTCGCTTCGCAAGGAGAACGTGAACCAAGCACTATTAGACGCCGCCTCGTAAAAGAGTTTTTGGCATCCGCTACCGGCTAGCGCCACCGGCCATTTCAGCTTCGGCTGGACCGAATGGCGCCATGTATCAGCCGCCATCAGGCCCGAATCAGGATCGCAAATTCAGCAGGTCGGGGGTTTCGATCGATTTCCAGCGCTGGTGCGAACGAGCTCCCGTCTCCCGCTCCATTGCTATTCAGCCCCCAGCCCCAGCGGTGGAGCGGGGCCTTCTCTTCGCCACCACACGTTTGGCCTAGATCCGGAGCATCGCTGCTTGGTGCCGTTCACGTCATTTTCCGAGTACGACACCATCGGCGGCAAGAAGGTGCCGGTCTGGTTCGCGCTGGAAGAGACGCGACCTCTGATCGCCTTTGCCGGGCTCTGGACCAATTGGACCAGTGTGCGCAAGGCGAAGGAAGGCGAGATTACCACTGACGTCTTCGCCTTCCTCACCTGCGAGCCGAACGCGGAGGTCAAGCGCGTCCACCCGAAGGCGATGCCGGTGGTCCTGACGACGGCGGAGGAATACGAGGTCTGGCTCCAAGCGCCTTGGGACGAGGCGAAGTCGCTGCAGCGGCCTCTCCCGGATGGCGCGCTGCGGATCGTCGCCACCGGCGAGAAGGAAGACCCGGCACTCGCCACGTGAGCGAGACCATTTGGCAGCGAGCTGCTACCGAATCGGAGCTCGCGGCTGTGCACAGGCTGGCGGAACACGTGGACAAGCGGCGGCTCCAGCGATTTCGAATCCCTGCCCTGTGCTAACCGCCGGGAACGAAGCGGGCGGCACAAGGATTCGTCCGGGCGGAGCGATCTCGATGCTGATGACCAAGGAGAGACGACCGGCGATCCGGACGCTGCACGGCTGGGCGATCTCCGTGCTGCAGGAAGCCGGCGCTATCCACGAATGCGAGGAGCACGGCTGGATGCAGGATCGCGCCGACCCGCACGCCCGCGATCGCGCCTTCGACACCGCGCGGCGGGACCCGCCTCAGGGCGTGTCTGCGCAGGAGGCGGTTGGTGCGGTCACGGAAGTGCTGGAGGGCATCGGCGACACCTGCCCGGAGTGTTCGCCGACGACATCGCGTGTGCTTGCAGGCAGAGCCGGGAACCGGCCGGCGAGGACCTACGTTTAGACCCCCCGATCAGAGGAGTCTTGACGATGGCAGCAGGCACCCTCTCCCCACCGAAAATCGTCTCGCGTGAGGAATGGCTTTCCGCACGCAAGGCACTGTTCACCGAAGAGAAGCAGATTACGCACAAACTCGACGAACTTAGAAAAAAGCGCCGCCAGTTGCCGTGGGTTAAAATCGAGAAGCCCTACGTCTTCGAAGGCCCGGAAGGCAAGTACACGCTTGCCGATCTTTTCGATGGTCGCGGCCAACTCGCCGTCTATCATTTCATGCTGACCCCGGGCTCCGATCACGTTTGCAAAGGGTGCTCATTCGTTGCCGATCATTTCGACGCCGCGCGCAAGCACTTCGATGATGCCGACCTGTCATTTGCTGTGATTTCACGCGCGCCAATCGAGAGAATCGAGCAAGTGAAACGCGCTTTGGGCTGGACCTTTCCGTGGGTGTCATCCTATGGCGGCGACTTCAACTATGATTTCGGAGTGTCATTCAAAAAGGAGGACCTGGTCGCTGGCGCAGCCAGGTTCAATTACGATACGATTTCCCTCAAGAGCAGCGAAGATATGATGGGCGCCAGCATTTTCGCCAAAAACGAGGCCGGCGAGATCTTCCACACCTACTCGGCCTATTCCCGCGGCATTGAAAATTTGATGGGTGCCTTCATGTGGCTCGATCTCACGCCGAGGGGCCGCCATCAATTCGATGACGGTCACAGCCGGCTTAGCGACGACGGCCGGGACGTCCGTACAATCGGGCGACCTAGCGGCGCGGGGCCTGACTGTCACTGAGAGTTTCCGGCGACTGGCGGCCGCGCTGCGGAGATCGCCGACTACGATCCCTGTGACAACGTGCGCTCCGAAGGTATACGAGTCGGTGCCCCGCCGTCATGGCTCCGCAGTCAGACAAAGTGAACCTTGGCTGACGCGGGCTTCGAGATGCGCCGAAGTGGACGCAAGATGCTCATCTTGAGTTTTGTCGAGTTTGACCAAAGCAGACCGACGATCGCGTCCACTCGGCAGGATCCACAGGCGGGACGATAACTCGCTGGGGAGAGCCTCGTCCCGCCCAAGAGCGAACCTGAATGATCGTCTTGCCCTGACGTCGCTGGGCCGAGTTGAAGGTGGCGACAGCATCGTCGAGGGAGGAGACCTTTCCGATGTTTGTCCGCAGTCTTCCGTCCCGCACCCTCTGGACGATCTCACTCAACTGACCGCGATCGGCCTCCACAACGAAGTCGATGGCCAAACCGTCCAGCGGCCGAGCCTGCGCCGGGCCGACGACACTCACCAGCGTCCCTCCGGCTCTGACAAGGGCTGCAGATTGCTTCTGGATGTCGCCCCCGATGACGTCGAAGGCAAGATCGACGCCGCCGACATCTTTGAGGGCGTCCTTCTCGAGGTCGACGAATTCATTCGCGCCGAAATCGAGCGCTTTTTGCCGGTCCGCTGCGCGTCCTGTTCCGATGACATAGGCGCCAGCCTCTCGTGCGAGTTGAACCACGATGGAGCCGACTGCGCCGGCCGCGCCGTGCGCAAGCACGCTCTGACCTGCCTGAAGACGGCCGTGCTGGAAAAGCCCTTGCCACGCGGTCAAGCCCGAGATCGGCAGGCTTGCGCCCACCATGAAATCGACGTCGCCCGGCAATGGCGCCAGATTGCGCGCCTCGATCGCAATATATTCAGCGAGCGTGCCATCGCGATACCAGTCGGCAAGCCCGAATACGCGCTGCCCCACCGACAGCCCCGTCGTGCCGTAGCCAACAGCGGTGACGATGCCGGCGAATTCGTGCCCGGGGATCGACGGAGTTCGGTCCTGCTCGCGGCGATCGGTCCACGTCGATGGCCACTCCAATTCCGTCGGAACGAATCCCGATGCGTGAACCTCTACGATGACGTCGTTGATCGCTGGTTGAGGTTCGGGTCGTTTCACCAGCTTCATCCCGGCAAACCCGGCAGCCTGGTCCGTCGCCATTGTAATCGTGGGCACGGTGATGGACGGGCTTTGCGCCAGCCGCTTTTCGAGATCGTCGTAACGCGGCTCGCCTTCGGCGAGGCCAAGCCGCCAGCGATAGTTGTGAACAACGATCGCGACGTGATCGGGATTATCGAATGCCGTCGCGCTCCGCTCGAAAGTGGTCTCGTCGAAATGCCATTGTGGTGACGCGAGCCGCCAGATTAGCTTCGAGAAATCCTGCCGATACTTCTCGTAACCCGCGCGACCGCGCTCGGTCGCGAAATAGAACTGATACCACCACTGCAGCTCGGCCTCGGGCGGCAAGGGCGTCTTGCCGGCTTGCTGATTGCCGATCAGATAGCCGCTCACCGAGACCATCGCTTTGCAGCGCTCCGGCCACAGCGCGGCCACGATGTTCGCCGTCCGCGCTCCCCAATCGAAGCCGGCAAGGGTCGCCTTCTCGATCTTGAGCGCATCCATGAAGGCGATGACGTCCACGGCGAGCGCTGAGGGCTGTCCGCTTCGCGCTGTCGCATCGGATAGGAAACGTGTCGTGCCGTATCCGCGCAAGTAGGGCACGATCACGCGGTAGCCTGCCGACGCGAGCAGGGGCGTGACATCAATGAAACTGTAGATGTCGTACGGCCAGCCGTGCAGCAGGATCACGACGAGCCCGTCGGCAGGGCCCGCTTCGGCATATCCCACATCGAGGACGCCGGCGTCGACCTGCTTGAGCGATACAAACGAGGTGTTGGGTCCTGGCCTGGCGTAGCGCGAGCCGCCCGGTTTGCTCTTCGCTGGTTGCCCCTCGGCTGAGCCAGCGAATGCGAGTTGCGAGGCTGCCAGCGTAATGGCGGCGGTGCTGAAGAGTCGGCGAAGCGGGTCGATCTGGTCTGCCATGTGATCTCTCCCAGGCAAGTCAAATTCGCAACGACATGGCCACCGCCGATGCGCCGCTCTCAGCGAGCGCGCAGGCCAGTTTCTACGGAATGAAGCTGGTCTAAGCGGTCTTCCGCGAAGCGGGGCTCACATGGGCGTTGCCCATCTCACCCAGCTTCGCCAGCAGAGTGTTCGCGGCTGCGCCCGACGAATGTGGATTCTGCCCTGTAATCAATTGGCCATCGCTGACGACGTGAGGTGTCCAGTTCGCCTTCTTGGAGAAGATGGCGCCCAGCTTCAGCATCTCGTCCTCGACGAGGAAGGGCAAGATCTTGGTCAACCCGACCTCCTCTTCCTCGCCGTTGGTGAAACCCGTCACTTCCTTGCCGTGAACCAGAAGACTGCCGTCGGGCATCTTGACGTGACGCAGCGCGCCCGTCGAATGGCACACAATGCCGATCGGCTTGCCGGCCGCGAGAAACAACTCGATCAGCTTAATGGAACTCTGGTCTTCGGCGAGATCCCACATCGGGCCGTGCCCGCCGGGATAGAAAACCGTGTCGAAATCTTCCTGCTTGACGCTGTCCAGGCGGACGGTGATGTCGAGCTGCGCTTCTGCATCCTCGTCGTTCTCGAACCTGAGCGTCAGCTCGGTTCGGAATTCAGGCTCGTTGCTCTTGGGGTCGAGCGGCGGACGGCCGCCCTTCGGGGAGGCGAGCGTGACCTCGGCGCCGGAATCCTTGAAGACATAATAGGGGGCTGCGAGCTCTTCGAGCCAAAAACCCGTTTTGCGTCCGGTGTTGCCCAACTGGTCGTGGGATGTGATGACCATCAAGACCTTCATGACCGTCTCCCTTTGTCGCGCTCCTGTGAAGTCCCTCCGAGCACTGTCATGCAGATCGCACGACCTCGCGTGAGCTCGTGACCCTCTTCGTTGCTCGTGGCGACACCCTGCGCGGACGGCCGGCTGTTAGCACGTTATGCGTTGTTAGACGTTGCGAGCGGGGACGTGGCCGCGCGATCGCTTAGTCGAAGGCAGCGTCGAAGATCTCGACGTCAATCAGCGCCGGCTTGGCGATAATGGTTCCGTCGGGCTGCAGCATCTGTGAGCGCCGGAGTGTCGGAACCATGATGTCGGAAAACGTTTGGTGCGCCCACGAATAATCCGCAACTCTCGTTCCAAGCAGGTCGTGGTCCACACGCCGTTGCAAGGCGTTTTCGTCGAAGTAGAATATCTGCTCGGAGTTGTGGGTCACGATGTCCGACGGAAATCGCGCGCGGAGGCGATGCCAGACTGCTCCGTTCTCATGCCACGGCAGCAGTTCTTCGACGTGGACGTCAGGACGGGCAAGGAGAAATGGCGTGGTCAGATAGCTCCAAATCGCAAAGCCGCAGAAGAAGACCAGATGCAATTCGTCCGCGAGCGGGTGTATCGCGTGATCGGGCAATCGTAATTGCGGGTGACGCCAAGTCCGAAGGATTTCGCCGTCGATGCTTTCAATCGTGACGGAATCCGGTTGAAATGAAGCGCACCCCTGACCGCCGGTCATGCCGGTAAATCGAACGGATTGGGTTCGTGTCGATCCTTCCGCAATGACGTCCTTGAAATGACCGGCATGTCCGGCCTCGGTAAACAACATTCCGCCAAAGGAAAGATGAAGCGTAAACCGGCTCAACCTCATCCAGCGGGCCAAGCCTCCACTGGCATCAATCGCGTCATTTAGAAGTGCCATGTTTCGTCGGATCCGCCATGAGGTCTCTGCACCATGGCGAGGTATTGGCGGCTTGGCGTGTTAGAAGTTGTTAGGATTTGCGAGAGGGTGACACCCGCGCTATCTCGCTGAAATTGCTTTTAATTCAGAGCAGCCAGAAAATCCGTGGCAGAGACGAGATCGCGTGTCGCCAGACCTTCGCGATAGCGCGCAACGATGGGTTCGATCAGGGCTCGAGTCTGGCCGGCGCGGCCGCTGACGCGCCAGAGCCGGCCAAGGCTGATCGCACCGCGCAGCTCCCAGCCGAGGGCGCACTGCTGTCGTGACAGGTCAAGCGATTTCTGAAGGAAGCGCTCCGCCTCGGCAGGGGACCCGGAACGTGCCAGAATGTCGCCCTTGACCCTGAGCATTTCCGGCATGTCGAAGGACTCGCCATGATCGCCGACCTGGGCGATGGCATCGTCAATCAGGCGCAACGCCTCCTCGAATTGATTTTGCAGCGCCATGCCCTCTGCCTGGGCAGTTGCAAACACGCTCGTCATGATCCGATGCCTGGTCGCGTGTAGCGTGGCCTGACTGCGGCGGAGAAATTCCATGCCGCCAGCGACGTCGCCGCGGCGCAGCAGCAGCTCTCCTTTTTGCCCGATGCCGACCGCGTGATAGGGGCCGAGAAAGTGCTTCGCCGCATGATCGATGAGCCTCTCGATCATGCTTTCCGCACTGGTCCAATCGCCAACCCAGAGAAAGACATAGATCGTCCAGATCAAGGCAATGCCGAGCGTCAGCGGCTGCTCGAGCTGCTCGGCCTCACGTACCGTAAATCTCGCGGCCTCGATCGCTCGCTCCGGCTTGCCCGTGAGCCATAGCCCGCGGGCAAAGGCGACCAATGCGACGATGCGATCGTCATAACCGAGGTGGCCAATATTTAGCCGCTGGGAGCTCGGATGGTGCACCATAGCGCTTTCGCAGAGCGGAACAGCCTTGTCCTGATGGCCAATCAGGTGATGCGCCACCCCCAGCATCCACTCGACGTTGAGCGTGCTGGTCGGGTCGTTCAGCTTGCGTGCAATCGGCTCACCTTTTTCGCCGGTTCCAAGTGCGCCGTGGAAGTCTCCGATGCGAGTCAGGTAGATGTGCAGCCCGCGCAGCAGCCACAATTGCCAGTGGAGATCTTCAAGCTCCTCCGCGAGGTGAAGACTTCGCGTAAAGGCCGCGCGCACGGCTTCGGTGTTGCCCTGCGTAAACATTACGGAAATGCCAAGCGCCGTCTGCAACTGCATTTCCTGACGGCTATCTATCGGCGTATTCTCAAGCGAGGCGAGTGCCTGACTTGTCCAACGATAGCATTCCATCAGCAGCGAAAGCTCGAGAAAAAGCTGCCCAGCCGAGGTAGCCAGATCAATGCCGATCCTGCGGTCACCACGATCGGAGAAACTCCACTCCAGAGCGGTGCGAACGTTGGGTAGATGGTCCGCATAGAGTAGGAAACCGCCGGCGCCTTGAGGGCCTGCGGATTTGAGAGAAATGTCCTGCAGGAAGTCGCGAAAATAATTGGCGTGGGCGCGAGCGACCTGATCTGCCTCTCCGCTTTCCGCGAGCTTCTCCGCAACGAAGGCTCGGGTCGTGTCGAGCAGACGATATCGCAGCCGGCGCTCTCCCGGCGCGGTCGCAATCAGGGACTTTGAAAGCAGGCTGGAGATCGCCTCCACGGCTTCGGCTTCGCTAACGCCCTGAAACGATGCGACCGCAAGAGCAGCTTCCAGGGTGAATGGCCCGACGAACACCGACAATCTGCGAAGCGCCGTGCTTTCAGCTGGAGGCAGCAGGTCGTAGCTCCAGCCGAGCGCGGCGCTGAGCGTTTGATGCCGCGGGATCGCGGTACGTCGTCCTCGCCACAACAGCGAGAAGCGGCTGTCGAGCAGCGAAGCGGTCCCGGCAATGCCGTAGGCATTGACCCGGCCTGCGGCAAGCTCGATCGCAAGTGCGATGCCATCCAGGCGACGGCAGATTTCGGCTACCAAAGGGGCCTCTTCCTCGCCAAGCTGGAATTCGCTCAGGCTCTCCGCGATCCGTTCGACAAAAAGCTGGGCGGCAGGATAGGCAAGGATTTCGGAGGCGCTCAGTCCATCGCGTTGTGGTGGGCAATCTAGCGGGAACAGACGGAAGACCCGCTCGCCTTCGGTGCGAAAGGACTCGCGGCTGGTTGCAAGGATGTGAAGGTCCGGCGCGTCCCGAGCAAGACGCTCCGCCAGCGGCGCCAGCGTATCGAGCACATGCTCGCAGCTGTCAAAGATCAGAAGCCTTTTGGAGCCTTGCAGGTATTTTAACAGGCCCGGTACGGGGTCATCGGAGCTGACGGGTAGTTCGAGCGCGGAAGCAATGGTGGCAGGGACGAGCTTCTCGTCCCTGAGAGCACCGAAATCGACGAAAGAAACCTGCTCCTTGAAGTCGGTCAGTTGATGGTGAGCGACCGCAATGGCGACCGAGGTCTTGCCAATGCCCCCAGGGCCGACAACGGTCACGAAGCGATGCAGAGAGAGCTCGGCGCAAATCTTGTCGATAGCTTCTCCGCGTCCGATCATTCTCGCGAGCGGCGCGGGAAGAGCTCGAGGGGATGAGACCTTGCCGGGAGGCTGCGTCGCCGACGAGTCATGCGCGAGAGATGCGGCGAAACAATAGCCGCGCCCGGGAACATTGACGATGTAGCGGCCGCCCTCCGCACCATCGCCGAGCGCCTTTCTCAAAGCGGTGATGTGGAAGCGAAGGCTGCCCTCGTCCACATTCACGTCGGCCCAGGCCCGCCTAACCAATTCTCTCTTGTCGACGACTTCGCCGGGGTGCTCGGCGAGGGCGATGAGGATATCGAGCGCGCGGCCCCCGATGTGGAGCGGTGTGCGGTCCTTCTCCAACAACCGCGAGCTGGGAAGCAGCCGGAACGGTCCAAAGGAAATGGCCGAACCTTGATTGGTCTTGTCTGGCACGCGCCATTGCCCCGCTGAGGGAAGTCCAGAGAGTACTTGGTTTATCAGAACGAGGGTTCGAGTAAACTGGCCCGGCTGGCGAATATCTGTGCTACGTCTCGAAACGAGCCGAAAAGCTGGCCTGAGTCGTCCGATTTAGCTTAAAAGATAAGATCTTAGACGATATTTGGGACGGTTCGGACGCGACGCGATCTGTCAGGCGCAAGACCCTCAATCGTTTCGCATCATAACAGAATCTTGCAACGTCTAACGAGCCAGATTCGGCTGTCGCGCGCAGTATGGCCCGGTGAAACCGTATCTCAAACGGGGAGGTCACCATGTTCGCCGTCGGCTTTCGGTCAAATGACGATATCGTCCAATCCCACCAAGCCACCGGCGTCGACGAACAGCTGGATGATTGGGAGCTTGTGCTTCGCGAAAGCCACCATCGGATGAAGAATACGCTGACCCTGCTTGGGGCGTCGGTGCGGCGCGATTTCATGCGGATAAAACCGACGGATGTTTCGATTGCCGTCGATCGGTTCGAACGGCGTGTCGTGGCCTTTGGCAGGCTCTATCAACTGCTGTCCGATGATTGCGATCTCAATGCCGTTGCGCTGGACAGTTTTTTCGAAGGTTTGTGCGGAGCCTTGGCGGAGGCAATCCTGGAGCCTGCGGGCATTCGCTGCGAGGCGGCTATCGAGAGCGGTACACTTGCGGCATCGCAGTGTCATCGACTTGCGTTGATGGTCACAGAACTCGTCACAAACGCAGCCAAACATGCTTTTCCGGACCGAAATGGTGGATTGATTCGCATCGAGATCGTCAATCGCGACGGCGCCTTGTGCTGCACGGTCGCCGACAACGGCACAGGCGCGATTGGTCCGCTTCAGGGGACCGGTGGCCGGATCCTGGAGCGCCTTGCCCGAAGCATTCGCGCGCGGGTCCATGGCGAAGCCGGCTGTGGTGGGACAACTGTGACAATTTTGACGCCGACAGCCGCCGCCGGGTAGGCTGGATAACGAAGTCTAGCTATCGGGCATTCTCAGGGGATTTGATAGAAGGGCGACCCGCCCTCAAAGGGTCTTGGGTGATCTGTGGCGAGCTTCGATAAGACCAACCCAGTTTCACGATCGGATAATCCGCCGGTTGCCTTAGTTTTCGGGCCATTCCGCGTTGTTCCGAATGAACGCCTGCTCGAGCGCGATGGTCAGTCCGTTCCCGTTGGCAGCCGCGCGTTCGATCTCCTCTGTCTCTTGATCGATCGGGCTGGAGAAGTTGTCGGCAAAGCCGACCTTATGGCAAGGGCTTGGCCCGGTCTGACGGTCGATGAGAGCAGCCTGCGCTTCCACGTGGTTCAGCTGCGCCGCGCGTTGGATGACGGCAAGGATGGCCAATCCTACGTAGTCAACGTTCCCGGCCGTGGATATTGTTTTGTCGCTCCGGTTCACGGCACGACGACGTCGAAGCGATTGGGCGCCCCCGATTCAGCGGCCAATCAACGCCCGCAAAGGCTTCCTCACAGGCCGAGCCGAATCGTCGGACGCGATGCGACAGTCGTCATGCTCGCCGAACACCTGACCGCGCGACGTTTCGTGACGCTTCGGGGTCCGGGCGGTATCGGCAAGACGACCGTTGCCATCACGCTTGCGCATGAGATCGCCACCAGCTTCAGGGATGGCGTCCAGTTTATCGATCTTGGCAGTCTTAGAGATCCTCACCTAGTCGCAATCGCAGTGGCATCGGCGCTCGGCCTGGTCATTCCGGTTGGGGACCCCACGCTTCGACTGATCGACGCGCTGCGCGACCGGGAGCTTCTGTTGGTCCTCGACAATTGCGAGCACGTTGTTGACGCGGTCGCGCGGCTTACGGAAAGGATCTACCTGCAAACACCGGGCGTTTCCATCCTGGCGACAAGTCGGGAATCGCTCGAGGCCGCAAGTGAGTTTGTGGTTGAACTGCCGCCGCTCGAAATACCACCGCAAGACTTATCCGATGGACTCGACATCAATCGATATTCGTCGACACAGCTCTTCAAGGAATGCGCGGCTGCGGCAGGTTGTGGGCTTGCCCTGAGCGAGTGCGACAACGATGTGGTGGCTCGCATTTGCCGTAAGCTCGATGGGATACCCTTGGCAATTGAACTGGTTGCGAGCCGTCTGTCAGCGCATAGCTTGAGCGAGATCGACAATCTCATCGAAGGACGATTTCGGCTTGCTTGGCCTGGGCGACGCACGGCCCCGCAGCGGCACCAATCGTTGAGCGCGGCACTGGACTGGAGCTATGACCTCATCTCTCCGGCCGAGCGGAGCCTTCTGCAGTATCTCAGCGTCTTCCCTGGCGCGTTTACGCTCAACGGCGCGCGCACCGTTGCCGGCAGTCTGAACGAGCCCGAGGCCGTTCTCGACAGTCTTGAGCAGCTGGTTGCAAAATCGCTGGTGACGAGCAGGCCTGACGCAGGTCTGGCGCGCTTCCGCCTGCTCGAGACAACGCGTGCCTATGCGGCGGAGAAGCTTGCCGCTTCCGGCATGGCCCATGCGGCACACCTCAGCCACGCGCGATATGTGCTGGAGGCCCTGGGTCCTCGAACCTACGAGCCCGGCGGACAGCGTCCGGGGGGCTGGAGCCATCGCGTCGAACTTTTGCCGGACGCCCGCGCCGCGCTGGATTGGGCCTATTCCGATGCGCGCGGAGCTCAACTTCGCACCCCGCTTGCAGCTGCCTGCGCGCGGCTGTTTGTAGAGCTCAATCTGCTCGAGGAATGCAGAATCTGGGCCGGTCGTGCGATCGACGCGCTTGACGACGGCCTGAGCTATCATGCCGCCAAACTGGAATTGCTCTGGGCCTTCGGGCATGCGGCGATGTTCACGGAACGAAACAGTCACCAATGTGAGACCGCGCTCCGCGGCGGGCTCGAGCTGGCGCAGGCTGTTGGTGACTCGCCAAACCAGTTTCGACTGCTGAGCCGACTTCACGCCTTGTACCGCCGAACGGGTGAGTGCAAGCGTCTATTGGAGGTGGCGCGCCTGGCCGACACGGTCGCCGCCGCGATTGGAGATCCGGCAGCGATTGCTCGTGCGCAAACCTATCTCGGCGTCGCCTACCATCTCAGTGGCGATCAGCGGCTGGCCCGAGAGAAGCTGGAAGCGGGCGAAGCGGGCGATGCCGCGATCCCGGACCTGCCTATCGACCACTTTGCCTACCCCCGTGGCACACAGATCATGTCCTGCACCAATCTCTGGCTGCTTGGTTTCCCGGACCAGGCCGCAGAGGTTGCAAACCGTCTGACGAAGATTGGCTCAAATCCAGATCTCGCGATGTATTGCGCGGGGCTCTGCTTTGCGGCGCGCGTCTATCGCTGGATTGGCGATCTGAGCAGGTTGGAGGAAGCCGCTGATCGGTTGGCCGCCTATTCGCGCAAGCATGGGCTTGGACCATTCTCCACCGCCGCGACCGCCCTCAAAGGCGAACTGTGCATTGCGCACGGCGCCGTGGATAAGGGAGTCGAATTGCTGCGGCCTGCATTACCCCGCATGCTCGCCGAGCGCTTGGAGCTCTACAGTGGGGCAGCGACCATCGCGCTGGTGGAGGGAATGGCTGCGCAGGGACGGCCTGCGGAGGCGCTCTCCACGATCGAGGCGCGCATCGACGCTGTTGCCGCCCAGGGCGACAGTTGTGAGATGCCGGAGCTCTTGCGCGTGCGCAGTGAGCTCCGCGCCGGCTGCGGTGACAGCTTAGGCGCAGAGCAGGATATTGGCGCAGCAATTGAGTTGGCCGAGCGGCAGTCGGCGCTTTCCTGGAGATTGCGCGCGGCCATCAGCCATGTGCACCTCGCCGACTCTGGCCCTCCCTCGGCTCAGGCTCTCTTGGAGTTGAGCCATACGTTGGCTCGCTTCACGGAGGGCTCCGAAACGGCAGATCTCCGCGCCGCGCGCCGACTTCTTGGGATCTCTCCTTTGGCCATACCTCGGTGATCTCAATCGGCATCACCACGGAGTAGTCGAATTTCGCACATGTTAAAGCGGTGAGCGGGGGTTCCGCTGATGGGATCGCGCATCGCAGCGTCGACTGTCAGGTTGAAGTTGCTTCCGTTTGGATCCGTTGGATCTGAACCCGCGATCCCAAGTTCAGCGCAAGCTTGCCACCAGCCATGTTGGCCAACGACGACACGGTCGTCCAACGTAGGGTTAAACTGCGCCTTGGCGCGCATTGCGCCGCTCGAGGTTCTGACCTCGACCCAATCTCCGTCCCGAATCTTCCTGGCAGCTGCCGTCGTCGGGTGCAGTTCGATTTCGGGGTAGGGTAAGCGCTTGCGCAGCGATGATAACGCGCGATGCTGGCTTTGGCAGAACAAACTCGGCTTTGCGCATGTAAGAACCAGCGGCAACATGTCTGCAGGTTGTGGCGTTCCAAAGACGGGAGTTTCGATATCAGGCAGCGCCGGATAGCCCTGGTCGGCGAACGTTTCCGACCAGAACTCGACTTTCCGCGTCGGGGTCGGAAAACCGCGCGCGATGCCGCGCTCGTCCGGTATCTTGTATTTGTAGTGAGTCGTTGACAGCGATTTTCGCTGTCCGGCCGGGTCGGCTCTGAGTTGCTCAAGAGAGATGCCACTTAAGGCAAGCTGTTCTCGAAAGGCCGCATCGACGTCACCATCCCAGAACTTCATCTCGAGCCCCAGCCGTTTGGCCAAGCCGAAGACAATGTCGGTGTCGGGCAGGGCCTCTCCGGGCGGAGGCACTATCTTTGACCGGAGTTGAACGTGAGACTGTGCATCTTCACTGATTTCAAATCCGATCTTGAGAGCTTCGCGTTCGAAGCAAGACGCGACGGGAAGCACGATGTCGGCAAGCGCGGCTGTCGGATTCATGAACAGGTCCGCATGTGCATAAAAATCCAGCGACGAAAGTGCAGCGCGGCCGCGAACAGGATCAGCCTGGGCAAGCAGTAGATTCGCGCCGAATCCAATCAGCGTGCGCACCGGATAGGGATCACCTTCGAGGACCGCCCGATAGAAGTCATGGGTCGAGACGTTGTTCCAGCGTGCTGGTCCGAGCGGACGTTCTGCGACGCCGATGGCCGGCGCAAGCCGCTGAGCGAGATCCTCTCCGGTAATCGGCGCTGTCGGGATTGACGGAAGAAGAACGTTGCCGCCGGGCGCATCGAAACTGCCGGTCAGGGCATAGAGCATGGCAATCGCCCGCGCGGTTTCCGTCGTGTTCGCGTGATGCTCGTGTCCGCTCCAGGCATAATATGAGACCGGCTGGGATTCCCAGATCGTGCGTGCCGCCTCTGTCAATTGCTCCGCAGAAATCCAGCACATCCTTGCGATCGTCTCAGGTGAGTAGTGTCTGCACAGATCGGCGTAGAGGTCGAAGACCGGCCGGCAACTGACGGTCCCGTCGACCGTTTCAATGGTGGATTCGCCTCTTAAGGACAGATGACCAGGCGAGGGATCGTACTGTCCCGTGGTCGGATCGTAGCGGACAATGGATTTCGACAACATATCCAAGGCAACAAGCGACCCGCGACCGGCGTCGGGAAATACGTCTTCGGCTTTCAGCAGCCTGTTGGTGTCGGAGCGCACCAGCAGCGGCCCGTTGGTCCATGTGCGCACGAACTCCTGATCATACCATCCGCGCTCGATCATGATGTTGGCGAGACCCAATGCGAGCGCGCCGTCAGCTCCTGGTCGCACCCGCAGCCAGACATCTGCCTTGTTGGCGAGGCCGACATTGCGGGGATCGATCACGACAAGCTTCATGCCCCGCTTGAGACCGTCCACCGCAGCCGTCGCGTGCGTGATACGTGAGAACGAAGGATTGTAACCCCACAGGATCAGACATCCCGTTTTGGCTATCTCCGGCATCGCGCCGCCCGCGCTTCCTGTCGCAACGCTGCCGACCCCGAAGACATATCGCGTGGCGAAGCTGCGGCCCCAGCCGCACAAGTCGAGTGCCCAGACCAGATTCGGTGTGCCAAAGGCGTTCATCAGCCTGCGAACGAACGGCGCAGAATCCGCGATGGCTGTGGTCGACGGAGACGATAGGCTGAAAGCAACTGCTTCGGGACCATATTGTGCAGCAGTGCGTCGCATTGCGGACGCGATCTGATCGAGCGCGATGTCCCAGGACGTCTCTTCCCACCCGGGATCAGGATCGCCTTTTGGCCGGGTGCGGCGAAGCGGCCGTGTCAGCCGATCTCTGTGATAGACCAGTTCGGGAGCCGCCCGACCCTTGGCACAAATGGCCGCGCCCGTCGGATGCGAGGGATCGGGATCCAGACGAATGAACCGGCCGTCGGCCACGGTTGCTACCGTACCGCAACGCGCGATGCACAATCCGCAGTATCCTTTGACATGGTCGACCCTTGGCGCGCCGGAAGCCGTCATGACAGTTGCTCCAGCAGTCGTTCAGCTGCTTTGAGGTCGGCAGTGTCAAACCCCTCTGTAAACTGACTATACGTCTGCCCGAGAACGTCCTTCGCAGGTTGGCGAAGGCCCTTTCCAACCAGAAGCCCCGCAAGGTCGATCGCGGTGCGCAATTCCCAACCAAGCGCGCCTTGACTGCGACTGAGCTCCAGCGATTGTATGAGACACGCTTCGGCTTCCTCGAGGCGAGAAGGGTCCATCGCGCGTAGCAGTCCCCCTTTCATGCGCAGCAGCTCCGGCATGTAACAGGTATCGCCTTTTGTGCTGACTTGCAGGATCGTATCAGTCAGGAGTGCCATCGCGTCATCGCGCTGTCCGTTGGCGATCAGGCCTTGCGTGAGGCAAATGTTGAACTCGGTCGTGATCAGCTCATACCGGACGGCATGAATCTCTGCCAGCGACGCGCGAAGGTCCGCGATGGCGTTCTGGCCCTGGCGAATGGCCAGCTGCGCCTTTCTTGCGCGCCCGACCGCGGTCAGCGGGCCAAGGGAATAGGATTCGGAGATCGCGATCGACGCGTCGATATACTCTTGGGCACTCCCAAAATCCCCGGTCCACAGGAAGATCGACGCGGCCCAGGCAAGCAGAACGGTGAGCGACGCCGGATGATCCATTCGCTTCGCGCCATCGATGAAGTCTCGGGCGCGCTCAACGGCCTGGGTCGGATGCCCCTGCATCCAAAGCGTCCTCGCGAGCGCAATGCCGGCCCGGAAATGGCGATCGTGGACCAGATAGATCGTGTCGCTCTGTTGTGACGGCCCCCAATCTGCGAACAGCGCCTCGAGCTCGCCGCGCGCGCCGCGGAGGTCTCCCATCATGAGAAGGGAGCGTCCGAGGATGGAATGGGCCAGCGCAAGGGCTGCGGGGTCGTCGACATTGGGGGCGAGCGCTCGGCAGCGTTTTGCATACGATAACGCGACATTGAAGTCGCCACTGCGGAAGTGGAACATGTGGAGCATGCCGAGCAGGCCGGCTTCGTTGGCCACATCACGCTCTGCTTCGGCCAACGCCAGACTGCGGTCCAATGCCCCTCGCGCCTGCGCGTTTTCTCCATGAAGCAGCATCGACGAGATCCCAAGGCCTGCCTGCAGGTGCATCTGGTCGGATTTGCTGCAGACCTGATGGTCGAGAACAGCCAGAGCGCGTTGCGACCAATGATGACATTCAGGAAGCAGCGACATCGCCAGGAGGACGGGTGCCGCGGCCGCGGCAAGGCCGATACCGGTCGGCAAGTCACCGTTCGCTCCAAAGCACCATTCCAGCGCGGTGCGGACGTTGCTGATGCCGGCGAAATAGGGCTCGCGCTCCGTGCCGGACATCAGGGTGGACCATTCGGAGGCAGCTTGAGCGAGCCATTGTCTGTAGTAACGCGCATGACGGATAGCTAGGGAGGCTGTTTCGATTTCGTCGGCTCCGAGTTCAAGCGCGTAGGCCCGCGTCGTATCAAGCAGACGATAACGCATGACGGCGTCGAGGGAACGCGTGGCGACCATGGACTTGGAAACCAGGCTGTCGATGGCCTCAAAAACTTCCGCCTGGTCGAGACCGTTGCCGGTGGCGACCGCAAGCGCAGCGTCGAGGGTAAAATTTCCGACAAAAATGGCCAGTCTGCGCAGCACGATCCGCTCTGTTTCGCCCAGCAGGCTATAGCTCCAGTCGAGCGTCGCCTGGAGCGTCTTTTGCCGCGGCGGAGCGGTGCGGGGACCTGCCCATAATTGGGCGAGTCGCTGGTCGAGCAGGGTGGCTATTTCGCTCAACCCATAGACCTCGACGCGGCGCGCTGCCAATTCGATGGCGAGCGCGACCCCGTCTAGCTTCCGGCAGATGTCAGCAACAATCGCGGCTTCAGTGTCGTTCAGTTTCAAGTTGGCGCCGCTTGCCACGGCACGTTCGACGAACAATTGCGTAGCGGGGAATGTTCGTGCGACCTCGGCGGAAAGTTGGCCGCCCTCGGGGGCGTAAGCGAGCGGCTCCAGCCGATAGACATTTTCTCCTTCGACCTGCAGCGTTTCACGGCTCGTCGCGAGAATGTGGACTTGCGGAGCGGTCCTGAAGATCGCCACAGCCAGGGCTGCAACGGCGTCGATCAGATGTTCGCATGTGTCGAGCACAAGCAGAAGCCGCTTCTCCCTGAGATAGGCGATCAGGCCGGATGTTGCGTCCGCGCTCTGGACGGAGAGGCCCAGCATGGACGCGACGCCGGTCGTCACGTGGCGAGGATCGCTCACCATACTCAGATCAACGAACAGCACCGCGCCCTTGAAGGTGGCCTGCAGTTGGTGCGCGATCGCCAAGGCAACCGTCGTCTTGCCGACGCCGCCTGATCCGACGATCGTGACAAACCGGTGGGCATTGAGCCGCAGCGATAGCTTCTCGAGATCTTCCTCGCGGTCGATCATGGCGCCGAGCCGGTTCGGCAGATTGTAGTGATGAAAACCTGGGGAGGGGTCGACCGGGCGCTGGGCTGAAATGCCTGAGCGTGAAACCGCTGCAACAAAACTATAGCCCCGTCCTGATAATGTGGAGATATACCTGGCGCCATCCTTTCCGTCCCCGAGCGCCTTGCGCAGACCGGCGACGTGGAAGCGCAAGGCGCCTTCTTCGACATTGAGCCCGGGCCACACCTCGGCGATCAGGTCATTCTTGCTGACCACTTCGTTCGGACGGGACAGCAGCGTCACAAGGATATCGTAGGCACGGGCGCTGAGTTCGACGCGGCCGCCGTCCTTGGTCAGCATTCTCTCGCCGGGAACCAGGAGGAAGGGGCCAAACGAGACCGTTTCATTGCTTTGCGCAGGCGGCGTTGCCATGGCGTGCTTCTTTTAGCCCTTTGAATTAGCTTGGTATTTGCGCCGATGCCGGCACTGGCAACGGAGCAGATCGTAACGACGCAGGTCAGTAGTTCGCTGACCTTCTCCGATTGAGTGAGATGGTTGCCCTGCTCGCGATAGCTAACGGGCTCTAACAAGCCATAACAAGCACTATTCCGTCGTTTGAGCGAAGCTAATCACGCGATTTTGCTTGGGATCCTGAGAATGGCCCTCAAACCAAGGAGCTTGCCATGACGATCGCAGAGATGCGTAATCAAGCGCGGACGCGTTGTCGAAATCCCATACCGTTGACCTCAAGTTTGAGGTCGTTGTCATTCCCGTGTCCGACGTTGACTGCGCAAAGAAGTTCTATGCGGGGCTCGGCTGGAGATTGGATGCAGACTATGCCTCCGGCGACGACTACCGCGTCATCCAGTTCACACCGCCGGGGTCCGCTTGCTCGATCATCTTCGGCAAGAACGTGACTGCGGCTGCGCCAGGCTCGGCGCAAGGATTATACCTCATCGTCTCCAATCTCGGTGCCGCTCGAGCCGAGCTGCTTGGCCGCGGCGCCAAGGTGAGTGAAATATTTCACGATGCCGGCGGTATCGTCACCGGAGCGGACGAGCCCTTCCTCTTCGGCCGGCGTCGTGTCGATGGCCCCGATCCGGAGCATCGCAGCTACCGCTCCTTCGCCTCGTTCCGCGATCCCGACGGCAATGGCTGGTTGCTTCAGGAGGTCACGACGCGATTGCCCGGACGAGTCGATACGGCCGGCACGACCTTCGCCTCGTCAGTCGAACTCGCCGCCGCACTTCGCCGGGCCGCGGCTGCACATGGACTCCATGAGCAGAGTAACGGCGCGGCTGACGACAATTGGCCCGACTGGTACGCCGATTTCATGGTTCGCGAGCAAGCCGGCGAACCATTGCCATCTTGATCTGCGAGGCCGCATCGCTTCCTGACATGCCAGTGATGCGGCGCCGCTTGCAAAGTCACGTCGACACAAAACCTATCCCGCAGATCGTGAGGCCGCTCAGGCGGGACGCGTCGTCGCGCATGACGCGCATTTGCGCTCGCGATCGCATCGAGCCTGCACCTTTTGCGATCGTTGCCGAGATGCCGTCGCGACGAATACTGGCCCGCCTAACGCCGCAATGTCCCACGCGCGACTCGCAACGGCTAACGACGCCTAACAATCCATAACGAGCAAATGCGCGACGCCTCCGTCACAGTGTCCGTACAAACACGGGCCTGTTGAGCCCGAACGCGGCCCACCGATCGAAGGAAGGAGAACGGCAATGAACGCACAATCGAGCGTCGACCTCATCAACCCGCACCGACGTCAAGTCCTGAACACGGCCGCGATGGGCGTCGTTGCCGCAGGTATGGCCAGTCTTTTTCCCATTCATCGAGCTGCTGGAAGCCCGAGCCACGCAATTCGACCGTTCCATGTCAACGTTCCTGACGAGGACCTTATCGACTTGCGCCAGCGACTTGCGGCGACCCGTTGGCCAGACAGCGAGATCGTCACCGACCAGTCCCAGGGCGTGAAGCTCGCGACGATGCAGAAGCTCGTACGCTACTGGCAGACCGACTACGACTGGCGAAAGGTGGAGACGCGGTTGAACGCACTACAACAGTTCGTCACAGAGATCGACGGTGTCGACATCCATTTCATCCACGCCCCATCCAAACACGATATTGCACTGCCCATGATCGTGACGCACGGCTGGCCCGGCTCGATCATCGAACAGCTCAAGATCGTCGATCGGCTGACGAACCCAACGGCTTACGGCGCGAGCGCGTCTGACGCGTTCGATCTCGTCATCCCGTCGATCCCCGGCTATGGCTTCTCGGGCAAGCCGACGACGATTGGCTGGGATCCGGTGCGGATCGCGCGCGCCTGGATCGTGCTGATGAAGCGCCTCGGCTACAGCCGCTACGTGGCGCAGGGCGGTGACTGGGGCAATGCGATCACAGAGCAGATGGCGCTGCAAGCGCCACCGGAGCTGATCGGCATTCACACCAACATGCCTGCCACGGTGCCTGCCGACATTGCCAAGGCATTGCAGCCGGGCGGCGCGGCGCCCGCCGGTCTCTCCCTCGAGGAGCAGAACGCCTATAACCAGCTCGATGATTTCTACAAGCATGGTCTCGGCTATGCCCTCGAGATGGCGAACCGGCCGCAGACGCTTTATGGCATTGTGGATTCGCCGGCGGGCCTTGCGTCCTGGATCCTCGATCACGACGCGCGCAGCAGCGGACTGATCGCGCGGGTATTCGACGGCAAGAGCGAAGGTCTGACCCGCGACGACATCCTCGACAACATCACGCTTTACTGGCTGACCAATACGGCGATTTCGTCGGCACGGCTGTACTGGGAAAACAAGCTCGCTTTCTTTGAACCGAAACACGTTTCCATCCCGGTGGCGGTCAGCGTCTTCCCCGACGAGATCTATGCCGCCCCGCGCAGCTGGACCGAGCGGGCCTATCCCAAGCTGATCCACTACAACCGGCTCGACAAGGGCGGCCATTTTGCGGCCTGGGAACAGCCCGAGCTGTTCTGTGCGGAAATGCGCACCGCGTTCCGTACTTTGCGCCAATCGACCTGAGGGATCGCGAGGCCTTCCTCTCCAACCCACCAACCAGGAGTACACATCATGAATCGTCCCGAACGCAGCTTTGCGAGCGATCAGATCCGGCTCGAGCGTCGCTTGCCGACATATTGGCGCGTCACTTTCGACATGCCCCCGGTGAACATCTTCGGTCCGAAGCAGCTTCCGTTACTCAATGACGTGATCACCGCGATCGAGAACGATCCGGAGCTCAAGGTCGTGGTGTTCGACAGTGCCGTCGAGGGGTTTTTCATCACGCACTACGACTTCCTCGCGCCGCTCGAAGAGTCCCTGAGCATCCCGCCGGGACCGACTGGACTGCAGGCACTTCCCGACATGCTCGTGCGTCTCAGCCGCGCGTCAGCGGTCTCCATTGCTTCGATCCGCGGCCGCGCGACCGGGGTCGGCAGTGAACTAGCGCTCGCGAGCGACATGCGCTTCGCGAGCCGCGAAAAGGCCATCCTGTCGCAATGGGAGGTGGGCGCCGGCCTGGTACCCGGCGGCGGCCCGATGGCGCGATTGCCGCGTCTGATGGGCCGGGGACGGGCGCTCGAAGTGCTGCTCGGCGCCGACGATGTCCGCGGCGATCTGGCCGAGCGCTACGGCTACGTGAACCGGTCGCTGCCAGACGCCGAGCTCGATGGTTTTGTCGAGGCGCTCGCGATGCGCATCGCGTCGTTCGACAAAGAAGCTATTGCGGAGACTAAGCGTCTCGTCGACGTCGCAAGCCTGCCTGCCGACCTGGAGATTCGGCCCGAATGGGACGCCTTTCTGGCTTCGCTCGGCCGTCCCGCCAGTCAGAACAGGATCAAGGCGCTGATGGCGCGGGGTTTCCATCGGGCCGGCGACGTCGAAAACCGGCTCGGCTTCCACGTCGGCCAAATCGGCGACTGAGGAGGATCCGGCAACAACAGCGACGGCGCGACGGTGAGCCGCGCCGGTTGCGAAAAACCGAGGAGAGGCAGCATGGCCTACAATATCACGATCAACGGAACTCTGCGCAGCGTCGATGTCGATGGCGATACGCCGCTGCTTTGGGTGTTGCGCGACGTGCTCGGCATGACCGGCACCAAGTTCGGCTGCGGCATGGCGCTGTGCGGTGCCTGCACCGTGCATCTCGACGGCTCTGCCGTCCGCTCCTGCATTACTACGATCGATAGCGTTGGTGATTCGAAGATCACTACGATCGAGGCGGTCGGCTCGACGGCCGCGGGTGCCAAAATACAAAAGGCATGGCTGCAGCATGAGGTCGCGCAGTGCGGCTACTGCCAGTCCGGGCAAATCATGTCGGCCTCCGCTCTACTCGCCGGTAACGCTCATCCTACAGATGCAGACATCTACGATGCGATGAGCGGCAACATCTGCCGCTGCGGAACTTACGTCCGCATTCGCGAGGCAATCAAGCTTGCCGCGCAATCGCAGGCCAAGGAGGGCTGACCATGATTCACCATCGTATCGCGCCGACCGCATCATATGCCGACCTGTCGCGCCGCAATTTCCTCGTCAATAGCGCCGTGGCCGGCGGCGGGCTGATCCTGAGCCTTAGCCTACCGTTCGGCCAAGGCAAAGCTCTTGGTGCCGAGAGCTTCACGCCGAACGCTTTCATTCGTATCGGCACCGACGGACAGGTTGTGCTGACGATGCCCTATGTCGAGATGGGGCAGGGCACCTACACCTCGATCCCGATGCTGATCGCGGAGGAGCTGGAGGTCGCTCTGAAGCGGGTTCGTCTCGAGCACGCGCCGCCGAACGAAAAGCTCTACGCGAATCCGCTGCTGGGGGTACAGGCGACGGGCAATTCGAATGCGATCCGTGGTGCCTGGAAGCCGCTTCGCGAAGCCGGCGCGACCGCGCGGATCATGCTGATCGCGGCTGCTGCCAAGCGCTGGAGCGTCGATGTTGCGTCCTGCCGAGCGGAGGACGGCGAGGTGATTCACACGCCCAGCGGTCAGCACCTCCGTTATGGCGAGCTTGTCGCCGAGGCCGCGCAGATGCCGGTTCCGAAGGACGTCGCGCTGAAGCGGCCGCAAGAATTCAAGCTGATCGGGACCCCGGCGAAACGGCTCGATGCTGCCGGCAAGGTGAATGGCACCGTGGTCTATGGCATCGATGCTCGGCCGCCTGGTGTGAAGATCGCAACGCTGGCCCAGTCGCCCGTGTTCGGTGGCCGGCTGAAGAGCGTGGACGACAGTGCAGCCAGGGCAATCAGAGGTGTGCGCCAGATCGTCCGGCTCGACGATGCCGTTGCGGTCGTCGCCGATCACATGGGCGCCGCGAAAAAGGGCCTCGAGGCACTCAAGATCGAGTGGGACGAAGGTCTCCACGCTGGCCTGAGCACACAGGACGTCGCACGCGAGCTGGAGCAAGCAACGCTGAGGGCGGGAGCAGTCGCCCAGAACATTGGTGACGCCGAGGAGGCGATGACGAACGCCGCGACGAGGATCGAGGCGAGCTATCATTTGCCGTTCCTGGCGCACGCCACTATGGAGCCGATGAATTGCACGGTGCATTTCCGAGGCGGCGAATGCGAGATCTGGATCGGCACCCAGGCGATTGCGCGTGTACAGGCCATGGCGGCGAAAGCCGCCGGGCTGCCAGTCGAAAAATTGATCATTCACAATCACCTCATCGGCGGCGGCTTTGGCCGACGTCTCGAGGCCGATGGCGCGGTGCGGGCAGTCGAGATCGCCAAGCAGGTCGATGGTCCTGTGAAGGTGGTGTGGACGCGCGAGGAGGATATCCAGCACGACATGTATCGTCCGTACTGGGTCGATCGCATCGCAGCCGGCCTCGACAAGGGCGGCAGGCCGGTCGCCTGGGTCAATCGATTCGCCGGTTCTTCGGTGATCGCCCGCTGGCTTCCGCCCGCCTTCAAGGACGGCCTCGATCCTGACACGACCGAAGGCGCGATCGACCTGGTCTATGGTCTGCCGAACTTCCACGTCGAATATGTTCGCGTCGAGCCGCCAGGCATCCCGACGGCGTTCTGGCGCAGCGTCGGTCCGTCGCACAACGTCTTCGTTACGGAGAGCTTCATCGATGAACTGGCGGCGGCGGCGAAGCAGGATGCTGTAGCCTATCGCCGTGCGCTGCTCGATCACAATCCGCGGGCGAAGGCCGTCCTAGATCTGGCGGCGGAAAAAGCCGAGTGGGGCGCTCCGCTGCCGAAAGGGTGCGGCCGCGGCATTGCCCTGCAGTTCGCATTCGGCAGCTATCTCGCGCAGGTCGCCGAAGTTGAGGTTTCGGAAGACGGCTCGGTTCGTGTCCGCCGTGTGGTCTGCGCGATGGATTGCGGCACCGTGATCAATCCCGACACCGTGCAGGCGCAGATCCAGAGCGGTGTGATGTTTGGTGTGACCGCCGCACTGTATGGCGAAATCACGCTCAAGAATGGCCGCGTCGAGCAGGCCAATTTCGACACCTATCAGATGCTGCGCATCAACGAGGCGCCGGCGGTCGAGGTGCACGTGGTCAGCAGCGCCGAACCACCCGGTGGAATGGGAGAGGCCGGCACGTCGGGCATTGTCCCAGCGATCGCCAACGCCGTCTTTGCCGCGACAGGAAGGCGGCTCCGCCGGATGCCGATCGATCCCGCCGCACTCAAGGCGTGAGCGAAAGCGAGCGCGCTCGAACCAACGAGGAGAAGTGACATGATCCGGAAGGCACAAGCAGTTTGGCGCGGAACTGGTCGCGATGGGAGCGGCCAGCTCTCCAGCGAGTCCGGCGTGCTCGCGGAGACGCCCTATTCGTTCAAGACCCGCTTCGAGAACGAGAAGGGCACCAATCCGGAAGAGCTGATCGCTGCCGCCCACGCCGGCTGCTTCACCATGGCGCTTGCCTTCGGCCTGCAACTTGCGGGCTTCAAGCCGACCGAGCTCTCCACGGAAGCTGCCGTCACGCTCGAGCCCGAAGGCAAGGGATTCAAGATCAGCAAGTCGGCGCTCACCTTACACGGCAAGGTGCCCAACCTTGACGAGGCGGGGTTTGCTCGCATTGCCGGCGATGCCGAGAAGAATTGTCCGGTGTCGAGGGTTCTCAACGCGACAATCACGCTGGATTCGAAACTCGTCTGATTGACCTCAGGAGAATGACGTCATGACCATCAAACATCAGCCCGACCAGGCCGATTTCAGGGCGATCCTGCCCGAGCAGATCAACTGGAAGCCGTTCCCCGCGTTTCCGCGCGGCGCTCGCCTCGCGGTGATGGTCGGCCGTCCCGCCGAGCCCGGCCCCTATGTGGTCAGGGTGAAAGTGCCGGGCGACACGAAATTGATGCCGCACAAGCATCCCGAGGATCGCATCTACACCGTGATGTCTGGCGTCTTCTACATCGGGCTCGGCGAGGTCTTCGACGGCGACAAGGTGCAGGCCTATCCGCCGGGTAGCGTCGTCGTTCTGCCTGGCGAGACCTGGCACTACCACTGGGCCAAGTCCGGCGAATACGTCACGCAGGTCTCGGCGATCGGCCCGCTCGGTCTCGAATATCACGATGCGAACGACGACCCGCGTCACCAGCGCGCGTAGGTAGGCGCGCTTCGGCCAGCAAGTTCGGCGCGGAGCATGTGGGAGCACATGGAAGATGATCATCACCGGCGTTGAGTCCATTCCGCTGCGCATCCCGTTTAAGCCGGGATCTGTGTCCGATGCGTCGGCGTGGGGTGACAGCAACCTGCCAGCTGCGGATTCGCTCCTCGTCCGTGTGACGACGGACCAGGGTATCGTCGGCTGGGGTGAAGCCTTCGGCTTTCGCGCGGTGGCTTCCGCGAAGCTCGCGATTGACCAACTGGTTGCGCCGCTTTGCGTCGGCCAGGACGCCAAGCGGATCGAGCCGCTGATGCTGAACTTGCAGAAGAAGCTGCATGTCTTCGGACGCGGCGGTGCGCTGGCTTTCGCGATCTCGGCCCTCGATATCGCCCTTTGGGATATCGCGGGTAAGGCCGCCGATATGCCGCTGTGCCAGCTTCTGGGCGGCGGCGCGGCCGACCTACCATGCTATGCGAGTCTGGTCCGCTATTCCGATCCTCCTCTTGCCCGGGCCAGCGTGCGGCAGGCGATCGAGGCCGGATTCGGCATGCTCAAGCTTCACGAGATCGAGCTCCCTGCGATCCGCGCGGCACGTGACGAAATCGGCCCAGGCGTCGAGCTGATGCTTGACGTCAACTGTCCCTGGACGCTGACGCAAGCGCGCGCCATCGCCGATGATCTCAAGACGATCAGTCCGAAGTGGCTCGAGGAGCCACTGTGGCCTCCAGAAAATTTCGCTGGCCTCGCCGAGTTGCGGAGCGCGACGGGAATCCCGATCGCGGCCGGCGAGAACATTTACACGCTGATGGATTTCGAACGCCTGCTGGCGGCGGGCGCGGTGGATTTCGTCCAGCCGAGCCCGGCCAAGATGGGCGGCATCAGCGAGCTGCGTAAAATCTTCCCGCTCGCGACTGTCCACAACATCGCGGTGATGCCGCACTCGTTCTACGACGGGCCGGGTCTGCTGGCCGCGATCCACACGACCGCGGCGCTGGGGACCGCCGATTCCATGATCGAATGGCGCTGGTTCGATCTCGAAGCTGCCATCTACGGCGGTGCGTTCGGCCCGAAGCACGGCAGGATCTCCGTGCCTCGAGGCGCAGGTCTTGGAATTGATCCCGATCCCGACGTCATCGGCAGATTTCGGTTGCCACTATGAGAGGGCGCTCTCGACGCAATAGCGCTCGGAAATCACGAGGAAGCTAACCATGTCCAACGTTTCTGCTTCTTATGTCTCTGGACCTCGCGCGAAGACTGGCCTTCATCCGTCCCGCCAGGCACTCCGGCGTACGGCGATGGCATTCGCCGGAGCACTTGCGGTCGCCGCGACCGCCGCTTTCGGCCATTACTATCTCACTACTGGGCGCTATCGCGAAACGACCGATGACGCCTATGTCAAGGCCGATTCCACGATCATCGCGCCGAAGGTTTCCGGCTACATCGGCGAGGTGCTGGTATCCGACAACGAGCCGGTCAAAGCGGGCCAGCTCCTGGCGCGGATCGACGACCGCGATTTCAAGACCGCGCTGCACCAGGCCCGCGCTGACGTCGCCGCCTCGGAAGCTGCGGTAAATAATCTGAACGCACAGATCGAATTGCAGTCGCCGTTGATCGAGCAGCAGGCCGCCGAGGTGGACGCCACCGAAGCCAATTTGAAGTTCGCGCGGGAAGAGCGAGCCCGCTATGACGATCTGATGAAGTCGGGCTCCGGCACGGTACAACGCGCCCAGCAGACCGATGCGACCCTGCGTGCACAAAGCGCACAACTCCAGCAAGGCAAGGCAGGGCTGATTGCCGCCAACAAGAAGGTCGAGGTGCTCTCGACCCAACGCGCCCAGGCGCTCGCCCAGCTCGACCATGCCCGTGCCGTGGAGCAGCAGGCGGCGCTGAACCTGTCCTACACGGAGATCACTGCGCCCATTGAAGGCTCCGTCGGTGCCCGTTCGCTGCGGGTCGGCCAGTATGTCCAGGCGGGCACGCAATTGATGGCCGTGGTTCCGCTGGATGCGGTGTATGTGGTCGCGAATTTCAAGGAGACCCAGCTCACCCACGTGCGCAACGGCCAACCGGTCGAACTCAGGATCGACAGCTTCCATTCGACCAGGCTGAAAGGCCATGTCGACAGCCTGTCGCCGGCGAGCGGTCTGGAGTTCGCCCTGCTGCCGCCCGACAACGCCACCGGCAACTTCACCAAGATCGTGCAGCGCGTTCCCGTGAAGATCGTGTTCGACGGCGGGAACCTCAAAGGTTTGTTGCGCCCCGGAATGTCGGCGGTGCCGACCATCGATACCAAATCGACCGTTATCGCCGAGCGAGACGAAACACGGCGGCTCGCATCGGGCGGACCCAAGCCGCGCAGTTGAGCGAATGCGCGTCGTGAAGGGCATGCTCCCTCGCGCCACAAGGAGAGGACGATGACCACACGGCAGACCACCATCGATGCCATTCAGGCGGGTGAAAGCCGGCCGGCCGTGGCGGCGCCGTCCATTCCCGCCGTTCCCCTGAAGACGTGGGTCGCGGTGATTGGCGCCACGCTGGGCGCATTCATGGCAGTGCTCAACATCCAGATCGTGAACGCCTCGCTTGCCGACATCCAGGGCGGGATCGGTGCCGGGATCGATGACGGCGGCTGGATTTCGACGTCGTATCTGATCGCAGAGATCGTGGTGATCCCCCTGAGCGGCTGGCTTGCCCAGGTGTTCTCGATCCGCATCTACCTCCTGACCAACGCCTTCCTCTTCCTGGTGTTCTCGGCGGCCTGCGCGTTCGCGCAAGATTTGCCGCAGATGATCGCGCTGCGTGCCGTACAGGGCTTTACCGGCGGCGTCCTAATTCCCCTGGCATTTACGCTGATCATCACCTTGTTGCCGAAAGCCAAGCAGCCGATCGGGCAAGCGCTGTTCGCGATCTCCGCGACGTTTGCGCCCGCGATCGGACCGACCATCGGCGGCTATCTCACCGAGAACTGGGGCTGGCAGTACATCTTCTACGTCAACATCGTGCCGGGCACGATCATGATCGGGATGCTCTACTTCTCATTGGAAGCAGCGCCGATGAAGCTGTCGTTGCTGCGCGCCGGCGATTGGCTTGGCATCATCACCATGGCGATCGGGCTCTCGGCGCTGCAGACCGTGCTGGAGGAGGGCAACAAGGATGATTGGTTCGGCTCGCCATTCATCGTCCGTTTTGCGGTCATTGCCGCGATCGCGCTGCCGCTGTTTGTCGCGATCGAACTGACCAGCAAGAAGCCGCTGTTGAATCTGCGCCTGCTGTCCCGTCGCAGTTTCGGCTTCGGCGTCCTCGCGAATTTTCTGTTTGGCGTCGCCTTGTACGGTTCGGTCTACATTCTGCCCGTCTATTTATCTCGCATTCAGGGCTACAATTCCGAGCAGATCGGCGCGGTGCTGGCGTGGACCGGGTTGCCGCAGCTTGTGCTGATCCCTCTGGTGCCGCGGCTGATGAAGCGGACCGATCCGCGCATCATGATCAGCTTTGGCTTTGCGCTCTTCGCCGCCTCAAACTTCATGAACATCTACATGACCGGCGACTATGCGGCTGATCAGTTGTTTTGGCCCAATGTCGTCCGTGCTGTGGGTCAGGCCCTCATGTTTGCGCCACTTTCGGCGGTCGCAACTGCCGGAATCGAGCCAGAGAATGCCGGGTCCGCGTCTGCGTTGTTCAATATGATGCGCCAACTCGGCGGCGCCATCGGGATTGCTGCACTGCAGACGTTGCTGACCAAGCGCGAGCAATATCACTCCAATGTGCTCTCGCCGTCGGTCTCGTTACTGGAGCAGACGACCCGCACTCGGCTGGATCAGCTCACGGAATATTTCATCAGCCATGGCGTGATCGACCACGTTGACGCCGCGCACCGCGCCTACGTCGCGATCGGAAAGATCATCCAGAAGCAGGCCTTCATCCTTGCCTTTAGCGACACCTTTTACGCGCTGGGCGTGGCACTGATCGTCGCGCTCGTGGCTGGCCTGATGCTCAAGAGGCCCGATCACCTCGATGCAGGCGCGGCGCACTAGCGGGTTTGCAAAGAACTTCGCAAGGGAGAATGACCATGAAGCCCGACATGAGCCTCCACGGGGCTGCACCCGAGACTATCAAAGCGCTGGGCGTGCCTGCAAAAGCGAGCGCGACGATTGATTCAATCGCCATCTCGATGCGGTCGATGGGAATAGGTGCTTGGTTAGTCATCGCTGTGCTTCTCACACTATTCGTAGGTACTGTCTTCGTTTCCTATCTGGGTTGGACGAGCGCAGCCGGGGCTGACGTTCCTGCGTCGGGATATATTGCACTCGTAATCGGCGTGACTTGCTCTCTTGCTGTGGGCTTCGGTCTGATGGCGCTGGTCTTTTACAGCAGCCGCGCCGGGTACGATGAGCCCGCACGGCTGGTGCAGAACGACGACGCTCCCTCGGACGGGAGCATGCCGCGATGATGTCAGCTCAACTGAAGGAGCGTGCGGCGAAATCCATCAAGGGCGATGGCTTCGACATTTATCTCCTTCGCATTCGTTCGATGTCTGAGAATGTGTTGTGGCTCAATCCGCTTCGACCGGACATCCGCAGATTACACTCGTCGCTTTCCGCGCGATCTCCCTCAGCTCGGACAGGCGAGCGCCGGCACGGGCGCGGATGGCGATGGTGTGCATCGTGGCTGACGCGAGAACCGCAAGTGCCGCTGGATCGGCATCATGCTTCAGCTCGCCCCTCTCGCGTGCTGTCCGGAGGCGAGCTTCAAAATCGGCGTCGAGCATGCGGAGCCCGGCGGCAACACTCTTCCGGATCTCTGCATCTTCAACCGCCTCGGCTACCGCTGTCCCGATCACAAAGCAGCCGCGCGCGGAGCCTTTGCGCGAAAAATAGAAGGACAGCGCTGCCTCATAGGCAAGCATCAGCGCTTCGGCCAAGGGACGGTCCCCCGCGAGGGCCTCGCGCGTCGCAGCGAGGGTCATCTCCCAATAGCGTGCGAGAGCCTGGAGATAGAGTGCGTGCTTGTTGCCGAATGCCGCATAGAGGCTTGGCGGGCTCATTCCTGTCGCAGCCGCGATCTTGTCCAGCGGGGTGCCCGAATACCCGGTCCTCCAGAAGGTCTCAGTCGCCTGCTTCAGGGCTGCCTCCGCATCGTAGGCGCGCGGCCGCCCACGAGGTGCCGCTGCCGTTTCGCTCTTTCTTCGGGGCATGTCGAGGTCTCGGTCGTTGGGTGGTGAGGCATATTTATAACATCCGTTATAAAAAACAACTGGAGCCCCTTGATTGTCGTGCAGGGGTGAATTAATTGTAACGAACGTTATGAAATAAAATTGACGTGAGGGGTTTCGATGCGGTTAGAACTTTTGTCAGTCGCCGGCTCGAAGGGAGAACGCGAAGCGTTTCGCGAGAGCTCTGCGGAAGGGCGAGTTGATCGAACTGTCGACGACTCGCCGCCCGACCGCGCGGTCGCGCTACCCCGAAGGAGCGTGATGGAGAGGCTGCGCCGACCGCTCATGCTCGCTCTGCCTCTCATCGTGGCGGCACTCGGAGCCGCCGTGTATCTCGTGCAAGAACCTTACGTCTCGACCGACAACGCGTTCGTTCGGGCCGCGAAAGTGACCGTCAACGCCCGAGTTTCCGGCCAAGCGATTGAAATCGCCGTGCACGATAACGAGAATGTCCGGCAGGGCCAGGTCCTGTTCCGGATCGACCCGGAGCCCTACCAGATCGCAGTCGATCAGGCGGAGGCGCGGCTCGGCAGCGCGCGCCTCCAGATCGAGGGGCTCAAGGCGACCTACCGCCAGCAACAGGCCGAGCTGCAGTCGGCGAGGGATTCAGCCGACTTCGACGCGCGCGAGTACGACCGCAAGAAGATGCTGGTCGCCTCCGATTTTACCCCGCGCGCGGTCTTCGAGCGAGCCGAGACGAATCTCAAGGTCTCGCGCCAGCGCATTTCGTCGATTGAGCAGCAGATCGCCAGCACAATCGTGGCTCTGGACGGCGATCCGGACATTGACGTCAATCGCCATCCGATAGTTCGTGCGGCCAAGGCCCAGCTTGACCGTGCCAGGCTCGATCTTTCCTATGCTACGGTGACGGCGCCCGATGACGGCGTCGTCACCAGGGTCGACGACCTGCAGATCGGCGGCTTCGTCAATGCCGGAGCGCCGGTGTTTTCGCTGCTGTCGAGCCGTCACGTCTGGATCGAAGCGAATTTTCGCGAGACAGGGCTGACCCATATGCGTCCGGGTCAGGAGGCAACGATCGACGTCGACGCGTATCCTGATCGCAAATTCAGGGCGCACATCGTCAGCATGAGTCCCGGCACCGGATCGGATTTCTCGGTCCTGCCGCCCGAAAATGCGACCGGAAATTGGGTCAAGGTGGTCCAACGTCTGCCGGTGCGTCTCGAACTCGATGATGTTGATATGAGCAGGCCATTGTTTTCGGGCATCAGTGTCACGGCGCGGGTCGATACCGGCTATCGCGGCAGCTTGCGCCACCTGCTGCAGCCAACCTACGCGGCAGGGCTCAGATGAGCGCTGTCGTGCCATCGACCGTTGCGGCGGATGGCCATCGCGCCATCTCGCTCGCGGCTCTCATGGCGACCTACATGCAGGCCGTCAACATCTCGCTGCCCAATGCGGCGTTACCGCATATCCAGGGAACCCTCTCAATGGCCAATGACGAGGTCGGGTGGGTGTTTTCCTCCTATACCGCGGCAAGCGCCGTAGCCATGTCGGTCACGAGCTGGCTTGCGGGACGCTACGGACGGAAGTCGATTTACCAATTCTCCCTCATCATCTTCGCGCTAGGTCTTGTGCTTGATACGCTGGCGACGACGTCCGTCCAGCTCGTGCTCGCCCGGATCGTCCAGGGAGTTGCAAGCGGCCCGCTTGCGCCGCTTTCGCTGGCGATCCTTCTCGATGTCCAGCCACCCACTCGGCATGCCCGCCTGAGCCTGGCGTGGACGGTGTGCTCCCTGCTCGGCATCAGCAGCGGAGCGAGTATCGGCGGCTGGTTCAGTGAATATCTCGGCTGGCGTTCAATCTTCTATGTTAGCCTGCCGCTGACGGCATTCATATTTCTCGCGATGGCCTTCTGGCTTCGCGACAAGAGGGCGGAGCGAACGCAACCCTTCGACTTTTTCGGTTTGGCGACCTTTTCCCTCGGCATGATCGGCCTGCAAGTGCTGCTCGACCGCGGCGAGCGCCTGGAATGGTTCGACTCCGTGGAAATCTGGATCGAGGCGGTCGTCTCCATTCTGGGGTTCTATCTCTTCCTCGTGCACGTCATGACGACGAAAGAGCATTTTCTACGCACGGCGCTGTTCAGGGATCGCAACCTCGTCCTTTCGACGGTGATCTCGTTTGCCGTTGGCCTTGTCCTATTGCCGACCTTGGCTTTGACCTCGCCGATGCTGGAGGAGCTGCTCAACTACCCGGTCGACACCACAGGCTACATGACGATCCCGCGGGGCATTGCGCTCGTGGGAGGGGTGCTGTTGACGAGCCTGGTCCCGGCGCAAGTCGACTACCGCCCGTTTCTGGTTGGCGGAATGGCACTGGTGGTCTACGCCAATTGGCTGATGCTCGGATATTCACCGGCGATGGATTGGCGCGCGGTGGCCGAGGCCGGCTTCCTCCAAGGTGCGGGGCTCGGCATGGTGATTCCGGCGCTCGCCAAAGCCGCCTTCAGTACACTCGATCCGAAGCTCCGCCCGGAAGGCAGTGCGCTCATCAACCTGTCGCGGCTCTATGGCAGCACGATCGGCATCGCCGTGGTGCAGATCTTCTTCTACGGCAACACCCAGGCCATGCATGTCGCGCTCGCTAAGGATCTCACGTCCTACCGGACCGCCGCGCATGTCGCCGGATCGATCGCCAAGCCGGGCCTTGCAGCGCTCAACGGTATGGTCACCCATCAGGCGGCTGTCGTCGCGGTCATCGGTCAGTTCAAGATTCTGATGTTCGCCATGCTCGTCGTAAGCCCGCTCGTGCTTTTTCTTCGTAAACCGCGGCCGGCAGGTTGAGGACCGTGGAATGGTGAGAGGACATCGCATCGGACAGTCTCAGTCTGTCGCACTCGACGGACGCCGCATCTGCGGCGGCCGAGTCCCAACAAGAAAGCAGGAACATGACAACATCCAATGCGCTCCGCTACACGAGAATTTCCACCCACGAATCCGGGACAATCCCCGCCGTCGGATTTGGCACACTCATTCCGGATCAGAACGCAACGAAACAAGCCACCAGGGCTGCACTGGAAGCGGGATTTCGACATCTGGATTGCGCGGAACGCTACCGCAATGAGGCAGCGGTAGGCGAAGCTATCCAGGACGCCTTCAAGGCAGGAACACTTCGGCGCGAGGATCTGTTCGTAACCACGAAGCTCTGGAACACCAATCATCGTCCAGAGCGGGTCAAACCTGCCTTCGACGCGAGTCGCCGGCGGCTCCAACTCGACACCATCGATTGCTACATCATCCATACGCCTTTTGCATTCCAACCCGGTAACGAGCAGGACCCGAGGGACGACCGCGGTCAGGTGATCTATGATCCCGGCGTTACACTAGCTGAAACCTGGCAGGCGCTGGAGCGCCTCGTCGAGGACGGTCATTGCAAGTCGATCGGTCTATCTGACGTCACGCTGGAGAAGCTTCGCGAGATCGTCGCGGTCGCGCGGATCAGGCCCGCGATGGTGCAGGTCGAATCGCATCCATATCTGCCCGAATGGGATTTGCTCGATTTTTGTCGCGAGCACGGAATCGTGCTGCAGGCGTTTGCAGCGTTGGGACACGCCATGGAGCCCAGCGTATTGGAGGACCCCGTGATCACTGCGATCGCGCAGCGTGTGCGCAAGACGCCGGCTCAGGTGGCCCTGGCGTGGGCCGTGCAGCGCGGCACCGCTTTCCTGACTACCTCGACCAAACCTCAGCGCATCCGGGAGAGCTTTGATATTTCGGCTCTCCCTGAAGACGCCATGCAGGAGATCCGCGACCGCATCACCACGAGCGTCAGGTTCAACGCAGTCGTCGAGACCGGCGTACCCGGATTTATTCCTCGGGCTAAGTGAACTGAATCACTGCAGCACAGTGGGATTTCCTCGCATCATCGTCAGCGATAGGGGACAATGACTGGCAAGAGCACAGGTAGGAGGACTGACATGGATAATCGAACCGCGCGGCTCGCACTGGAGCGTCACTGGCAAGCATCGGATGCTGGCGATTTCAATATCGAGCATGAAATTTACCGCGAAGATGCCGTGCTTGATTATCCGCAATCGGGCGAGCGGATCCGCGGTCGGCATAACATCCAGCAGAGCCGATTCGTCCAGCCCAGCAAGAAGCGATTTACGGTCCGGCGAATTATTGGAAGCGGCGATCTCTGGGTCACCGAATTCGTGCTTAGCTATGACGATGTGCCATCTTACGTGGTGAGTATTATGGAATTCATCCAAGGATTGGTGGCGCACGAAACGCAGTATTTCGCCGACCGATTTGAGCCCGCGCCCTCGCGCGTGCATCTCGTCGAGCGAATTGACCGAATGCCGCCACCCTGAATGGCGAGTGCGGATTATTCCGAAGGAACGCCGCTCTGGAACACAAAGTTTCGATCGGAGGGGCGAGGTTTTCCGGAGAGCCATGCTCGGGGACAAGCTTGCCTGCCGCAGGACGTCGAGGGTTGTCCGCATTGTCGCCGCGGTACGACGATGACGGGCCGGGAATCCTGCCTTTCCTGCAGGCCAGGAGTGAATACTGATCTGATCGCCGTGACGAAAATACATCGATGCGGCGCCAGGCTTCGAATGCGTCATCGAGGAATGCGGCGTGCCGCGAAGCCACGTTTTCGTTCAGACCGCCGGCGGCACGAACTCGGCCGGGACGCGTCCTGCAGGCACCAGGCCAAAACCGCACCGGCGCCAGAGGATCATGAGAAAGTTGGAGTGCTCCCTCAAGGTGTCGATCGACTTCCTTGGCGAGGATTCCGAAAGGATCGCCGAGACCCTGAAGGGGGCGAGGGCGAGGGCCGTTCGGCCGAAGTGAGCCGAGCCATGCCAGACTGTCGCAAGCCGCTCTTCCAGGCGCAGTCGCTGCCTTTGCCATGCGTGCCGATTGACGACCAGAGTAGGTCGACACGAGCACAGTCCAGTGGTACAAGCGTCGGGCTTGGCGCAGAGGTAAGTGACTGTTTTTGCTATAGTTTGACGGATCGAGCCCCAATCCTTTCCTGGGCACCTCAGTCGAGGCATCCTCTCCAAATTGCGAATACTCCTTTTACGCGGCGGCTCAATAGCCGACAAAACGCCGCTCGCCATATTCTCCTTGTGGAGATCCAAGGAAGAGTCGCTGACCACCGATTGACCACCGAAACCGCGCGAACAATGGGCAATAAAGGTGGTCAATCGCGAGCGAACTTCATTGTATTTGTTGATCTTTTCGGTCGTCACTTACGTTCGGGACGCAGGGGTCGCAGGTTCGAATCCTGCCACTCCGACCATTCTTCCAAAAGTCGACGTATTCCCAGAGGCTTGGCAGACCGGTTGCCGGCGCCTCGGGAGCGCCTTTTTGCAACGATTTTCGGGCCGGGTCCACGGCCGATTTGACCCCAGCAGGGACGTCCGTGCGCGTGGCATGGCTCGCGCCGCCTGTCAGGTCGGGCAGTTCTTCGAGAAACAAGGCGACAAGGAAGCGGCCGAGAATCTGCTGTGCGACATGATCGACGATCCCGAAAGCGACGACGAGCATCTCTTCGCGACGGATTTCTACGCGCGCAAGTTTGGCGGACGGCGGACAGGTCTGTGCACCGAGTTGCTGCGGTCGGGGCGGACGATCGTCGTCGACGACACGCATCGAGGTAATCCCGAGGCAGGGGTCGCCGGCGTGCTGCGACGCCAGGGTGGGCACGTCTACTTCGCGGAGAACACGCTTTGGCACACGCTGTTCGGGCTGTTGTTCTGGGATGAGCTTTTCGAGTCCGGCCAGCTTCACAGCGGTTTCGACTGGGTACCGCATTGCCTTCGCGACCGGACCTTCCATCGGCGGTTCGCCTCGCAGATCGACGTTAAGCTCGCGGAGGTCAGATCCGGCAATGCGCTTCCGATCGTCTTGCGCACCGTCGCCGCCAGATGGGGCCGGCCCAACGGAATCTTCGCTTGGGAACACGTGCAGATGGGCGCACTGCGTGCCTTGCTCGAAGGCGCCGGCGCGGATGGCTTGGCCGAGATTGTTCGGGCGATGTGCGACGACTTCCGCGGCATGCGGGACGGCTTCCCCGACCTGATGCACGTGCGCGACGGCAAGGTGTCCTTTGTCGAGGTCAAGGCGGAAGGCGACGCCATACGCCGCAACCAGTTGACCCGCCTGCGCCAACTGGAGAACGCCGGCATCCCGGCCGAGATCGGCCGCGTGGACTACCGGTTCGATCCGGAGCAGGATTACGTGGTCGTCGACATCGAGACCACGGGAGCCTGGTCGTCCGGGGATCGCATCACCGAAATCGGAGCGGTCAAGGTCCGTAACCACCGGGTGGTCGACGAGTGGCACTCGCTTGTCAATCCGCAGCGCCCGATCCCCGCGAAGATCGTCGAACTGACCGGCATCACCAACCAGATGGTTCGGGATGCGCCGGTGTTCCATGAAATCGCCGACAGTTTCATGGCCTTCATGGCCGACGGCATCTTCGTCGCCCACAACGTGAACTTCGACTTCGGCTTTCTGTCGTACGAGTACGAACGGCTCGAACGGCGCTTCCGCTTCCCGAAGCTGTGCACTTGCGTCGGAATGCGTCGCCGATATCCCGGACATAAATCGTACGGGCTCGGGAAGCTGTGCGCGATCTACGGCATCGAACTCGAAGAACACCATCGCGCGCTATGCGACGCTCGTGCCGCGGCCCGGCTGTTGAATCTCATAAACAAGAAGCGCGACGACGGAATCTCGGTAGAAGCGGTGCAGGCCGCTTAGTCGCTCCGGGCAAGTATCGGGGGCTATGCCGTCCAGCGACGCGCAGCTGAGGCTCGCTAGATCGAACCTAGTCCGGTGGACATTCGGGGCACGTGTCCCGATCGAGTCTAACACCTCAGTAATTGTGGCTGCGGACGGCGGCCGGCGAGACGCCGCGCGGCGGCGCCTCACGGGCGATCTGGAACGCGCGGTCTCGGGCATGAGGGTCGGCCCGGTCCTAAATCCAACCGTGCTCCTCGCATTCGCGGATGGCGACGGCGTCGCTCAGCGCCAAAATGGCCCAGTCACGCAGGTCCGCATTGCCGGCCATCTCTCCTTCTCATCAGCATAGAGATCACTCCTGCCGGGATGAATCCTTCCGCCCCATCGCTCGTTCCGGGCTGTTAGCACGTGGCAGGGATTCGCGATCGGCAGGGCTTCGGCTTGTCCACCTGTTCCGTTGTCCAGAACGCTAGACGACCGGGCGGTCGTCGTTCCCCCAGTCGCCAAAATCCGCAAAGTGCTGTCCTTGGCTACAGCGCTCGCAGCGCACTGCGCTCTTCGTCGCTTCCATCAAAGCTTGCGATAACGGCTTGCACTCCGCGAAGGCCTTGCAAAACAAGGAGAAAGCTCACGCTGCCGGACAGGCTTGAACTGAGGTAGCGATCCTGGTTCACATTGATTTTATTGTAATTTTCGGTCCGGCGATCTGTTGTTGTGTGGCACTCTTGAGGGGCGCCGCGCAACGAGGATTACCACATCCGGCGCGAGGTCGTCACGTTGGAATCCCGCGGTCCGGCAGGGGCAGTTCTTCTTTTGTTTTAAGGCGGATCCTTGGGAACGGACCATCTAAGGCCGGTTTCGGGCGACGAGCAGACTCGTGCGGACCGAGGCTTCTCTTCGTGTCCAACGGTCGTCCGTCAGCTCGCATGAGATCTGATGTCTAAAACTGGCAAGGATCGGCGCATCCTAGCTCGGTGAGCAGAGCGTTTGCCTGCTTCAAGTCGAGGGTGTCGAAGCCTTCGGTAAACCAGCCGAAGATCGGAGCGAGAAGCTGTTTGGCGTCATCGAGTTTCCCTTGATCGCGCCAAACGCGCGCCAGGCTCGTGGCCGTCCGTAACTCCCAGGATCTCGCCTGCTGGCCGCGGGCGATCGCGAGCGACCGCTCGAAATGGGTTTGGGCCTTTGCCGCATCCGGCTCTGACGGTATTAGCGCAATCTCGCCGGCGATGCGATGGAGCTCGGCCTCATACCATTGTTCCTTTGTTGTTTCGAGTAATGCTTTGGCTTCTTCAATGCAGCGCCAGGCCTCATCGAATTGGCCAAGCTCACCATAGGCTCTCGCCAAATGGGATAGCCACACCGGCAGGTAAATAGTGGTTCCCGTTGATCGCATCGCGGGGATCGCGGTGGTGAATATAGCGAGTGCATCCGAGGCTTTGCCTGTCGAGACCAGAACAGCTGCGCGCCGCAACATTCCGGCGCTCTTCCAGAATATCGAACCCTTTTCTTCAGCCACTTGGATGAGTTCGTCAGATAGATCCTTCGCTGCGACGTAATCACCATTAAGGAGTTTGGTGAGGCATACAGGCGCCAACGCAAGCATCAACGTACTGGCGTGACCGGTCTTACGAGCGTGATTGAGCGCCTGCTCTGCATCTCTCAGAGCAGCCTCGCGATAACCAAGAGCCCACTGCGCTCGCGATCGATAAGCCAATGCGGCCTGCCTGATATCCTGACTGCGACGTCGGGCCATCTCGCGATCTTCAAGTGGATCGTAGAGCGCAATCGCTCGCAGGTGCACCAGACCTTGCGCGAAGTTTCCCATTTCCACCAGAGCGACGCCGAAGCGGCAATGGGCGAACACGACCGGGAGCGTGTCTTTCTGTTTCTCGGCAAGCGCTAACAGTCGCGCGGCGCTCTCACAAGCCTGGGCGCCATCGAACGCCGTGAGGTAGGTTCCACTCAAAGTACTCAGCGCCATGAACAGCAGCAGCGGATCCTCAGGAGCTTCTCCGAGTGCTTCAGCCTGTTCGATAAGCAGGATTGCCCGCTCGGCAGCTACCTTAACGTCGGGTGCACCTTGTCCTTTGACATGTTGGAGGGGATAAAGCAGTGCAACTTGAAGCTTGATCTCTTCGCGGCGAAGCCGCGGTGTGGCAGGCAAGGTCGCAATCTGTGCAAGCGCGCGCGTGAGCTGCTCGAGGGCCTCAAGGAGGGCGGAGTGCTGGATTGAGCGCAATCCTGCTTTCCCCCACAGGGCAGCAGCCTTGTCGAGCAGTCCGGCCTCTGTGTAATGCCTTGCCAGAAGGTCCGGTTGTGCATCGGCGATATCGACGAACTGACTTTGCAGTGCCTCCGCAATTCGAGCGTGGAGTGCACGTTTTGCCTCCCGTAGCAAGGTGCCATACGCCGCGTCTTGGACCAGCGCATGTTTGAACAAATAGGTCGCGTGCGGCGGCATGCCACGGCGGAATAGCAAACCAGCCTGGATCAGACGGTCGAGTGAAGAAGCCAGGTCCGCCTCCGACTGGTGCACCACAGCCGCCAAGAGTGCGTGCGAAAACTCACGGCCTATCGCGGCGCCGATCTGCGCCAGTTCCTTGGCCGGACCGAGTCGGTCGAGCCTGGCCATCAGGGAAGCCTGCAAGCTTGCGGGGACTGCGAGCGCGGGCACGGGAACTGCCGCGACCATCTGCCTTGCCTGCTCTGCGCTTCCGGCCTCCAGCACCGCTTTCGTCATCTCTTCCACAAACAGGGGGATGCCATCTGTTCGCTCGATAATGTCGTTTCTGATAGTTGTTGGTAGCCGATTGTTGCCGACGACGCGGTCAATCAGCGAATCCACGTCGCGAGCTGCCAGCCGATTGATCGCCAAGGCTGTTACGTGGGCTTGTCCGACCCATGGCGCCGCGAATTCCGGCCGGAACGTCACGATCACGAGCACGCGAAGATTCGTGATCCGATCCATGACTCGACCGAGCACTTCCAGGCTCGTGGGGTCGCTCCAGTGTGCATCCTCGAAAATCATCAAGACTGGACTAGAGCGCGCCAACGCTTCGATCTGGCCGCCGAGTGCCTCCAACGTTTTCTGCCGGCGCTGTTCGGGAGCAGGATCCAGCGCAGGATAGCGTCCGTCATTAGGGAGCGACAGCAACTCGGCCAGCAGCGCGGCGTCCAGCCTGGACGTCGAAGTCTGCGCGAGTATGGCATCGAACTTGTCAAGCTTCGTCTGCAAGGTATCGCCGCGCTCAAACCCGGCGGCGCGTTCGAAATGTCCAATGATCGGATAAAAAGCGCTGTCGGTGTGCTGGGGCGAGCAGAAATTGCGCAATCGCGTGTGCGGTTCGGATGCGAGAGTTTCGATCAATGCGGCGGTTAGCCTGCTTTTGCCTATGCCGGGCTCACCGGACAACAAGACCACTTGGCCTTCGCCGGACTTGGCTTTTGCCCAGCGCCGGAGCAGCAGTTCAAGTTCTTCTTCGCGTCCGACCAGCGCAGTCAGGCCGCCGGGGTGCATCGCCTCGAAGCGGCTCTCGACGGAACTTTCCCGCAGTACCACGAAGGCTCTCACCCGCCCGGCAATCCCCTTGAGTCCCGTTGGCTCGAACTCTCGCAGCTCGAAAATATTGCCGAGAAGGCTGCGCGTGGTCTCGGCAATCACGACCGTATTCGGTTCGGCAATTCCTTGAAGGCGTGCTGCAAGATTCGGCGTCTCGCCGATGATGCCGCGCTCTTGTGCCTGACCAGATCCGATAAGGTCTCCAACCACCACAAGACCGGTGGCGGCCCCAACCCGCACCTGTATGGGCTCAGGAACTGCCAGCGTTGCTACAGCATCGATTACAGCGAGACCGGCCCGAACTGCACGCTCGGCGTCATCTTCATGTGCGACTGGATAGCCAAAATAAATCAGCACGCCGTCGCCCAGATATTTGGCGATGTAGCCTCCGAAACGGCGCACCGTGGCCGTGACGCACGCCTGATAGGCCGAGATGACCTCGCGCAAATCTTCCGGGTCCATGCGTGCGGAAAGTGCCGTCGAGCCAACCAGGTCCGAGAACATCACCGTTACGTGGCGGCGCTCTGCGGATTCGATGGCGGCTTGGTCATTGTCCGCTATGACTTCGGATGGCGGTGCTGATCCGCTGCTCTCAGTGCGGAGGGCAGCGATAGCATCGAGCAGCTTGCGTCGATGACCAACTCGCCCAACGCCAAGATCCTTCAAGTCCTCCGCCGTCAACCTCGGCAGGACCGCCTCATCGATCTCATTGTCGCGGAACACTGCCTCATATTGTTCGAGGCCGAGCCTCCGCAGCCAACTTCCAACCTCCATGGCGAAGCCTCGCGTTCGCCTGCCGCTGGATGATCCTCCAGAGTGGACGGCCTGTCTAGGGAAGGCAGTACTAATCGACAAATCATCTGAGCGAGGCTCAGCAGCCACTAGATTTTAATCGAAAGCCGCCCATCGAAGCTTCGCGCGACGTTCATAGCTCCGGACTGCGGCATTCATTCCGCTTGCTAATCTGCGTTGGTTGGCGCTACGCTATTCAGTGCTCGGCGGATCAAGCGCTCAACTGAGACGTGTTCCTTCAATGCGATAGGGTCGCAGAAAGAAGGTGATCATGGAGCAAGCCGAAGGCAGGGGTTCTGATTGCCGGCGACCATGCCGGCACCACACGTGTGCGAATTCAACGCACCAACACACTTAGCGAATCCCACTCCACAAAAGAGCTAGTGCGCTCCGCCTGATTCGCGGGCGGATTGTTTACACCTGTTGACGGCGACGATGGCAGCGTTCGCCGAACCAGTGCGGTTGTGTCCAAGAACCATCGAAATAGGGGAGTTCAATGCCAAACCCCGTTCTCAAACGACCGGCAGGATTCTTCGTCGGTAATGCTTTCTTTTCCGTCGTCGTGCTGTTTGCGATGACCCACCCGGTATCAGCGATACCTTTCCAGCCGCTCCCTGTCTACCAGCACTCAGAATACGTGCAGGACCTGATTGAGGCCCGCGCCGGCACACGCGGCGGCCGGGCGGCGGTCGGACCGCGAGGCAGCGCGGTCGTTCACCGCGGTGGAGCAGCGGTCGGACCGCGAGGCGCAGCGTACCGCGGCCGAACCGCTGTGGTCGGTCCTCGCGGAAATGTGGCCGTTCGGCAAACGACGGCGGTGGCACGCGGCGGCTGGGCGCGTCCGGGTTGGTATCGCTGGCCACGGGGCGGAGCGATCGCCGCGGGGGCCGCGATTGGCGTCGTGTCAGCCGCAACCGCTGCTGCATGGGCCGGTGCAGCTCCTGCGGCGGGCATGTGCTGGTACTACACTGACCCGTCACGGACCCAGGGCTTCTGGGACTACTGTCAGTAAGGGGCCGCTGCAGCACGCGGGGTTCACGATGTTGCGAGCAGAAGCCGAAGTGAGCAAGCCGGAATCGGACGATAGCAGGACCGGCGATATGGTCTGGATTCCCGGCGGCACGTTCCTCATGGGCTCGAACCGCCACTATCCGGAGGAAGCGCCGGTCCATCGCGCCACCGTGGACGGTTTCTGGATGGACCGCACGCCGGTAACGAACCGCCAGTTCAAGGCGTTCGTGAAGGCGACCGGGTACGTCACGACGGCGCAAATCGCGCCGGATCCAAAGGACTATCCGGGCGCATTGCCGCACATGATCTATGCGGGCTCGCTGGTATTCGTGCCGCCACGTCACGTCGCGAACCTCGCCGACTGGAGCCAATGGTGGACCTTCATGAAAGGCGCCCACTGGCGGCATCCTTATGGGCCGAAGAGCAACATCAACGTCCTTGATAATCATCCGGTGGTGCACGTCTCCTATGCCGACGCGCTGGCGTACGCGAAATGGGCGGGCAAGGAGCTGCCGACCGAAGCGGAATGGGAGTTCGCCGCGCGCGGCGGGCTCGATGGAGAGGAATTCGCTTGGGGCAACGCATTGACGCCCGACGGCAGACAAATGGCCAATACGTGGCAGGGTAATTTTCCGGTCCAGAATCTCTGCGAGGATGGTTATGAGCGTACCTCGCCGGTGACGGCATTTCCGCCGAATGGCTACGGCCTCCACGACATGATCGGCAATGTCTGGGAGTGGACCTCGGACTGGTGGTCGGCGAAGCATGAAGCCGATGCGGCAAAGCCGTGTTGCATCCCGCACAACCCGCGCGGCGGAGCGGAACTCGGGAGCTTTGATTCATGTCAACGAGATGTGCGCATCCCCCGTAAAGTCTTGAAGGGCGGCTCGCATCTTTGCGCGCCCAACTACTGCCGCCGCTACCGACCGGCCGCGCGTCATGCCGAGCCGGTCGACACGTCCACGAGCCATGTCGGCTTTCGTTGCGTCACCCGCGAAAGGAGCACGTGATGAGTGAACAGAATGGGGAAAAGACCGGGAAAAACGGAACGCTCGATCGGCGCAGGATTCTGCTGGCGGGCACCGCGCTTGCGGCCACCTCCGCGCTCATGACCGGTGCGCAAGTCGACCCGGCGCAGGCGCAGGCCCAAGCCCAGCAGCCCGCCCAATCCGGTCGCCGACCGAACATCTTGGTCATCTGGGGCGATGATGTCGGTGTCGCGAACGTGAGCGCCTATACGTTCGGCCTGATGGGCTACAAAACGCCGAACATCGACCGCATCGCGCGTGAAGGCTTGATGTTCACCGATTACTATGCCGAGCAGAGCTGCACGGCGGGACGCGCATCGTTCATCACCGGCCAGTCCGGACTGCGCACCGGCATGACCAAAGTTGGACTGCCGGCGGCTACGCTCGGGCTGCAAGCGGAAGACATCACCATTGCCCAAGCATTGAAGCCGCTCGGCTACGCGACCGGCCAGTTCGGCAAGAACCATCTCGGCGACCGCAACGAGTTTCTGCCTACGATGCATGGTTTCGACGAATTCTTCGGCAACCTTTATCATCTCAACGCGGAAGAAGAACCGGAGCGCGACGACTATCCGAAGGACCCGGCTTTCAAGGCGAAGTTCGGTCCGCGCGGCGTGCTCAAATGCAAGGCGACTGACCGAGACGATGCGACGGTCGATCCCCGCTTCGGCAAGCTCGGCATGCAAACAGTCGAGGACACCGGCCCGCTTACCAAAAAGCGCATGGAGACGATCGACGACGAAACGTCCCGTGCGGCAATCGACTTCATCAAGCGCCAGGCCCAGGCGAACAAGCCGTTCTTCTGCTGGTGGAACGGCACCCGCATGCACCTCTATACGCATGTCCGGCCTGAATATCGTGGCCGCAGCGGCTTGACCGAGTACCTTGACGGCATGCTTGAACATGATGGCCAGGTCGGCGATCTGCTCAAGACCCTGGACGAGTTAGTCATCGCGAACGACACCATCGTTGTCTATGGCACGGACAACGGACCCCACATGAACTCCTGGCCGGACGGCGCCATGACGCCGTTCCGCAGCGAAAAGAATACCAACTGGGAAGGCGCCTATCGAGTCCCTGCGATGATCCGCTGGCCCGGCCGCATCAAGCCCGGCCAGGTCACCAACGAAATATTCTCGGCACTCGACTGGTTCCCGACGCTGCTCGCCGCTGCGGGCGAGCCGGAGATCAAAAGGAAGCTGTTGGCCGGTTACGATGTGATGGGGAAGAATTTCAAGGTGCACCTCGATGGCTACAATCAGTTGCCATTCCTCACCGGTCAGCAGGAGAAGTCCGAGCGCAAGGAGTTCTTCTACATCAACGACGACGCCCAATTGGTCGCGATCCGCTACGAAAACTGGAAGGTAGTGTTCTGCGAGCAGAAGACGCCAGGCACGTTCGACTTGTGGGCGGAGCCCTTTGTCTGCCGTCGGGTGCCCAAGTTGTTCAACTTGCGCTCCGACCCGTATGAGCGCGCCGACGTGACCTCGAACACTTACTACGACTGGACGATCCAGCGGGCTTTCCTGTTCGTACCGGCGCAAGCGTTGGTGGCCCAGTTTGTCGGAACGTTCAAGGAATTCCCGCCACGGCAAAAGCCGTCGAGTTTCAGCGTCGATCAGATCATGACGCAGTTGGAGAATGCGCACGGCGGCTGACAATCGACGGTCGCCCAAACGGCGCCGGCCGGACCAGTCCGGCCGGCGTGGATGACGACTCAGGGTCCCGGAAGAGGAAATGCGGACGGCCGCGCGCCGGCCAGATAGCAACGCCTCGTTTTTGGATGCCAGAATCGGCCCAACGGATTGAAAGCTCACAATGCAAGGCAATCCAGCCCTCAGTCGACGCGATGTGATCCACCTGAGCGGCGTTGCGGCTTTGGCCGGACTGGCTGCTCATCTTGGTGGCGCAATGGCGCAGCCGAGTTGGAATGCGGGCCAACTCGCGCACGTCATCCCGACGGCAAACCACGATCGTTTTCTGATCAAGACCTCGTTCAAGTCCGCGTTCGAAAGGCCTCCGGTCCTTCGTATTGGTAATCGTCGTGTCGAGGGGACCAAGACCGATACAGTCGGCCGCTTTTGGATGTTTGACGTCTCTGGGCTGACGCCCGCAACTCAGTATGAGCTGCAGATCGAAACTGGTGGCCGACAAGTGGTTTGCGATGCGTGGCCCTTGAAGACTTTTCCAGCTCCGGGCTCGCGAACGGATCGTCTTCGCATCTTGGCTTACACCTGCGCGGGTGGTTACGATGGTCCACCGCATGCAGGCCACACGTTTTGGCTCGATATGGCAGCGCGACGAAAGCTGCTCGACTATGCTTTGTCGTTCGGCCCGGACGTGGTGATCGCAAACGGCGACCACATCTACTGGGATCAGGAGACAACGCTCAACAAGCCAAAACCCATGGCGGATCACCTTGCCCAATATTGGTGGGGCAAGTTCGGCAAGCTCGACCGCAGCCTGCCGTTCCTTGGCACAACGAACGAAGACGTATTGAAGGCCATTGCCGACTACCAGATCGCCGGCCTCTATGACGTCAGGCTCAGGTCAATTCCTTCGTTCTTTCTCACGGATGATCACGACGAGTTCGAGAACGACGAGTTCACCGACAACCTCGCGACAATGCCAACTTCAGAGTTTGGCTTGGACGGCGAGGATGCAACCCAGTTGATGTATTACCCCGAGTTTCTTCCAGATGCGAACCGGCCCGATTATTTGTGGGGGTCAAGGAAGATGGGGCGCGCACCGGGCACCAACCAGTTCTTCGGCACGTTGCGCTACGGCGATCTGTTCGAAGCCGCATTTTACGACTGCCGCAGATTTGCCGATTACAAGGGCATCCACGCGCGGCTTGTCCCGCAATGGACGGAAGATTGGATCATCAGGCGCACATTGGCGCAGGACACTGCGCAGTTCATGCATATTCCATCGCTTCCATTCGCCTACACCTCGGGAAAGCTCGGGGATTGGTATCCTGACCTGCTTGGCCCTCAAGGTCACGTCGTCCTGTATCGACCGAAGCCAGGCTGGCAGAACGGTTGGCTCGCACAGCATCAACGATTGATTGGTGCGCTCGGCAAGCAAACGCAACGTACCCCGGTGATCGTCGAAGGAGATTTCCACTCCTCCGCAGCAGGCAAGATGACGCGGGTAGGAGACTTGAGCCTGACAAGCAACCCTGTGCACGTCGTTTTGAGTGGGACGCTCGGAACGGGGGATTACGCCTTTCCATCGCAAGTGCGCGCAGTTGAGAGCACTCCGTCCGAACTTGTGACGATGGACGAAGCTCTCAAGATTACTGAGAAGAACGGCTTCTCAATTATCGACGTAACACCGGACAAGATGACATTCCGGCTGTTCATGTGGCGCCCGCCGGAGCCAGTGGCAGCAATTGACAATTTGCAGCCCGCTCTTGTCTACGAAGCAAAGAGGCCGGCCTAGACAATATCCGGCTATCTGCGTCGATGGATTGTACCGCGAGGAGTAGGAGGACGACATGAGCCTTTTCTCAACGAGGCGGACTGTCACAAGCATCATCGCAGCTCTTCTCGTCGTCGCCGGCGCCTTTGCGGTACGGGCCCAAAGCGATCCGCTACCGTCCTGGAACGATGGCGCGACGAAGAGGGTCATCACCGATTTCGTCGCGCGCGTGACGACGCAAGGCAGCCAGTTCGTGCCGCCGGCCGAGCGCATCGCCACGTTCGACAATGACGGGACGCTGTGGGCCGAGCAGCCGATCTATTTCCAGTTCCAGTTCGGCTTCGACCGGGTGAAGGCGATGGCCGGCCAGCATCCGGAATGGCAGCAGCAGGAACCTTTCAAGACATTCCTCGCGGGCGACATGAAAGGCCTCGCCGGGCAGGGCGAGAAGGGGATCCTGACGCTGGTAGCCGCCGCGCACAGCGGCATGACGACCGACGCGTTTGCCAAGGACGTGGCCGATTGGCTTGCGACGGCCCGACATCCGCGCTTCGGCCGCCCGTATAACGAGATCGTCTACCAGCCGATGCTCGAGCTGCTCGGCTACCTGCGCCAGAACGGCTTCAAGACATTCATCGTGTCCGGCGGCGGGGTCGAGTTCATGCGGGTGTGGGCCGAGAAAGCCTACGGTATCCCGCCCGAGCAGGTCATCGGCTCGTCGGGCGTCGAAAAGTTAGAGCTTGGTGCGGACGGCAGGCCCGTGCTGACGAAGGAGCCGAAGGTCGAGTTCATCGACGACGGGCCCGGCAAGCCGGTCGCGATCAACCGCTTCATCGGGCGGCGGCCGATCTTCGCGTTCGGCAATTCCGACGGCGACCTGCAGATGCTGCAATGGACCGCCGCCGGCGAGGGTGCCCGTCTAATGGGCGTCGTGCACCACACCGATGCCGAACGCGAATGGGCCTACGACCGACAGTCGCACATCGGCAAGCTCGACAAGGCGCTAGACGCAGCGGCCGCGCCCGGTTGGCTGGTCGTCGACATGAAGCGGGACTGGAAGCAGGTATTTCCGGCGGAGGCGCGTTCGAACCGGTAGGACCCCAAGTGCCGAGCTATCGAACTCGAGAGGCAGGCAATCCTCGGATCATCCGCTCAAGTCAAATCGGGAGGACAACATGACAGATCGAGCGACTCTGACCCGCCGCGACACCTTGCTCGCAGCTACGGCCCTCGCTGCCGTTTCCGCGTCGGCATCCGGATCGCCGGCGAACGCCCAGCAGGCGACGACGTTCCCCGGCGGTGCCTCCTATGCATTCGAGCGCGGGTTCCCGGCGCCGGAGGCGGCGCAGCGTCTGCACGACGAAGAGGATTTCGAGCGCGCCGTGCAGGCCTATCAGTTCTTTTTTCCCACCATCTCGCTGGAGGCCGTCTTTCAGGGCGTGCGTGATGCCGGTGTCGCGGACAACAAAGGGGCCATCGTCCTGTCCGGAGGCCCGAGCCACGTGATGTTCACGATCAACGCCGACACCCCGTACCTGCTGGCGACCTTCGATCTGAAGGAATCGGGGCCGATGGTCGTGGAGTTACCGTCGGGCCCGTTCATCGGGGTCATCAACGACCACCACTTCCGCTACGTCGCCGACATGGGCCTCAAAGGCCCTGATGCAGGCAAGGGCGGTAAGCATCTGGTTCTTCCGCACGACGACAACGGGTCGGCACGTACGGGGTACCACACGTCACGATCGAGCACGAACATCACCTTCCTGGGTGTACGTGCCGTGCCGGCCGGCGGTGACCTGAAGGCGGCGATGGAGGCGATCCGTCAGGTCAAGGTGTATCCGCTGGCGCAGAGCGCGCAGCCTCCGGCCTTTTCCTTCGTCGACAAGACCGGCCAGCCCTTCGAGGCCATCCCGCTCAAGTGGGAGGGCAACCTGCAATACTGGCAGAAGCTTCACAAGGTGATCGAGGAGGAGCCCGTCTTCGAGGAATTCCGGCCGATGTACGGCCTGCTGGCGTCGATCGGCATCCGGAAGGGCAAACAGTTCGCGCCGGACGAACGCATGAAAGGAATCCTCGAGCGCGCGGCACGCGTTGGACACGACCGGCTGATGGTGGCCAGCTTCGCATCGGACCGTCAGGACCGGACGGTCTGGCCCGATCGCAAATGGGAATGGACGGCATTGGTCTACGACAACGGCGACTTCGAGACCTCGAGCGGCACCGACATCCAGGCACGCGACCGCTGGTTCGGACAAGCGACCGCCGCGACCCAGAAGATGTTTGACCGCAGCCCGAACACCGGCTCCCTGTACTGGCTGGCTGTCCGCGACCAGAGCGGCGGATACCTCGATGGCAGCAAGACCTACAAGCTGAGCGTACCGCAGCCTGTTCCTCAAAAACTGTTCTGGTCGGTCACGCTGTACGATCCCAAGACGCGCTCGATGATCCGAACCGACCAAGACAAGGCGGCATTGCGGTCACTGGTCGAACTGAAGGACGTCCCCAAGACCGGCAGCACCGATCTCTACTTCGGCCCCACGGCGCCGGCCGGCAAGGAGGGGCAGTGGATCAAGACCAACCCCGGTCAGGGCTGGTTCGCCTACTTCCGCCTCTACGGGCCGGAACCACCGGCCTTCGATGGAAGCTGGAAGCCGGGCGATTTCGAGGAAGTCAGGGCCGGCGACGGCAGCACGATCGGCCGGAAATAAGAAGGCGCCAGGCGGCAACGAACGCGAAGCGAAGGATGCAGCCATGAAGACGCACAACACACTGCGGGGCATAGCTCTCTGGATCGCGATCGCCGTGCCCGCGTTCGGCTCCCCATCCATTGTAACCGCTCAAGACGCGACGAGCCCGCTCGTCAAGCAGTTGTACGATGGCAAGTGGCCGAGCAAGGAGGCGATCGAGCAATCGAACAAGCAGCGCCTCTACCAGCGCGGCATCGAAGCCTACATGATGACGCTTCCGATACTGAACACAATTGGGATGCGAGACGCTTCGGAAGCGAAGTTCGGCAAGGGCTACAACGTTCTGCCGATCTGGAAGGACCGGATGAACGCCAAGACCTTGGTGACCACGCCGAATTGCGACGTGATCTATTCCATGAGCTACCTTGATCTGAAGGAGGCCGGGCCGCTAGTCGTGCACGCTCCGCCCGGGGTGATCGGGATGTTCACCGACTTCAATCAGCATACACTCACCGACGTCGGCGCGGCCGGGCCGGACCGCGGTCAAGGCGGCCTCTATCTGTTGCTGCCGCCCGGATACGCGGGACCCGTGCCCGGCGGCTACCACGCCTTCCGGTCGGCGACCTACAACGTCTTCCTGTTCTTCCGGACTGTGCTGACGCAAGGCGCGGATGGACCGGACACCAAGGCCGCCGTCGCCGCCGCGGAGCAGACGCGGGTCTATCCGCTCGGCTCGGTGGAAAAAGACCGCAAGAAGATGCAGTTTCCCAATGCGTCCGACGTCGCGGTCAACATGATGTACCCGACCGACTTCTCCTACTGGGAGAAGCTGAAAACGTTCGTCGACTTCGAGCCCTCCGATGCGATGGCACCCGAGGTGCGGGGCATTCTGGCTTCCATCGGCATCGTCAAGGGTGTTCCGTTCAATCCCGACGCGACCGCGAAGGAAGCATTGAGCCGCGCCCTGGCCGATGCGCCGAAGGCGATTTTCGCCAAGCGGATCGCGGGCCGGGCCGACGGGCGGGACCGGTATTATTCCGACCGGCAGTACGTGAGCATCTGGTCCGGCATTACAGCCGACTGGTATGCTTTGACCTATCTCGACGTCGACGCCCGCGCGCAGTATTTCCAGTTCGCATATTCCTCGGCGCCCGCCATGGCGAACGACACCATCAATCAGGGCTCGAAGTATCCGTTCGCGCTTCGCGACAGCGACGGCGAGTTGTTCGATGGCTCCAACAGCTACCGGCTGCACTTGCCCGCGGGCATCCCGGCGAAGCTCTATTGGGCGGTGACGATCTACAATCCGGCCGACGGCACGATGCCGCAGACCGGTCAGCCCTTTCCCTCGCGCAACCAGTTCGACCGTCCCCCATCCAACCCGGACGGCTCGGTCGACCTCTACTTCGGGCCGACCAAACCGGATGGCGTCGATGCAAAGAGCTGGATCCAGACTTTGAGCGGAAGGGCGTTCATCGTAGCCATCAGGCTCTACGGGTCTGGCACCGAGTTCTACGACCAGACGTGGAAACCCGATGACGTGGTGAAACTCAAAGCGAACGAGAGCAGAACGGTCGGACGGCAGTGACAGGTCACGAGGGGAGCAAGATGCTGTACGCCAAACAGGTAAAGACACTTGCGGTGGGATGCTTAAGCTTCCTCGCGCTGCTTCCAAATTGGGACGCCGCTAACGCCGACGAAAGCGGCATCAGCTTCTGGATCCCCGGATTCTTCGGCAGCCTGGCGGCCGTCCCTCAGCAGGCGCCTGGTTGGTCCGTGGCCATGGTGTACTATCACACCTCGGTCTCCGCCGGCGGAGACGTGGCGCGCGCGAGAGAGATTCAGATTGGTCGCATACCGGCGAATCTGACCGCAACGCTCGACGCCAACGTCAAGGCGAAGGTCGATCTTGGGATGGTGGCCGGCACCTATGTGTTCGCGACGCCGGTACTCGGCGGGCAGGCATCTGCAAGCCTGCTCGGAATCTATGGTGCCAACAGCACCTCGCTGGCCGGATCGCTCACGGGCACGTTAACGACTCCGCTCGGTGCGATCCCGTTCTCGCGCTTCGACAGCATCGATAGCTCGATCGTTGCCTTTGGCGATCTCGTCCCGCAGTTCGCGCTGCGCTGGAACGCTGGCGTCCACAACTACATGACCTACATCACCGGCGACATCCCAGTCGGAGCCTATGACTCGAATCGCCTTGCCAATCTCGGCCTCGGCCACGGCGCGATCGATGCGGGCGGCGGTTATACCTACTTCAACCCCGAGACGGGGCGCGAACTGTCGGCCGTTCTCGGATTCACCTACAACTTCAAGAACCCCGCCACTCAATACCAGAGCGGCGTCGACATGCACCTCGACTGGGGCGCCTCGCAGTTTCTGACCAAGCAGGTCCAGGTGGGGCTGGTCGGCTATCTCTATCAGCAGGTCGGCTGCGACACTGGTTCAGGCGATCATGTCGGATGCTTCCAATCACGCGTGGCCGGTATTGGTCCTCAGTTCGGCTACATCTTTCCGCTTCGCGATGGCCTTCAGGGATACATCAACGTGAAGGGGTACTGGGAGTTTGCGGCGCAGAATAGACCGGAGGGCTGGAACACCTGGCTCACGTTTGCGATCTCGCCGACTCCGGACACAACGTCTGCCAAGCCGCTGGTGCGGAAGTACTAGCGAGGGCAGCAGCAAGGCACCTGCAATGAGCACAGGCGTCTCGAACCGTGACCGTTCCCTTCGCGTCGGCTTCAGGACGTCGATTGTCACTGTGTTCATTGCGGTCGTGCTGCTGGTCGGACTGACGCTCGTGTATTTGAGCTTCGCGCGCGTGACCGACATTACCCGGAGCGCAGCCGGCACCTTCATCGACAAGGTTGCGCAGCTCGGGGCGGACCGGATTGACTCGCAGTTCAAGAACGTTCGCGATTGCCTCGATATCCTGGGCGGACTTCCCTCAGTCCAGTCCGCGGACATCGACGACAACACGAAGCTCTATGGCCTGATGGCGGCGATGCTGCGCAACAACGAGCCGCTGTTCAACCTCTATGTCGGCTACGAAGACGGCTCGTTCCTCGAGATGGACATGATCGATCGCGCTGGCCCCGCCTTCCGGTCGAGCCTGAGCGCCCCGGAGGACGCGACGTTCCGCCTGGTTGCGATCTCCCGAACCGGCTCGGCGGCTCACACCGCCACCACGATGCTGCTGTCGGACAATCTCATTGCGCTCGATGAGAAGCCGGGGCCAGACGACTACGATCCGCGGCAGCGGCGTTGGTACAGCGACGCCTTCAGGAGGGAAGGGACCCTCCTTACCGGTCCTTACCTGTTTTTCGCGACAGGGCTTCCCGGCTACACGCTGCGCATTCCGCTGAAGGAGGGACGGCGCGGGGTCGTCGCGGGCGACATCCTGCTCAGTCAGTCCGAGGCGCTCCTCCGGCGGCAGCAGCTCGGCTCCGGAACTGCCTTCCTATTCAACGATGACGGGCGGATCGTGGCCCATCCAGAGATGAGCAAGCTGATGACGGATTTCGGAGGCCACGGAGACGAACTGCCGAAGATCGAGGCGACGAATCTGCCAGGCCTTTCCCAAGCGGTGCAGGCGGCAGAGGCCGGCGGGCACACGCACCAGTTCCTCTCAAGCAAGGCAGGCCGCACCTACGTGGCGGCGTTCCAGAAGGTCGAGAGCGCCGGCGCGGCCAATATCAGACTTGCCCTCGTCGCCCCGCTGGACGAGTTCTTCGCCGAGATCATCGCCGAACGCCGCACGCTGTTCATCACTGCGCTCGCGTTTGTCGCCGCGATGGTGCCGCTGGCATTCTGGATCGGGTCCTTGCTGGCGCGATCGTTGCGTGAGCTGGCCCGGCAGACCGACGAGATCCAGCATTTCCAACTCACGGAACGGCCGAAGCTTCGCTCGATGATTCAGGAGATCGACGACCTGGGCCGTTCGGTCTTCACCATGCGGACCGTGATCCGCAACTTCTCGAGCTTCGTACCCAAGCAGATCGTGCGCCAGTTGATCGAATCCGGCGCATCGCTGGCGCTCGGCGGCACCCGGCGCGAGATCACCGTCTTGTTCACCGACGTGGCCGATTTCACTGCAAAGACCGAGAAGGCGGATCCGTCGCAGGTCATGATCTATACCTCGCGATATTTTGCGGCCCTGTCGGAAGCCATCATGGCCAACCAAGGCACGGTCGACAAATTCATCGGCGATGCGGTCATGGCGTTCTGGAACGCGCCCGCTGATGATCCCGAGCACGCCATCAACGCGTGCCGTGCCGTGCTCGCCTGCCTGCGCAAGAACGAGCAGTTGAACGGGATCTTCGAAGCTGAGGGCTGGCCGCCCTTCGCAACACGGTTTGGCCTGCATTCGGGCGATGCAGTCGTCGGAAATGTCGGCTCGGCCGATCGCATGAATTACACGGCACTCGGCGCCACGATCAACCTGGCTTCGCGCCTGGAAAGTCTAAACAAAAGCTACGGCACCCGGGTGCTAGTCTCGGCGGCGATCAAAGATCGCGCGGCGGCTCACTTCGTTTTCCGAAGCGTCGATCGCATGCAGCCGAAGGGTTTCGCGGAATCCGTTCCGCTCTTCGAGCTCAGATGCGAGCGGATAAGCGAGACCTCGTTCGAATTGGAGTTCTGCCGACGCTGGGATGCCGTCTATGCCGTTGTTGAATGCGGGGACCACGCGGCTGCTCTTGGCATGGTCTCGCAATTTCTCGCCGAGTATCCCGGAGATGGTGTGGCCGAGTTTCATGCGAGGCGCCTTCGTGCGTCAGACGTCATTCCGCTCCAGCGTCTAGCCGAGAGGCATCACACATGAGCGCGGCGAGGCTCCATGACGTCGATCGGCGAGAGATCCTAAGGGTCGCGACAGGAGCCGCTGGCGCGATGCTCGCCGCACCCGCGCTGGCGCAAGCGAGAACGAAGCTGCGGCTGGGCTACCTTCACGTCGTGGCGGTCGACGGACATATCTGGACCGGGCTGGATCGTGGCGCGTTCGACAAGCAGCGGCTCGAGTTCGAGCTGCACGAGTTCAACACGGGGCCGGAGGTGTTCGAAGCCATGGCTGATGGTCGGTTAGATGTGCTGTCGGCCGGCGGCGTGATCTCCAACTATCTGGCGCTCGGGCGAGGACGCGCCTTCGTCATGAACGACATCGAGGTGGCAACGGCGCAGCTCTGGGTGAGGCCAACCTTGGGCGTCAACACGTTCGCCGATCTCAAAGGAAAGCGGATCGCGACGACCACCAGGACGACGGCGCACATCTTTTTAGACCGGGCGCTCCGGGCGAACAACGTGGATCCCTCTCAGGTCGAGATCGTCGACGGCAGCATGTCCGGGGCGGTCCGCGCTTTCATGTCCGGCGAAGTCCCGGCCGTCGCGCTCTGGGTTCCGTTCAACATCACAGTCCGCGAAGAAATGCCGGATGCCATCAAACTCGTGGACGCCTCCGCCTTCTACCCCCAATCCGCCGTGCTCGGCGGATGGGTGGCGAGGCCGGACTACTACTCGGACAACAAGGACGTGTTGGTCCGGATCATCCGCGACTGGGCTGAGGCCAACGACTACATGGTCCGCAATCCCGGTCCGGCCGCGCAGGCGCTACACGACAATCACTACGGCCAGGCAAAGCTCTCGGATATCACCGAGGCCTTTAAGGCCCAGAAGATGTTCACGTCGAGAGAGTGGAGGCGTCTCTACACCGACGGGACCGCGGTCAAATGGCTCCAGCAGGTCAGCGACTTCTTCGTGGCGGAGGGCCGCATCGCCAATCCGGTCCCCGCCACTGAATATTTCGATTCGAGCCTCTACTTGGCGGAGGTCAGATGACAACCGGCCGAAGCTGCTTGATTTTGCTGGTGGCGCTCGCGTCGGTACGCCTGCCTTTGCGCAAACGACCGGGAGGCACCGGTCAACAATCGAACGATATCTCGCGGCCGTTACACCGGATCGATCTGCTCCAGAGCGCGAGGCGCTCGCGGCGATGAAGCTCGCTGCCGAAGCCTATGGCGACGAGCGGCTGAGATGGATCCGCGCCTCGCCTTCTGCCCGCCGCTCTTCGGAACGTCGCGCCAAGACCGCGTCATCGCTCGCGACTTCGACAGATCTTTCGCCAGAGCCTCGCGGTCTCCTCCGGAGAGAGGCGTTGCATGATAGCGAGGAGCCATCTGTATAACCTGGCGTCAGACGGCACCGGCGCAGCTACTCGAACGAAGGCCAGCAACCGTCTTCCTCATGGTGGCCGGTGCGCTCCGTGCAGGTATTGTTCAACAGACGCTGGCCGACCTCTCGCCAGATTGCGTCTGCCCCGTAGAAACGAGTGGCGTCTGTCTTCTGAATTTCCACGATCCGCTCGCAGCGGCTACAGGTGACCCGCAGCATGTGACGGCTGATCTCAGACAGCTTGTGCGCCTGGATCGGCTTTTCGGCGCGAGCGGCACCGCCGCGCGCGTCCCCGAGGAGCGATGCCCAGTACGCAGCCGGCAAGTCGTCGGCCGGACCGACGGCCGGCGTGGAAGGGGTGTTTTTGCCGACGGCAAGGGCATTGGCCAGCTTCTGGATCGGTTTCATGGTCGGAAAGCGCCAACTAGCGGGTCGGTCGGTCATGACCAGAATAGAACATAACAAGAACAAAAGTCGAGCCTGCTTCTCAGAAAAATGCTTCCGTCCGCCTGGCCGTCTGTCGGAACTGGTCGCGGTCGTTCGCCTTGAATCCGAGCCGACCTGAACCGGAGTTCTGCGTACCATGGCCCCGCGCGCCAACTGGAAAGGCTTTTTGAGGCTCTCTCTGGTCACCTGTCCGGTGGCTCTGTATCCGGCGACCTCGGAGAGCGAGAAGATCTCGTTCAACCAACTCAACCGGGCGACGGGCCATCGGATCAAATACCTGAAGGTCGACGCGGATACCGGCGACGAGGTACCCAACGAGGACATCGTCAAGGGCTACCAGCTTGAAAAGGACCAATTCATCGAGGTGACGAAGGAGGATCTCGAAGAGATCGCATTGGAGTCGACGCGAACCATTGAGATTGACGAGTTCGTCGATAGGTCCGACATCGACCCGAGGTATCTGATCCGTCCCTACTACCTGCGTCCCGACGGCAAGGTCGGTCACGACGCCTTTGCCGTGATCCGCGAGACCATACGCGAGATGGACAAGGTTGCGATCGGGCGGGTCGTGCTGACCAATCGCGAGCACATCATCGCGCTCGAGCCGTTGGAGAAGGGTCTCGTCGGTACGCTGTTGCGCTACCCCTACGAGGTCCGCTCCGAGCAGGAGTATTTCGACGAGATCCAGGACGTAAAAGTCACCAAGGATATGCTCGACCTCGCAAAGCACATCGTCAACCAGAAGACGGGCACGTTCGACCCCGAGAAATTCGAGGATCACTATGAGTCCGCGCTGGTCGACCTGATCAACCAGAAGCGCGCAGGCAAGACCATCCGCCCGAAGGAGCGGCCCAAAGGTGAAAACGTGGTCGATCTGATGGAGGCGCTGCGGCAGAGCGTCGGTCGGGAGGCTGCGCCGGCGAAGGCAGCAAAGCCTGCCAAGAAGCCGCGCAAGGCGACGGCGGGCCAGAAAGAGATGTTGATGCCGATCCAAGGCAAGAAGCCGGCGAAGGAAGCGGCGAAGAAACCCGCGACGGGCCAGCGGCGGAAGTCGGCTTAGGCGGTCGATGTCCGGGGCACCGGCGGTGCATCAGGAAGCCGCCGCTTAACGCGCGATAAAGTGCTTCAACCGGACGCTTCGATGACCTTCAATATCGGCATCATCTCGGATACGCACGGCCTGCTCAGACCGGAGGCGCTGCGCGTGCTGGCCCAAGTCGACCACATCATTCACGGCGGCGACATCGGCGATCCCGAGATCATCACCGCGCTGCGGAGAATTGCCCCCGTCACGGCGATCAGAGGAAATGTGGATACGGGCGAGTGGGCCACCGAATTTGCCGAAACCGAGTTCGTGCGGCTCGCCGGACGGCTGTTCTACGTTCTGCACGACCTCAACACCCTGCAGATCGATCCCGTAGCTGAGGGCATCGATGTTATTGTTTCCGGCCACTCCCACGTGCCGAAGATCAATACCGTCGACGGCTTGCTTTACGTGAACCCAGGAAGTGCAGGGCGCCGACGCTTCAAGCTGCCGATCACGCTCGCGAGCCTCGAAGTCGCGCCCGACGGACTGAAACCGATCATCCACAATCTTGAAGTCGGATAGGCCGCGCCGCGGCACTTCGAGCCAGGCGAAGCTTTCCGCTCCATCTCGGCCGCCGGATTCTAAGCTGCGCCCATGGGCATGCGCGCGGCCTGAGTGCTGAGGACTACTCCGCTTTTGTACTTTGCTTGCCGAAGACCGCACTTCTCGACGGCGCCCGTGCGGCGGGCTTTGGCCGCGACGTCCGTACCTCATGGTCGAAGCCGGTGCTGGCCGACTTCTTCGTCGCCGCGATTCCGTTCGATCTTGCCGCAAAGCATTGCGGCGCCGGCGGCTTCATAGCGCTCGACAACACGCGACCGATCGAATTCCTGCTGCATCTCTACTTCGGGAAGACGGCCGACGACCTCAAGAACTTCGCTCTGCGCGATCTCGGCATCCTGCGTACGAACAGAGAGACGTCGTTCAGCGCTCGCTTCGGCGACGCCGACGAAGCGCATGCGTGCTTTCACTACAGCCAAGTGCTGGACCGCATCGAGGTCCGTTCCGCCGACATCTACCAAAGGGCGGTCGCGGCGATCCTGGACGGACCCCTGCGGACGACCGAATACGCCGTCGACCTTGCAGCCCGCGCCGCGTGTCAGGTCGGGCAGTTCTTCGAGAAGCGAGGCGACAAGGATCTAGCCGAACGGCTTTATCGTTTCGGCGGCTCGGCCGATTGCGCGCGAGCGCCTCGTCCGGATGCTGTACGCGAAGGGCGACAAGGAAGCGGCTGAGAATCTGCTGCGGGACATGATCGACGATCCCGAAAGCGACGACGAGCATCTCTTCGCGACGGATTTCTACGCGCGCAAGTTCGGCGGACGGCGGACAGGTCTGTGCACTGAGTTGCTGCGGTCGGGGCGGACGATCGTCGTCGACGACACGCATCGCGGCAATCCCGAGGCAGGGGTCGCCGGCGTGCTGCGGCGCCAGGGCGGGCAGGTCTACTTCGCGGAGAACACGCTTTGGCACACGCTGTTCGGGCTGTTGTTCTGGGATGAGCTTTTCGAGTCAGGCCAGCTTCACAGTGGTTTCGACTGGGTCCCGCAGTGTCTTCGCGACCGGACCTTCTATCGACGGTTCGCCTCGCAGATCGACAGCAAGCTCGCGGAGGTCAGATCCGGGAATGCGCTTCCAATCGTCCTGCGCACCGTTGCCGCCAGATGGGACCGACCCAACGGAATCTTCGCTTGGGACCACGTGCAGATGGGCGCACTGCGTGCCTTGCTCGAAGGCGCCGGCGCGGACGGCTTGGCCGAGATTGTTCGGGCGATGTGCGACGACTTCGGCGGCATGCGGGACGGCTTCCCCGACCTGATGCACGTGCGCGACGGCAAGCTGTCCTTCGTCGAGGTCAAGGCGGAGGGCGACGCCATACGCCGCAACCAACTGACCCGTCTGCGCCAACTGGAGCCGGTATTGCGATGTGCTGAAGGTACTTCAGATGCTCCGGCGTCAGAAAGGCAGTCACGACTTCAGTCTCAGTCTTTGTTGGCAGCTGTGAACGCTGCGGCGTACACCTTCTGCCTGCGCAGCAAAGCGGTAACCGTCTCATCACTGACGTAGGTTGTGAAAGAGTTCAGGCTGATGAGCTTGCGGGCCCGAGGCGACCTCACTAGGAAGGGTGTGCGTGATGAGACGTGCGCTGCGCTTCGTACGCACATATGCCCCTAGCAAGCTACTAAATTACATCGAGCGATAGAAAGCTGATGTGAAGTAGTTCACAGTGAGGCGAAAACGAAATCCCCAATTCTCGAATGATAGGTGGAGGGTTTGCTTGCAGGAAAAGTCTCCCTCGGACCTCAAGACCCGTTTGGAGAGACATGAAGGATGCCTGGGAAACTCTACGGGGGAATAATGGAGAGACTTGCGGAGGAGTCCGCCATCTCCAGAATGTCTCGGACGTCTATCACACCGTAAAACGCTTAGATCAGACAGTTCATAGTTTTATGCGTTGACGATAGAAGCGCCAGACCGCTAGGTGGGATCACCCAGCGCCAGTCGATAGGATCAGCGAACCACGACAAACTCCCCCCCGATGACGTGCTTGTCGCTGCGCCGGTGCATCGCCTCTGAAAACGACGTTCCACCGCGAGGTAGGGAAGCTGATGCGATCCGGAACGCTATCGGCTGTTGCGGCCGGCTCGACTGATTTGCGCCTTAAGCCCTCGTCCAGAGCTCGCGCGCGGCAATCCCGATGAGAAGTCGACCGGTCAGCCAAAACAGCTCTGTCATATGCTTGGCCCCATGATCTGGGAGCAGAACTAGAATGACGCCTTCGTCGGTTTGTCCGAGTACGGTCTTTAAGCCCCAACGTTGCTGGGACCGTAGATCGTTCGCGTTAAGGCGAAAAAATGTGAGCAGCAGAGTTGACAGGACACCCCTTTTCCCGAACGGGCCAAGGCTTTCATATCGCCAAGGGTCGTTGTTGCTGCCGGGGTCCTGATGAGCTTGCGGTAGCTGAGGGCGATACTGAGCCGTCTGTGACGCCGAACGTATTCATTTGCCAACTGATAGGGGTATGGTCGCAAAGCCCATGAGAACACCCACAAGCACCGGCGATCGCAGTACTGGGTGTCTTGGACATGGCGTGCTCCTTGTCTTGGCGCCCCTGGCCAGCTTATCGCTGGCGGGGCAGGAGCACGGCCGGACCATCCCATTAACGGACTTCAGGCAACAATTCCTTCCCGAACGGCGGGGACTACCGTTCACGACGTCGGGGCTGCGAGGACGAGTGCAATATTGCGTTTACACTCTCACCCCACTGGCAGGGTAAATTGAAGGGCTGTACCCGGGCCGGCCGAACGAGAGGCCCATATTCGTCCCCCATGAGCTTCGACGATCGATCGGCAGATCGATAGTCCCATGCCCATGCCACCGGGCTTGGTGGTGTAGAATGCGTCGAACAGGCGGTCAAAACTCTCCGGCTTCAGTCCCGGGCCCGAATCCCGCACGGCGACGAGCACCCCGCCCGATGCATCTTTTCCGGTGCTGATTAGCAACTCTCGCGCCCCTTCACTGACCGCGCTCATCGCTTCGACGGCGTTGATGATCAAGTTGAGGATCACTTGTTGCAGTTGGACTCGATCTCCTTGAATGAGCGGCAAGCCCTCCGCGAGTTGTGTCTGCACCGAGATGCCGTTCTTTAAAATTTCGCCGCGGGTCAGGGCAATGACCTCAAGGATTGCTCCGTTGATCTCCAAGGTATCCTTCCGTGGGGGCGCCTTCTTGATTAGGGCACGGATCCGGCCTATGACGTCGGTGGCTCGGTTGCCTGCCTTGACGGTGTTGCCGAGCGCCTCCTGGGCCCGCTCCAGATTTGGCGGCTGGGCATTTAGCCAGCGCAAGGCAGCTCCGGCATTGGTAACTGTCGCCGCGATTGGCTGCATGACTTCATGGGCAATCGAGGCCGACAGCTCTCCCATCGTTGCGACGCGATTGACGTGCGCGAGCTGCGTCTGCGCCTCCCGCAACGCTTCCGACGCTAACATCAGCTGGTTGGTCCGTTCTACGACACGTTGTTCGAGTTCCTCATTGAGCCCCTTGATTTCGGCCTTGGCTCGCTTGAGCGCGGCGGTTTCGACAATGTCCCAATTCCCGTGTCGCCTTGCGAGGACAAACTGGTGTGTACGCACCACATCCAGGATTTCATGAGCTCCGCACGTCGCAAGCGGGTACGTGCACAGTAGGGCGAGGCTCTGATTGCCGATGACCTCGTTGAGACCATCTTCATAGTCGCAAAAGTGTCTCCAGAAGTCCTTCTTTGATAGCCAGGTGGTATCCGCGGTCGCTCTCATTCCGGCGTACCCTCTGGCCGATACGCGAGCGAACTTCTCATACAAAGCGTTTGTTACCCTCTTGCCATCAAACGTCCCGCCCTGGAGAAACCAATCGCTTGCCGACCCAATTTCCATCCTGGAGTCCGCCAGGTGTCGATCAAGGTCAGGCACCGCGGCTTTCAATGCAGCTGTGGCTTCTTCGATCGTAAAAGGCGCGGCAACAACCCACAGGCAATACTCCTCCCTCCCCAAACCCGACTTGAAGAATTCGATCAACGTGTCGAGGAGATCCTCTCTCGTCTCATAGAAGAGGCAAAAGTGGGCACCCCAGGCCACCATGTCGCCAACGACTTCGATTCCGGTCTTCCGCATCTCTGTTGTCATTGGGTCACCTCCAATTTCCAACGTTCCGGTCGCGCAAACAAAAGTTCTACTGCGGCCGCAGCAGTAGCGATTGGCGTTTTGATCATGATGGTGCTCTAGGTCAGTATCGAATTCCGACCCAACGGTCGGGAAGGTTAAGCCGACTTCTTATGCTCGGCCATGAATTTCCTTCCCGGGATCGAAAGCGCCATGAACTTTTTGTTGTTGAGGCATGTCAGTGATGCTGACAGTTGATCGAAGGTCTGACGCGCATCGGCTTTACCAAGGGGCGCATTCGTCGGCTAAAGTCGTGGGGTGCTCATCGCTGTATCCACCAATAATCGATTAGGCGACGACATTCGCGTGTGGGCCCTTCGCGACATATTGCGCTGGCGCAGTTGACCGCTGTGGGGGCCACCTCGGCGCAGTCTTGAACGGCGAGGTGGCAAACCACGGCAATGGCAGACTGATAAGGTTTGGCTGCAAACCTTATCAGTCTCACGAAAAGCTTATGAGTCACAAAGTAGGCGCTAAGTTCCGTGAGCAGCGTCTTTCTCCCTCTCTCGCCAATTTGTATCTCTTAATCGACGCTCCTAGTCGTCGGAGCGCCATTGCGGCGCATGATCCTGAGATTGATCGGACCATGCTTTTCGAGAGTGACCTTGCAACGCCGGAGAGGGAAATCACCTCTGGCAATGGAGTCGATCGACGATCGTTATTGCCGCTCGCCGGCCGGCGTGATGCCGTACCGAGAAAGACCGTGAGTCGTATGGCACGCGAAGCCGACGCTTCTATTTCTGCAGAGATTTCTGAGCCGCCTTCAGTCGCTGAATCAACAATGAATGCCATCGCGACTTGCAGGAGTGGTGTTACGAAACACGCGCAATCAGCCCCGGGAATTGTGCGTACATGGCGCACGAGAACGGCAAAAATCGCGCGGGGCACTGCGAGCATTCAGGCCCCGTGTGAATAACTCAAATTGGCGATGTGGTTTGCCTTGGTAGGGCCAAGCCGGCCCTTCTGAATGCTTGCGACTGTCAGAGGCGGCATACGGGCGGTGTCATTTGCCACCCGCGATCTTTTCCAGCAGCGATTAAGCGGTCGCACCGGCCGATTCGGATATGCCTGGTAGAGGACGGCCCCAACGAGCGCCTGGAAAGGAGTATCCGTGGAGGGTAGCCGGAAGGGCCCTTGGCGGCGCGCACGATCCTGATGGCGCGTCTCTCTTTTTGAGAGGTAACTTTCGATGTTGATCTTGTTTGCACATGTGACCGTCCTCCACTTGCCTTGCGGATCGGCCGCGCTGATGCCATTCTACGTGCACGGAAATAGCATACGCACGGTCGTTCCCTTGTTTTCCGCGCTCTGGATATTAATGGTTCCATTGGAGCGTTCGACGAGGCGTTTGACTTGCGTGAGACCCAACCCTGTACCTGTGCCGATTTCCTTCGTCGTGAAGTAGGGCTCGAAGGCTCGTTCGAGCACGTCCGGGCTCATGCCGCTCCCATCGTCGGAAACCGATATCTCGACCCAGGGAGCGTCTATCTGCACGCAGACGTTCCGCGCGCTAATACTGATCGTCCCACCTTCGGGCATCGCGTCGCTTGCATTCTTGCAGAGATTGAGGAGTGCAAGATGGAGCTCCTCCGGATCAGCTTGGAACTGCCCGAGACCCGGGTCGATGTGCGTGTCGACAACAACGTCAGCGCGTAGCGTCTGGTCAACCAGATCACCGATGTCCACGATATGGTCATGGGAGACGGGCCGAGCTGTGCTGCAATACGGACGATCGCTGTCCAGCAGTTTGCGGCTGAGCGACGCGCCGCGCTGGATTGCGCGGCGGAGCCTTTCAACGATCACAGCGCGATCTTGCGCGTCAGTCTTTACATCAAGTAGCCGCAGGCCTCCATCGATAACTGCCAAGAGATTTGCGATGTCATGGACGAAGATCTTCGTGGTGTCTCGATCGATGTCCGCGGGCCCGCAGACCGGAATATCGATGGAAATGATTTTGCACCGGACGCCCGAGGTCTCTCCATCTGCTCCTTGCAAAGGGATCTCCGCCCGCCCATTACGGACATTTTTAGATGTCGCCTCGGTCACGGCGGAGAGATCTATCGCGAACGCTCCGTCTCCGATCGGAACAGGGGCCGCATCTGGTAGCGAAAGAATAGCCCCCAAGGCTGACTTCAACGTTTCTCGCAAGCTCACGACCGACATTCGCGCCTCCCTCAAGTTCTCGTCACAGGCCGACATGCGACACCCGACGAGAACGACTTTGGACCGATTTGGAGACATCGGTCGCCATAAGTTCTATATCCCTACGTTATCGCGGCCCTCGCGAGGCGCGGATCCGACTTCGACACTAGAAGGGATCCTTACAGTCACATCGACCTTAAAGGAACAGCCGCGCCCGATTAGACGCCGGACGAGCGCGGTATCCTCGAAACACAATAGCGATAGGTTAAGGCGCACGCGAGCGCGGCGATAATGGCGGTGAAGATGCTCACCTCGGTGAAATCAGATGCGTATGAAGTAAGCCCGGTGATCTTCAACGTTGATCTCAGTTGCTTGTGATGGTCATCAACAGGCCCGCGAGCTCTTCGGACGTGACTCTCTTGGGCATCTATGGCTGTCGGAGATGACCTAGGAACGCTATCCTCTAACCGGACGTCCTGTGGCGGCGCCCACCGGGATGTTGAGACGCGGGGTGATGGAAAATTGCATTCCGTCCGCGTTTCAGGCGCGGCACTACATCCATTCCCATTGGGAATTGACTCTATGCCTACCAATGTCTCCCAACAAAATGATAGAGGGGACTAGCGCGTCGGATCGACCGGAAGCCAAAGCTTGGGGACCATGAGCGGTGAACGAGACCGAAGGGCAACCGCTTGCTCTGAAGACGAAATAGCTATGTTGGGCGACGCTATCGTCCATGTCGTCGACGACGACGAGCTCATGAGGCATTCGATCGACGATCTTCTGCGATCAGTTGGTTATACCGTGAAGCTCTACGGTCGTGCGGAGGATTTTCTTGCTGCCGATCTAGCTGATGTGCCTGGCTGCGTGATCATCGACGTCAGGATGCCGGGGCCCAGCGGGCTCGAACTGCAGGCGTCGCTCGCCCGGCGTAATAACCGTTTGCCAATTATCCTGATGAGCGGCTATGGCGATATCCGCATGTCAGTTCAGGCGATGAAGGCAGGCGCTGTTGACTTCATCGAAAAGCCTTTTCGGGACCAGGAGATGTTGGAGGCAGTTGCCAACGCGATCCGAACGTGGAAGCCGCCATCGCCGGCGCCGGACAGGCTGTCGGAATTGCGCAAACGATACGAAAGCCTGACCGCACGTGAACGCGAGGTCATGGCACTAGTGTGTGCAGGCCAAATGAACAAGCAAATCGCGGGCGCATTAGAGATCCAGGAGACCACCGTGAAATTTCATCGGAGCGCGGTCATGACGAAGATGATGGCCAGCAGCCTCGCGGAATTGACCCGGATGGCGGCACTTCTGGAAGGCGAGGAGTAGGTGCTCATCGAAGCCTGTCCAAAATGACAGGACTAACCTCAGCCGTGGGAGAGTAGGCGAGCGCGTCGAATAGGCGCAGTTTCGCTTCATGAACAAGAAAGCTCTCATCTGCGTCGTCGATGACGATGCCCTCCTCCGGGAGTCGTTGAATTACCTGCTGCGTGCTGCTGGCCACGAAGTAGCCTGCTTCGGGAGCGCGGAGTCCTTCCTCGATTCCGAAGAGAGCGAGCGCTGTGACTGCGTGGTCGCGGACATCGATATGCCGGGGCTGTCCGGTATCGATCTGGTCGAGCGCGTCGTCGAGATGTCGGATCCACCTAAGGTCATTCTCATTACCGGGCGCCCTGAAGAGTCGTGGCGCGAACGCGCGATGTACTCCGGAGCGGTCTGGTTTTTCAGGAAGCCAATCGAGGCGCAATCGCTGCTCGACATCGTTCAACGGAGCGTTGCCGCATAACGGACGTCCAGCCGGATCTCGTTGCGAACGAAGTCCCCTGACGAGAGCCTGCTTGACGGGCTAGCTGACGAAATAAGAAGGAGCCACCATGGAATTCCACCAAATTCGGTATTTCGTAGCCCTTGCCAAGTGCATGAATTTTACTCGGGCGGCCGAACAGTGCAACGTCTCTCAACCCGCGCTGACCAAGTCAATTCAGAAGCTGGAGTACGAACTTGGTGGCGCACTGGTTTTCCGTGAAAGGCACCTCAGCCAGTTAACAGACCTTGGAAAGCTAATGCTGCCCACGCTGGAGCGGACGCTGCTCGCCGTCGAGGAGGCTCGCACCAATGCTAAGAAATTCAAGCGGAAGAACGTCGCCACACTCCGGGTGGCCCTGACACCGATGATCTCGGCGTCGATCCTGGCGAAACCGATCGCCGCGCTCACGACCCAGCTACCGGGCCTCCAAGTCGATCTGGTCGACGCTGAATCCTCTAACGTCTTCGAAGGCTTACTGAGCGGCGACGTCAGCGCCGCCCTGGGTAGCAGCTGCATTGGGCCAACGCCCGAACGCATCGAGCGTTTCAGCTTGTTCCGCGAAAGAGTCTTTGTCGCATGCGCCGAGGGGAGCCGGATGGCAGAGGAGTCCACCGTTAGCCTGAAGGATCTGCGATCCGCGAAATGGCTCGAAGCGATTGACTGCGAGATCTACCGCGCGTTCCGCGAGCACCTCTGTGAGGGGCAGGTCGCACAGCCCGGGCACCGCGCGCAAGGGCTGCAGCACCTGCAGCACCTAGTTAGCGCAAACCTTGGCGTTATGCTAACCCCAGAGCACGCGCCGGCACTGCCGGATGCTGTCGTCCGTCCTATCGTGGACTTCGACTTCAAACACACTGTTGAGCTCTTTGTTGTCGGTGGACGCCAATACTCGCCTGCGCTCGAGGCTTTTATAAAGATTTGCAGGCGATTCGATTGGCAGACGCTGCTAACAAAGGGGCAGGCGCGGATCGCGCCAAAGACAGATCCGTTCACCACCATGCCCCGACGTCAACGTGACGCGGAAGTCGTCCGCATCACAACTTAGGGTGGAGCGACGCACGGCCTCCGGCGCTATAGCCTCGTCGCTATCGTTTCGATACGACTGCCCGTCATGCGGCCATTTCCCGACTTCCGTCCAATGGCAGAGTACGAACGCCCGCTCACATGTTCGGATTGCGGCGTAGACGCGCCACGAGGCCCTCAATTGTCCCAGCGAGTAGCTCGGGGAGGCCCGGCTTTCAAACGTCTAGAAAGGCGTTGCTTGCGTGGCTTGTCATGGCGACGGCCGTGGATGGTGCGGAAACGGCCTCAAAATGTGACGGAAAGAGTGGCTTCGCAAACTACTAGATAGACCCCAGATGATATCAGGTGGAAGCTCGGATAAGTTCCCGCCGATCATCGACTCTGTTGCGATGAAGTTTCAGCACGGGAACGCCGACTTCTTGCAACTGGATCGGTCTAGAGAATTTCGCACGAGGTCCGGGTGTGTCAGCCAACAACCGGCCGGGTTTGCGAAACATCCTGTCATCGATTCCATAACCAAAGGGAAGTTGCAGTCCCTGGATGTCGATGGGAAATCGTTCCGGCTTACCTTGACGGATGTGTTGGCAAACTCACGGGATCCGAAGACTGGGTGCACGCGCAGTGAACACTGGTCGTCGTTTGAGTGATTGATTGTCCGGGTTTAGGCGCACCAACTGGGCCCTTCGGCGGTGCGCGCTGCCAGTCAACCGATGTGCGGAGTAACGATTTGATCAAGCGACACATAGAGACACTACTCCATGAGCAGAGCGCCCGCGCATGCCCGCCAATCCCTTCATTGATCTCAGGCGTTTCCTGACCGGAAACACCAACGACTATATGCATCGGGGGCTGGCGCTACATGATCCTGGCGCTGTTCTGGGTGCTCACGATTGCCGCCATCGGGATGGCCGAGCGAAATTGGCAGAAGGATCCGACGCAACGCACCGGCCGTCATCTGGGTGTCTGGGTCGTCAGGGTCTCACCGGCAGCCTGTGGTTACGGGCATGTTATGGAAGCTACCGCTGCCGGCGTCCGATGGACTGCAATACTGGATCGAGCAGGAGTCAACCAATGCGGCATTCGAGTTTCATCGTACATTCCTGAAGGATGTCGTGCGGCCTCACATGACGATCTTTGGGCCCCTTGTTTTTCTGGCCGAGCTGATGTTTGCGGGATCGATGATCCTCGGACTTGCGGTGCGCTTTGCCGGCGTCCTGGCCGTCTCCTACACGGTGCAGCTCTGGCTTGGCCTCTGCGGCAACGCCTCTGAGTGGCCTCGGACTATAATGAGTTAATCTCTTGAATGAACGAGATCGACAGTGAGAAACAACGGAATAGATGTCCTATGGAGAGACGGCGAACGCATATTCTGTCGAGAATGGCGAACAAACAGTAATGGCGAGCAAACGAGGGTTTTCACCGTCAGCAACTTGGCTGCGATCCCATCCGCTGACAGCCTGGCCCGTCTCTCTCATGAATATGAATTAAAAGATCGGCTTCACGGCGCATGGGCGCTTTGCCCTCTCTCGCTCGTCAATCGAAGTGGGCGCGTTGCATTGCTCCTCGAGGACAATGGCGAGGAACCTCTCGAGGCTCTGCTCGGGACACCATTTGAGCTTGGCCGCTTCTTGAGGCTCGCCGTCAAGTTGACTGAGGCGCTCGCTTGTGTTCATCAACAGGGGCTCGTCCATAGAGACCTGAAGCCCGTGCATATTTTCATTGCGCTCGGCGAGGAGCATGTCCGGTTGACCGGATTCGGAATCGCGACACAGCTACAGCGCACGCGGCGTATGTCCGAACTGCCCGAATATGTCGCGGGCACTCTTGCCTACATGGCGCCGGAACAAACTGGCCGCATGAATCGTTCTGTTGATGCGCGTAGCGACTTGTACTCGCTCGGTGTGATCCTCTATCGCATGCTAACGGGCACGCTCCCATTTACCGCGTCAGAACCTGGCGAGTGGATTCATTGCCATATAGCGCGAACGCCAGTACCTCCAGAACAGGGACTAGCTGACATTCCGGCCCAAGTTTCGGATGTCATCATGAAGCTGCTCGCGAAACCCGCGGAGCATCGATACCAGACGGCAGTCGGTCTCGGACATGACCTACGGCGCTGTCTTGTGGAATTTGAAACGAATTACCAGGTTGTTCCGTTTCCGCTAGCAGAGCTAGATTTATCAGACCGTCTGCTCATCCCTGAGAAGTTATATGGCAGAGAGGAGCAGATCGGAACGCTTACGACGGCTTTTGATCGCGTCGTCCGGAGCGGCACTCCCGAGCTGGTACTGGTATCTGGGGGCTCCGGTATAGGCAAGTCTGCGATCGTTGGAGAACTACGTAAGGTCCTCATGTCAACGCATGCGCTATTTGCATCAGGAAAGTTCGACGAGCGGAGGCGAGATATTCCGTACTCGACATTGGCACAGGCCTTCCAGGGGCTTGTACGCCAATTGCTCGGGAAAACCGAGAACGAGTTACGAGGATGGCGCAACGCTCTTCTGGAATCAATCGGACCAAACGGCAGGCTCATTACCGATCTCGTGCCTGAACTCGAGCACATTATCGGTGAGCAACCGGTGGTACCAGAACTCCCTCCTCAACAGGAAAAAGGTCGCTTTCAGCTGGTACTTCGTCGGTTCGTCGCGGTTTTTGCGAGACCGGAACATCCGCTAGTGCTTTTTCTCGACGATCTGCAATGGCTCGATGCTGCAACGCTGGACCTCATTGAGGATATGACAACGCGGCTAGACCCGCGTCATATGCTTTTAATCGGTGCCTTCCGCGACAATGAGGTCGACGCGCTTCATCCGCTTTCACGCACGCTGAAATCAATGAGCGATGCAGGAACCGCAGTCACGGAGATTCGTGTCGATGCCCTTGAGCACCATCATCTAGCGCAACTAATAGCGGATGCGCTGCACTGCGATCACGAACGCGCCGCATCGCTTGCGGGGCTAGTGCATACGAAGACCGATGGTAATCCGTTCTTCGTGGGTCAGTTCTTGAATGCTCTGGTGGAGCGCAACGCGATTGTTCCCGATCGCGCTTCGGGATGTTGGCATTGGGATGCCGAAAACATTCAGGCGTCGCGGCACACGGAGAACGTCATTGAACTGCTGGTCGAAAAGATCAAGCGTCTTCCGGAGGCGTGCAAGAAGGCGCTACAGGAGCTTGCATGTCTGGGCAACACGGGAGATGTTCTGGTCATCTCCAGAATTCGACAGTCAACTGAAAAAGATGTGGATGCGGATCTATGGGAAGCATGCCAGTTGGAACTTATAGAACGCTTGCCGGATGAGTACCAGTTCGTCCACGATCGGATACAGGAGGCCGCGTACTCGCTCATACCCGAGCAAACACGCGCACAAAAGCACCTGCAAATAGGAAGACTTCTCGTTGCACATACTCCCGCGGCGCATCTCGAGAAAGCGATCTTCGACATAGTCGGGCAACTCAATCGGGCCGTCAGTCATATCGTGACCGGCGAGGAACGCGAGCGACTGGCTAACCTTAATCTGATCGCCGCCCGGCGTGCCAAAGCATCATCAGCTCACACTTCTGCACTTAAATACCTCATCGCGGGGGCCGCTCTATTAGAGGAGAATAGTCAGCTTCGTCTACGCGATTTGACATACGCACTCGAATTCGAGCGTGCAGAATGCGAATTTCTGACGGGTGAACTACTGGCCGCGGACGCGCGCCTCGAGAGATTGAACATCCTTGCCGTCGGTACAAAAGAGCGCGCCGCCGTCACCTGCCTGAGGATGGATATTTGCACCGCAAATGGCCAGAGCGATTGTGCGATTGCTATCGCGCTGGACTTCCTGGCGCACGAAGGCATTCACTGGTCTGCCCATCCTGCGGACGAGGAGGTGCGCCGGGAGTACGACCAGATCCTGCATATTCTGAACAGCCGGCCTATTGATGAGATCCTCAGGGCCCCATCCATGGAGGATCCAACATCGCTGGCTGTCATGGAAGTATTAATCAAGGCGCAGACGCCTGCCATGTTCACGGACCTGAACCTCGCGTCACTAGCAGTCTGCAGGGCAGTAAGCATCAGTCTCGCGCATGGCAATAGCGATACGTCGTGTTTTGCTTATGTAATGTTCGCGCGCGTTGCCGGCCCACGTTACGGCCAGTACGACGCGGGCTTCCGGCTTGGTCAAGTGGGATTCGACCTCATCGAACGGCAGGAAAACAGGCGATTCCGTGCGTCGACGATTTTGGTGTTTGTGTTCACCGGCCTCCGCTGGATCAAGCACGTTCGGTCGAGTAATGCCTTGATCCACCGCGGTTTCACGGATGCAAACAATATTGGAGACCTGCTGTATGCCTCGTACGCTCGGAACAACCTGAATTCGCATCTTCTCTTTGCCGGCGACCCACTGGACCATGCCGAGCGCGAAGCCGAGTGGGGACTCAATTTCGTGCGAAACGCACGCTTTGGGCTCGTCGAACACATCATCGCGACTCAACTTGCGTTGATCAAGGCGTTACGCGGGTCAGGTAAACAACCTGCTTCCCTCGGCTATGAGGACATGGACGAGCATCAGGTCGAGCAATACCTTTCGAACAGCCCTGCCTTGGCTATCGCTCAGTGCTGGTACTGGATTCGCAAATTGCAGCTGCGTTATCTGATCGGGGATTATACGGCCGCGGTCGATGCGCTATCAAAAGCACGTACGCTGCTTTGGACATCCCCGCTTTTTCTCGAGGAAGCGGACTTTCATTTTTATGCGGCGCTTGCGCTCTGCGCGTCGCTGACCGGTAAGCCGATCGAAGAACGGCAGCAGCTGTGCGAAACGATTGCTGCTCATCATCAACAGCTCGAGATCTGGGCGCGGAATGGCCCGGAAAACTTCGAGGATCGGGCCGCGCTCGTCGGTGCGGAGATAGCGCGCCTCGAGGGACGAGACCTCGACGCGGAACGCCTTTTCGAAAAAGCGATTCGCGCCGCGCAGTTGAACGGCTTTCCGCACAACGAGGGCCTTGCCAGCGAACTCGCTGCGCGCTTTTACACTGACCGCGGCGTGGAGATTGTCTCACACGCCTATCTGCGCAACGCCCGCGGCTGCTACCTTCGTTGGGGTGCCAACATCAAGGTCCGGCAGCTCGAGGAATCGCATCCGCATCTAGTTGCATACGAAACCATCACCTCACCCGACACTACTTTCGGCGCGACTGTCGAAAGTCTGGATCTCGGCACTGTGCTTAAGATGTCAAAAGCGCTATCGGTCGAAATGGATTTCGAGAAGTTGATCGACACGATCATGCGAATGGCCATGGAGCATACCGGTGCTGCACGTGGTCTGCTGATGCTTTGGCGAAAGACGGGTTTAAATGTCCAGGCCGAAGCCGTTACCTCGAGCGACTCGGTCACGGTGAGGCTCTGTGATGAGCCCATAAACGATGCGACCTTGCCCGAATCGGTTCTCAATTACGTTGCGCGCACAAGGCGCAATGTTTTACTCGACGATGCTGTGTCGGACGTTTCGTTTTCCGCCGATCCTTATATTAACGCGCACCAAGCACTCTCGGTGTTGTGCCTTCCGCTGGTCAACCAAGCCAATCTGATCGGAGCCATATACCTCGAAAATCACCTGGGCCCGGGAATCTTCGCGTTTAGCCGGATTCCCGTGCTCAAGCTGCTTGCATCGCAGGCGGCGATCACGCTAGAGAACGCCCGGCTGTACCGCGATTTGTTCGAACGCGAAAGCAGGATCCGGCGCCTCGTGGACGCCAATATCATCGGAATTTTCATTTACGGAAGCCAAGGCACCATCACTGAAGCCAATGACGCATTTCTTCAGATCGTCGGATGCGACCGCGATGACTTTCAGTTCGGCGAAGTGCGGTGGACAGATCTGACTCCTCTGGATCGGGCCGAACCTGACGAGCAGATTTGGGATTCCAAGCTGAAACGCGACGGAACGTTACCTCCAGTCGAGAAGGAGCTTTTTCGGAAAGACGGCCGCCGTGTCCCGGTATTGCTGGGCATCGCCAACTTCGCAGGGAGTATGGACGAAGGTGTTGCCTTCGTGCTGGACCTGACCGAGCAAAAGCGCGCTGAAGCTGAAGCCAGCGAAAGCGAGTCGCGATACCGGGAAGTGCAATCGGCGCTCGCCCATGCAAACCGGCTGACGACAATGGGGCAACTCCTGGCGATGATCAGTCACGAGGTGAAGCAGCCTCTCGCCGCGACTATCACACTTGCAGACGCGGGGCAGCGCTTTTTGGATGGCGCCGATCCGAAAGTCGACGAGGCACGTCAGGTATTCTCCCGTATCCGACAGGGCGGAATTCGGGCGAACGATGTCCTTGATCGCATTCGCAGTCTGGTCAAAAAAGCGCCGCAGCAAAAGGAGGCACTTGATATTAATGCGGCAATTCACGATGTCGTCGCCCTTTCACGGGCGGAAGCGAGTCGCAAGGGCGTCATTATGCAGACGCAACTCTGCGAGACGCTACCCCTCGTTGAAGGAGATCAGGTTCAACTGCAACAGGAACCACCAATGACCGATGAGATGATGAACCCCGCACGCTCGTAGAGAGGACCCCTGATGCGCGTTCCAGCCGATCGTGATCACCGATTCCAGGCCATCGTGATCACCCATTCCAGAGCATCGTGATCACCGTTTCCAGGCGATCGTGATCGCTATTTCCAGCGATCATGATCGGGGACAACGGG
>Ga0209700_100416_pt1 | contig 77748 bp, 42 predicted proteins | sample SiratroredBW_FD_187528 | JGI IMG/M metagenome (GOLD analysis project Ga0209700, IMG submission 187528) | Root nodule microbial communities of legume samples collected from California, USA - Siratro red BW (SPAdes) (version 2) | ecosystem: Host-associated > Plants > Roots > Nodule | place: USA... | reverse complement strand
TTTTTTTTTTTTTTGTAAATACATTCTCCTTTAAATATTGGTGAAAAAAAAAAACATCTTTGAACATCAATTCTCTTTTGTAAATTTGTTCATACTTTTCTAAAAAAATAATGCATTTAAGCATAGATTATCATTTAAAATATGACAAAAAAATATCAAATAAAAAAAATAGAATGTAGAGCATTCATCATGCATATCATTAAAAAAAATACAATTTGGAGCATCCATTCATACATTACCATTCATGAAATAAAAAAAATGGAAAATTCGAAAGCAAATCAAAAATAGATTTTCATGCATGTATTTTCAAAGGAACAAAATCAAATTGTGAACATCTATATATTCATTCACAAAATCTCTTATGCATTTTTCTAGAATTTCGTACATCGTATATGCATTCCTAAAAATTTCATTCATATATGCATTTTCAAAAAAAGAATTTTTTTTATGCATGCATCTATATTCAAAAAAATATTCTCAAAAAAAAAAAATCATGCATGAATTTTCTCATAAAACAAATTCCTTCAAACATACATCATATACGATTCGAAAAAAATTTCATGCATTCAATAAATGCATTCTCTCATAAAAAAATTTCATTCAAACATACATTATATATGCATTCAAAAAAAATTCATGCATTTATAAATTAATTTTCTCAAAAAAAAAAACAAAAATATTTCAAACATATGCATACATGGTGCTTGTTACCTTTTTGCCTTCCCAAGATTCCAAAATAAAAAGATTTGCCCAAATGGTTATCACTATATAAGGAAATTTTACACGGGGGCTGAGTGTTAGTTGGCCAATTGCCTATCCCTATCCTCCAGCAGCATTCTAAAAAAAATGGCACGTTTCAGAAGTCATTAATTTTATTCCATTGTTAAATTATTTGAAAATCAAGCAATCATGATTCGAAAGGATATATGACCATGTTTCTTCATCCATAATACTTTCACAAATCCTTTGCACCCTCCTTAAGCTAAAAATAAATATTTCTTTCAAAATTACCCTACGCAAAGATCATCAATATGTTGCAACTCAATCTAAGGATCCAAGGAAGAAATTCATCAGAGAAAGAGCATGTCAAAAACTCTTCATTCATCAAGGAAGGAGTATTATCAAAAATGGAAGTTGTTCATCAAAGAAGAAATACATAAAAAAAAAATTCTCAAGATTGATTTTGGTAAAAAAGGAGAAAGAAACATAATGGAGGAAAACTCATAAAAGAAGACCTTGACTGTTTATAACATTGACTGATGGTCCTTGTAAAACTTTTTCAAGCCCACAAATAAATTTTGAGCATTTGTATCCTTTTCTTCACAACCCTGTAACCTATAATTACGTTACAAGCCCAATAAAGTTCATATTAATTAAGGAATAATTGCAACGATTTTCATAAAGTTTAGCTTTGTAACAAGACGTGACTGATACGTGTTAAAAAAATGAAAAAAAAATAAAAAAAATGAATGAAAAATGAAAAAAGAAAGATGTCTACTAGAATGTCTTTTTCAGAAGAGAGTCATCTATAAACAGGTAAACTAAGAATCAAACATTGGAAGTAACACTAGGGCAATCCGATACCAACTATGGCAATCCGATTTCTAGTACCTTTGTCATGGCCTCATACAATAATAGGGCAATCCAGTTTCATCCGTACCCTTGTTACTCCATTTTTGTCACCTTACCAAGACAAGTCATTTTTCATACAAATTTCATCATTCCCCTTGTACATAGAAAATGGGGCAGTTTGCATGAATTGTCTTCCTTTTAGGACCAGCCTTTTACACTATCCTTCTTTTCTTTCGAACCAAGTTGTTCATACCTTCCAAGCTTAAAGCTCACATAGCCAGCCCAACACACCAAAATTGGGGCAATCCTGTCGAAAGATTTGCACTCCCAATATCTTTCAAATACCTCAAACTTCCTAAACACTTACACTTTACCCATGGGTTCAAGCGTGCCTCTAAGTGGTGTTTCCAAAAGGAAAGTTGATGGCTACACTGACATTAGCTTCAAATGACCCTGGATTTTCTTAAAACAGGAAAATTGATATCTAGTCAATTCAACGATTACCAAGAATTTTTGATTCTACACAGTGAAATTTTGAAAAAAAAAAAAAAGGAAAACTTTTATACATATGTTCACTTTGAAGTTTGTACATATTTTTGAGATTTTTTTTTAATTCTTTGTACATATGCATTTAAAAAAAAAATCATTGAAAAATCTTTTTGAATAAACATTGGAAGAAACCATTGAAAAATATTCCTTTGTACATAAATTTTGAAACATTTCAAAATCATTGAAAAAATCTTTTGTACATACCTTCTCTTTTGGAAAATTTGTACATATCTTTTGAAACATTGTCTTTGAAAAAAAATCATCATTTGTAAAATCATTGAAAAATTTGTACATACATTAGCAATGAAAATGAAAAAAAATAAAAAATAAAAAAATAGAATTTCATGCATTAATATATGCATTATCATTCAAGAAGATCAAAAAATAGAATTTCATGCATTAATATATGCATTATTATCCAAGAAAATTAAAAATAAAGTTTCATGCATTCAAACATGTATCCTCATTCAAAATAAAAATAACAAAATCAAAAAATCAAATTTCATGCATTCATATACACATTCTTCAAAAATAACAAAACAAAAAAAAATCAAGTTTTATGCATTCATAAATGCATTCTTCAAAAAAAAGGAACAAAATCAAAAAGACAAAAAGAATTAATGCATTCAAGCATGCATTTTAATTCAGAAAATTCACAAAGTTTCATGCATTCATAAATGCACTCTTCAAAAAGAACAAAAAATCAAATTTCATGCATTCAAACATGCATTTTCATTCAAATCAAAAATTCATATTCAATCAAAATTTCATGCATTCATAAAAGCATTCTTCAAATAGTACAAAAAATCAAATTTTACATACTCAAACATGCATTTTTATTCAAATAAAAAATTCATATTCAATCAAAGAATTTCATGCATTAAAACATGCATCTTCAAAAGGATAAAAAGTAATTATCATATAAAGAATCAAATGTCATGCATTCATGCATATCAACATAAAATTCCAAGATTTTTAGTCAACATACAGTAGAAACAAATTTCTTCAAATATCATCTCCATATTTCTACAACATGGTTGTATAATCTTAGAGACATTGTCCAGAGATTTGATTTCAAGTGATGATGCATGATTTTAGACACGGTTAGGATCTCAGTTTCACATTTTTAAGTATGACCCTCTCGTCTCATTACAAGGCCAGTTCAAAAATCAAAGTTTATGACCCTCTCGTCTCAGTACAAGGTGAAAATGAAGAACAATGACTCTCTCATCTCAGTACAAGGTCAGTTCAAAAATATAAAGTTATGACCCTCTCATCTCAGTACAAGGTCAAAATGAAGAACAACGGCCTTCTCGTCTCAGTACAAGGTCAATTCAAAAATCAAAGTTTATGACCCCTCGTCTCGGTACAAGGTCTAAATGAAGAACAACAACGTCTCGTCTCAATACAATTCAATTTCAAAATTTACGACCCTCTCGTCTCAATGCAAGGTCAGTTCATAAATCAAAGGTTATAACCTCTCGTCTCACTACAAGGTCAAAATGAAGAACAACGACCTCTCGTCTTAGTACAAGGTCAATTCAATTCAAAATTTACGACCCTCTAGTCTCAGTACAAGGTCAAAATAAAGAACAACGAGCCCATTTGTCTCAGTACAAAGTCTTGGCCTCTATCCATGTACCTATTTTATTTTGAAAACTGAACGAAATTAGCGTTTTTGTTCTTACTTATTTTTTACTCAGATAATCTGAACTTCTTAAAAGTTCAAATCATTTGGTAAAATTTAAGTAAGGAGAGGCAACTCTCAACACCCAATTTCGTACGGGCAAATAAAGTTATTTTAAAATCAAAAAATGAAGAAAAGTAAAATTAAAAAATGTGTTTAATCATATTTTTGTCATTTTAAAATAAAAATAAAAAAGAAGAAAAAGTTTTGATTTCATTTTTATTTTATGACTAATGTTTTGAAATAAAATTCATAAAAGAGAACAAAACGAGTAAAGAAAAGGAAGTTGAATGTTTTAAAATAATCCATTAAAAATGTGTTAAAAGAAAATCAAAAATCAAAAATTCCTTTTAAAGTGCGGTCACGTCACACTTTCTGTCTCCACTGAATAAACTGATTACCTTTTCAGACGCCCATTTTTTAATGCACGAAATTAATTTAAAATTCAAGAAAGAGTTAATTAATAGAATTTGAACAAATTGGTGATAGAATTTGATGGTGGTTATTCTGCTTAAATGAAAATAATGGTTTTAATTAGATATTATTATGCTTAATTGCAAATAATGGTAATAATGGGGATTATTCTGCTTAATTGAAAATAATTCTGATTGATTGGGATTTATATCTCAATTAAGCACATTAAAGTGGAATTATCTAGCAAAGCAATTGAGAGGTCTGAAGAAATTTTATAAAGGAAAAAGACCAAAATAAGGGGGGCACACATTTTCTAAGAGAACACGCGAAAAATATTGGAGACATACCAAAAAGGATCCTGAGCATACGTGGTGTGCAGAAAATTTGAAGGTTCGAACTCAGAGAAAAGTGGAACACGTTTTTTGAGGATTTTCAACTGGTATGGTATGATTACTTGACCTCATATACTTTATATGTACATGTGATTGCCTTGTTTGAGAGCTACTACAGTATCCTGAGATTGAGCCTTTATCGCTTTGATTTTTTTAAAAGAAAATAACTAAAAAATATAAAACATTTCAAAATTCTCAAGGAGAATATAAAATGCTTCCTAAAAACTTAATGAATTATCAATTGTTGAAAAAATAAAAAAAATAATAAAACAGTGTTTCTTTTAATGAAAAATGTGAAACAATTTTCAAAAATAGTAAAAATATTTAATTTTTGGAAAAAATGCGAAACAATTTTAATAATCTAAAATTTTAAAAATAAAAATATAAAACTTTCTTTTAAAAATATTAATATAAAATAAATTTTTTAAAGAAAAAAAAAAGATAAATACCAGCAATCATAACAAACCAATTTAAAAAATTAGAACTACGTGAACCCTGATTTTCTTTTATGGTCAAACCATAAAGAGCTTTCTTGAGTTTGAAGACATGATCTGGATATTTGTGGTCTTCAAATCGAAGGAGTTTACTCATATAGACTTCTTCATCAATATATCAATTTAGAAAGGCACTCTTAACATCCATATGATGCAGCTTAAATTCATTCATGCAAGCATATGCTAATGACAAACTTACAGCCTCCAATCTGGCCACGAGTGCATAGGTTTCTCCAAAGTCTATTCATTCTTCTTGGTTGTACCTGTTTGTAACCAATCTTGCCTTATTTCTTATAATGATTCCTTGTTCATCCAATTTTTTCTTGAAAACCCACTTGGTTCCAATCACATTCATCTGTTTAGTTTTGGGAACAAGTGACCAAACTTCATTCCTTGCTAACTGAATCAGCTCCTCATGCATTGCATTGATCCAGTTGTTGTCCTCTAAAGCATCGGCTACATTCTTGGGTTCCACTTGTGATACAAACGTCATGTGCTCACATAAATGATTCAATGATCTTCTAGTTTATACCCCTTTCTGAACTTTACCAATGACATTGTCTAATGATAAATTTCTTGGCACTCTCCACTCTTTTGACAATCCTGAATTAATTGTATCTGCGACAGCTCCAGATTCTCCATTGAATTCCTCGTTCAATTGATTGAATTTATGGCAGTTTACTAGCTTCTTCTGCTTTCTTTTCCAGTCTAGTATCAACTAGTTGTCCAGTAGGAACCTCATCCTCTACACATGTCTTAGGACGTTCCTACTAGCATTGTCTCACTAGTTTTTGAATATGCTATTAGGCAAAGGTTTGGCTCAAATATGATATTGTACCCTTTGTCACACAATTGACTTATGCTGAGTAAAATGTGCTTCAATCTATCCACTAGGAGTACATCTTTGATGATCACATCAACATCTCCTCCAATGTCACTAACTCCAAGTATTCTCCCTCGGTTATTGTCTCCATAGGTGACAAATCCAACAAGTTTCCATTTCAAATTAATTAAGTGAGAAGCATCTCTAGTCATGTGTTTGGAGCATGTATTATCCAGGTATCACAGTTGCTTCTTGGATGCCAAACATACCTGCAAAACAGATTAAATTTGAGGCATTGGTACCCTGTTAAATTTGGGTCCACAAGGGTTACTGATGCTTTTAGGCACCCATCTAACTAGTCCTTTAGGCACATCAAATTTCCCAACTTTACAGTTTCTAACCGAGTGACCTTTTCTCATGCAATAGAGGCAAGTCATGAATGGTGAAAACTGTTGCTCATTTGATTTAAAGAAACTACTGAATTTCTTTTGTTTTCCTTGAAAACTAATTTGATATCCAATGCCAGCCTTTTCAAAAACACAATTTTGAGAGCCCAAAATGACATTGAGGTTTGTTGTTCCCATGGAAAGTTTGAAAGCAGTAGTAATCAAATAGTTAACTTTCCTTTGAAGAACATCAAAATTTTCACAACTAATTGGTTTGCTGGAATCAAAGTCGCTGGATGCTTTGTAAATTATTTCAAGATAATCAAAATCAGTTTTCAATTTTAAAATCTCATCCTCCAACTCTTTGATTCCACCTTCCAACCAATTATTCATCCCTTTCAATATATTGTTGGATAAGGCCAATATGTTTGCTTCTTCATGGGTTTCAAAGAAAGCCTAAAGAAGTGAACTATAATTTGTGCTCTTAAAAGAAGTGCTGGAATTTATACTACTTGCCTCTGAATCCTCTCTAGCCATGAGATACATATTAGCTTCAACATCTTCATGTGAAGAGCTGCTGGAAGAAGTAGTATTGTCTTCCCAAGCTATATAATCTTTTCTGCCTTTTCCAAATTTATTGCTCTTCCTCTCTTTTGCCTTTTCTTTGTTCACTAGACTTGGCCAAAATATGTAAATTTAGTGGAATTAGAATCAGGTTTCTTGTTATACCTCTTACTCTGTTGATTCTTCATCTTGCTCTTCGTTTTGCCCTTCATCTTGATAAACTTCTGAAATCTCCTTGTCAATATTGAGATTTTCAGTATGACTGCACTCGTCTGAACTTTCCTCACTGGACTCAATATCTGTAGCCTTTGTCTTGAGTGCAAGACTTCTGGATTTCTTTTCAATAGTCTCCATCTCTTTTAGCCTTGTCATCTCAAGCTCATGTTCCCTCAACTTGCCAAACAGTGTTGCTGTGGTGAGGATGGTCAAGTCTTTAGTCTCAAATATTGCAGTCACCTTGGGCTGCCAGCTCCTATCTAGACACTTGAGAATCTTGATGTTCATCTCTTCTTTATCAAACTGTTTTCCTAGTCCAATCAAATGATTGACAATATGAGTAAACCGTTTCTAAACATTTGCAATAGTTTCCCCTTGCTACATCCTAAACAACTAATATTCCTGAATGAGTGCATGCTTTTTGGCTCGCTTCAATCATTAGTTCCCTCACGTGTGACCTCAAGTATGTTCCACATCTCTTTAGCCAAGTTGCATTGAGATACTCTGAAAAATTCATCAAGGTTCAAGGAAGATGTAATTATATCTTTTGCAACACAATCATATTGAACTCTCTTATTCTCTGCCTTAGACAATTCATCATAAGATTTCACAATAGACACACCATTCACAATAGACATAGGAATATAAGAACCATTTACTATGGCATTCCAAATACCATGATCAATGGATTCAATAAAGATTTTCATCCTCACTTTTCAAAACTGGTAGTTTAGACCGAGTTCAAGAGGGGGGTGAATTGAACTTTCAAAAATTTTTGCAAACAATGAAAAGTGTTAAAGAATGGATGAAAGTTCTTTATTTAAACTACTGAAAAATAATATAAAGGAGTGCACAACAAAGGATCAGTAAATTTCATAACAGAATCAATCATTTGAAATATTTAACAGAACTGAAAATAACACCAATTAATTTACTGGAAGCACAGAAGTAATCAACTGAATACTATACACTCAGACAAACAGCAAATAGTAAAAACACTTAACTGAAATCTAAATGTAAATCAAACAGTTAAGAAACAATTAACCAGTATAATGATAAGAACACAAATTAGTCTACTAGTAAAAACACCAAAAAAAAAAAAAGCGGAAGCAATTTGTTTATTACTCTAAAATATTTCAGAATAACACAAAAACAATCAGATGAATAGTATTCACAGTAAACTACAGGTCAATCAAACAGTAATACAATTCAGATTAATGGACAGAACAAGAATTAATAATTGATTCAAGAAAATTTGTTTCAAGAAATTGAACCAATTAAACAGTGATTACAGACAATAGAAAACACTCAAATAGGATCAAGAACAGATTCAGTTAATTATACAGATGAAACAATAATTCCAGAGAAAGCATAATAACACCAGTAAAGTGAACAATTAATTACATGCGAAGAACAATTAATTGAATGAGCAAGAACAAAAACGATAAGTGTTCAAGAAGAGGAAAAAGAAAGATCAAGAACACAAAGATTTATATTAGTTCACCTTCCTCAAGGTCTACATCCAGTCCTTTGCAAACTAGCAAATAGTTTCACTAAAAATGAGCACCAAGATCAGTTTTACACAAGACACAACACTTGCAACCAGCAAGCAACCACTGCTCACAGCAGCAAACAACCTACTGCACCCTACAACAGTTGTTCAACCAATGCAAAACCAACTGCACTAAACTAGTTACAATTACAAACCCTATTTAATATGTAACAATACACTCATAGTACAAAGATGATCAATAATGGAACAATTACAACAGTGAATCTACTCAGTAGATTACAAATTGAATAAGAACAAAGTAGAACACTTAGATCTGGATCAAGATCAAAGTTTCACGAATTCACATCCAAAACAATGCTCCAAGATTAGTGTTCTTCATGAAAATTGATTGCTAAAAGATCTCAAGGTGTTTGCGCGTTTTCTCTCTTTGAAAATTTCGCAAGTATTCACACATGACTTAGTTGTTTTGAAATCACGTGTTTGCGCTTTATATAAGAAATCTGATTATTAATCCTGTCAAAACTTCAATCGATTGTATCAATCATTCAAACAATTGAATTTTCTATGACTTAGAAGAATTCTTCAAGTTCAGATCCTGAAAACAGTTTATTGAAATCCTTTCTCAAATAGTTTTTCAAAATCTGAATTAAACTTATTTAACACCTTTTAATAATTTGTTTAGGCAAAATCAATTTTGGAGCTTACTTTGAATTATGAATCATGCAACACATGATTTTAAACCAAAACCAAACTCTCACAAACATAGAGCCTAAGTCTAGGACCAAAACTCCAACAAGCTCTATGAAGCTTCATGCAATCCACGTTGGTAGCTATGATCCAATGTAGACTCCATTCTTGTGTAGATTTCATCAAATCATATAGCAGCTCTTGATGCTAACACCATTCACTTGTATTTGAATATTAGTATTTTCTGCACATTAAGCACTCTCAAAATTATTGTTGATCTATTTTGTATTAGTTCTCTTATATGGAAAAGCTTATGCAGTTTTTAAAAGAGAAACAATTGTAAAAGTTGTGATTCAATCGATTAAAATCCAAAATCAATCGATTGAATTTTTTCAAAATAGATTTTTCAGCAAGTTGATTTTCGAAAATAATTGATTATAAAACCTTGTAAATGTGATTTTCGAAATTGATTAAGCCTCTCTTAGTAGATCTTTAAAACTTATTCTAAAGGTTCAAAGTGCTTGCTCATGGTCCATGGATCACACTCACACACAAAGCCTAAGTTTAGCCCAGCACAAGATGATCTTCATTCTTACTCCAAGTTGACTTCATCAAATCACAAAGTAGCTTTTGTGCTAACAATCTCCCCCAATTTGATGAAGGCAATCCAGTGTGTGTTGAGCAACATCAAAATAACATGTACAAGCTATACCAACAGATTTTCACTCTTAAAAAAATAGTAAAACAATTTTTTGCAAATCGGTTATTGTAGCAGGTTCAGAAAAAATAAACTAATTGAACCAAAAAATCAGCTGATTGATTTTTTTGTAGTTCACAAACCAGTAAATGCCAAATCTCTCCATAGTTGGATACTACTTCAAAGTAAAAATTAGAGTTAAAAACAAACATTTAAACCATATTCCATTGATATAGAAACTAGAATTACATGAGAACAACATTATATGATAGCATCAACCAAACTTGATCCTAAACCAACCTAAACATGATCCTAAACATAATTACACTAAACTGAAATACACCAGCAGGAAAATAGTAGGAACACAACAACATCAGAAATACAATATAGATGCAAATGCAGAAAACAACAACAACAACCTAACAACCTATAACTAGATATATAAGCAGTAACCTAACACACACACTACTTCTCCCCCATTGGATTCATCAAATAGGTTTGAAGAAAACTATGACCTACTACATAAAAATGCATGCAAGTCCTATTCTCCTAAGCCATAGTACATGTCTCCAAGCTGCTCTTGAATTACCTCTATTTGTCTATCTAGGTGTTGGAACCTAGCTGCACAGAACTCATGGTGACTTCTCTGATCTTGACCAATGGTATTGAACCTACCAAGGACCATTTCCTCAAACCTTGAAAAAGGCTCACCTCTATCTACTAGAGGTGCATAAGGAATCAGAGAATTAAATCCAGTGGTTGTAGCATCAAAGTTCTCTGCATCAGCGGCAACAACAGCTACACTTGGTTCAGCCTCATCTTCTTGTTGTCATGCACCTTCTTCTTCGTTAGCTTGCTATCCCATTTCTTCTTCATATGCTCTACATATTCAGTATTCATCATTTATCTTCTTTAGTCCAATTTTGTGTAGAGTGGCAGTTGTTATCTCATTACCAAGCCTACCTCAAAGTTTTCAATAAACTATACATTATACTATACATCAAAATCATGTCCTCCTCAGTCAAGACTGCACGGTTGTACCCTCTAGGAGTGTGTTGCCAAATGACTATGCAAGGATCCTGTTATTCATGAAAAGGCCTCCAACGTGATAGCCTCTCATTGCAGCATGGGGGTTCCTCAAGCAAGACTTGAAGAACTACACCTTGTTAAATTCCTCAAGAGATGCAATGTTACCTTTGTCCACTACTTTGCCCGTGCTCTTTAGACCAATAACAACAATCCACACATCATCGGTAATCACCATGTCCACTCCTTTCTCATGAAAGCACATAATGTCATCTTCAAAGCACAAATTGGTGAACAAGACTCTCACCAAATCAGGGTATAAGTTCCCTATGAGATTGAGAAACTTCTCCAACTTCTGGTATTTCAGCATTCTCTTAACATTGTTCAAGTTCTCTTGCTCAAGCCATTCCATTCTCAGAAATTTTGGGTTGTTTATGACCTTGTAGTTGACCTCATGAAGGTGGACCTTAATCTATTTGTGGTTGCCCGAGAACCACCTCTCCAAGTGTTCAATTTCACTACTTTCTTCCTCCATAGGCCTTTCTCTAGAATTATTTTTTAGATTTGTAGAGAATGACATGGTTCAGGAGAAAGGACGGGAGTTAAAGGTTGGAGGAGTACTAAGCCAAGCAGAACCGAAACATATGGAGCAATTAAGTGCAGAAATACAACACAAAATGCATGCTATATAGATAAATGTGCAAAGAAGTGTGGTACACAATAAAGCAATGGATTGTGCAAAGAATGATATATTAATTGGCTATTTTTGAGTAGTTGGATTTTGCATATTTCAATTAATTGAAACCAAACAAGACTTAACTTCAAGAATCTCCAAGAATAACTTTTTAACTCTTTGACTTTCAATCAATTGAATACATGTGGCACTTTGTACAATTCTTCACTTGCACACGTCAACTCCATGCCTCAAGTCATTTAATTCTCATTCTTTGATTGTAACTGTGCTTGCACAGACCTCTCATAGCAGTTCCCAAGCTTGCATAGTAAAAATACAAGCATCAAAATTAGTTGTATATCTGTTTTAAGCAATTAGAGTTTAATGCATTAAAAAATCAATCAATTGAATCCTTGTTTCAATTGATTGAGCCAGTTTATTGCTTAAGCCAAAAACTTTGTGCACAACAGCTTCCAACAGCTATATATTCTGGCTTTGCAGTTGACAATGCTACACAAGCTTTCTTTTTTCTGTGCCATGAAGTCAGACTTGATCCAAGCAAGTGACAAGTTCCACTAGTGCTTTTCCTATCTAATTTGCAACCTGCAAAATCAGAATCAGAATTGTCAACTAAACTAAATGATACCTCTCTTGGATACCATAATCCAACTTTAGTAGTCTCCTTTAGATACTTCAGTATTCGTTCAGCTACCATGAAATATGATTCTTTGGGTTTGCTTGATATCTTGCACATAGGGACACATTGAACATTATATTGGGTCTGCTTACTGGCAGATATAGGAGTGAGCCAATTAATCCTCTGTATTTGGTTTTCTCTTCACTGACTCCTTTATCATCTGTATCAAGATAGCATCTAGTAAACCTCCTTGCAGTTCTCCATCTCAAACTTCTTAAGCAATTCCTTGCAGTATTTTGCTTGACTTAGAAAAGTTGCATGCTTGAATTGCTTGATTTGTAGTCCTAGGAAGTAGTTCAGCTCTCCCATCATAGACATGTCAAAAATTGCTCACAAAGATTCTCATTAGTAGATCCAAAGATTATATCATCAACTTAAACTTGAACAAGTATAATGTCATTACATGTTTTCTTAATGAACAAAGTCTTATCTCTTTTTCCTCTCTCATAGCTTTGAGAAAGCAAGAAATTACTTAACCACTCATACGACTTTTGAGGTGTTTGCTTCAACCCATAAAAAGCCTTCTTGAGTTTGTAGACAAGTTTTGGATACTTGTGATCTTGAAATCTTGGAGTTGACTCACATATACCTCTTCATTGATGTATCCAGTTAGAAAGGCACTCTTGACATCCATTTAATAAAGCTTCACACCATTCATGCAAGCATAAGCTAGCAGCAGCGTCACTGCCTCCAATCTGGCCACTAGCACATAAGTCTCTCCAAAGTCAATCCATTCTTCTTGATTGTAGCCTTTAGCAACTATCCTTGCCTTGTTTCTCACAATGACTCCTTGCTCATCCAACTTGTTCTTGAAAATCCATTTGGTTCCAATCACATTCATCTTCTTTTTTATCTTAGAACAAGAGTCCATACTTCATCCCTTACAAACTGATCCAGCTCCTCATGCATTGCATTTATACAGTTGTTGTCCTTTACTGCTTTAGCTACAGTTTTGGGTTCCAATTGAGATACAAAAGCCATGTGTTCACAATAGAGGTTCAATAATCTCGTGGATGAAACTCCTCTCTGAACTTGACCAATTACATTATCCAAAGACAAATTTCTAGGAACTCTTCACTCCTTAGGAAAACCAGAACTGATTTTCTCTGCAGCAACTCCAGATTAAATCGATTGATTCTAATGTTCAACTGATTGATTTTTCCTGCAGTTATGTAACTTTCTCTGGTTCATTCTGTAGCTTTGCACCAAGTCTCTACCCAGTTAGATCATCATCATCTGCAGCTGTGTTAACACTTTCCTGCATATTCTAGTTAGTTTCATCAAATGCAATGTGCACAGATTCCTCTACTAGCATGGTTCTCTTATTATATGCTCTATATGCATGACTATACAATGAATAGCCAAGGAAGATTTCGTCATCAATTTTTGAGTCAAACTTGCCCAAGTTATCTTTGTCATTGTTCAGAATAAAACATTTACATCCAAAATCCTTTAAGTGAGAAATGTTGGGCTCTCTACCTTTACACAACACATAGAGGGTTTTCTTTGAAATAGGTCTTATTAGCACTCTATTAAGAACATAACAAGTTATACTTACTACATCAACCCATATGTTTTTTATCGCCGTCTTCGCGATTCCGGTTGTGACATTCCAAAATATCTTTAGATGATCTAATTATTTAATGAAGTTTTGATGATAATAATAACTCCAAGTACATATTTGTATTTGTATGCTACAATAATATTCACAAATCTCTAAGCATTAGTCATATGTACAAATGAACTACAGACCCACATAAGTTTTTATTTACTATTATTTTATTAAATTAATTTTGTTTAAAATTAAAAGAAGAGAAAAGTTAAAAATAAATAAATATAAAAACAATAAATGTTTTAAATCTATTTGGAAATCTACTTTAAATCAATGTATAACAATATGCGCAGTGTAATAGAAATAGTTAATTGATTGAAAAAATCAATTGGACAATTTTTTCTGCAAACACAAATTGTGTAGAATATTGAAATAGAAATCAAAACTAGAGAGTAGAGAGAAAGAACACAAAATTTTATACCAGTTTACTCTTCCTTAAGAGTTACATCTAGTTTTTCTTGCAAACATATAAAGAATTCCACTAAAACACAACAATTGTACACACCATACAATACAAATCCAATCTTGCACACTGTAAGATTTACCAAGAACTTGTACAACACCCAACTACACCTTTACAGATGAAAACCCTATTCAAATGTAGACTAAAACCCAAATACAATCAAAGAAATTGTAATACGAACATATCTACAACCAAGTATAGAATAAACTAGTTCAAATCAATTTGCAGAAAACTTTCCCGATATGAAAGATGTGAAACACTACGTAGTTCAATCGCACATAAAAGAATTAGCTCCAAGATTCTCTTTCTTGAACACTTTTGATTAAAAATACTAAGCTCTTTCAAAATGATATTCGCTTTTCATCTAAACTCTCTCTATTTTATATTTCTTCAAAAACATGTTAACTCTTTGTATTTCAAATATTTTTGAAACAGTTACTAAAAGTCAGTTACACTTTAGTGTAAACAGTCGATTGAAAATTTGTCTAAATCGATTTATTTTACTAAAAGAATTTTTAGCTCATTAATTTCGAAAAAAACATTCTTTAAAAATGTCATTACAATAGTTTTACTTGCAAACTTTTATCAAATCAAAGATGTTTTCAACCCTTACTGAATCATCTTAACTTTCTCATCAATTTGTTGCATTTATTTTGGTCCAATCAACACACTCACCATCCTGAAACCAACATGAAGGTGTTTTGCACTTCCTCCCATATAATGCTTTATAAAGAGGCATAACTATGCTTGCTTTGTAACTGTTATTACAAGTAAGTTCTACTAATGGTACAATCTCATCCCGACTACATAAATGTTCAAACACACAAGTCTTAAGCAAGTCATCTAAGGACTGAATAATTCTCTCTGGTTGCTTGTCAATTACAGGCGATATGCTAAACTAAGACAGTTTTCTTCCCAAAGCATGTTGAAGTGTATGCTAAAACCTAGAAGTGAGTAAGGAATATTTGTCTAATATTATGTTAGAGGGTACACCATGTAATCTAACTACCTCATTTATATAAATCTAAGTTAACTTCTACACAAAAACTCTCAAATCTAAGGTAAAAATTGTACAATTTTCATTAATCTATCCACTATTACCCACACTAAGTAAGGTTTCTTCATTGAATGTGGAAAGTTGGTGAAAATTTTGAAGGAAATATTATCCCACTCCTGCATTAGAATGTGTAACTAGGTTAACATACCTTTAGATCGTTGATGTTCAACCTAGGACTTTTTTATAAGCTAAACACAACAATAAATTTAGCTACATCGTTTTTTATACCATACCACCAATAAAACTTTCTGATATATTGATACATCTAGGTCATGCCTAGATGTGAACTGATTTTGCTTTTATGAACTTCAGATAACACCACATGCTTTAATTCATCATCCTCTAGTGTTGCATATTGTCGCGATCGGGATCGCCGGGGGAGCTGATAATGAATTTTTTTAAATAATATAATATTGTTATTAGAGATGGAGTCGCCACCATAGTTTATTATGGAAAACTACAGAAAAAATCAAGAAAAGAAATGTCTATGAACAAGATTTAAGATTCAGGAGTCGGTTACGTGTGGAAAAGGTATTAACATCCCCACAACACTTGTCCTAAGCAAAAATGAGTGTGATTTTACAAGATGTTATTTTTCTCAAAAATAATTACAATAAAAATACAAATAAAGACAAATAAAAGAAAGATATAAAAACAAACAAATATTAATGTAAACAAAATAAAATAAACAAAAATGACAATAAATTAAAATGATCATTAATACAAATAACACAAATAAGAAAATAAAGATGCAAATAAAAATAAATGAAAATAAATAAACAAACCAAATAAAGAAAATATTTTTTTATTTTTTTGGCCCGACAAGGATTGACCTTGGTCCTACGTATTTCCATAAAAAAAAATCAGGGTTCATGTAGTTCTAAATCAAAAATTTGTTTGATGATGATTGATATTTTAATTTTGAAAATTTTATATTTTTTTATATTTTCACAAATTTATTTGAAATAAAACATTATTTATGGATTTGTTAAGAAAACAAAGAAAAATAATAATGGTAATAACAATAATAACAATAATAATAATAATTAATTAATAAATAAAAAATAAAAATGGTTAGGGTTTCTTTTGAGTGTTGTAATGGGTTATGATGGGGTTTAGGTTTCCTATTGGGTACACTGATGTTCTTGCTTTCATGATTCAATGAGATTTTGAGTTTTGAAGGATTTCTTTTGAGTGCTCTAATGGGTTCTCAAGGGGTTTACGGTTCCTGCTGAGTGCTCTAATGTTCCTGCTTCCATGATTCATTGAGATTGAGTTTTGGAGGGTTTCTTTTGAGTGCTTTGATGGGTTCTGACGGGGTTTAGGGTTCCTATTGAGTGTTTTAATGTTCTTGCTTCTATGATTCACTGAGATTTTGAGTTTTGAAAGATTTCATTTGAGTGCTATGATGAGTTCTGATGCGGTTTAGGGTTCCTATTGAGTGCTCTAATGTTCTTACTTCCATGATTCACTGAGATTTTGGGTTTTGGAGGGTTTCTTTTGAGATGGAGATTGTGACAAGAGCAACAATCTCTTGATTTGGTTGGAAAGTTGAGAAGGTGCAATAAAGCAACAATCTCCAAGCAACAACTTAAATAAAAAAAAATAAAATCATTTATCTTCTATCTATTGCTATTTTATTTAATATTACACCATGTGATCACAAAGCAAACACAACACGATATGAATCATACGAAAGTATAGAGGACAAAAAACATACCAGTTAAAACCAAATTTAGCTTCAAGCTCTTGTAATGAAACTGTGAACTATAACTTTCTACCTCCTGTGAACAATTTTCACTAACTAAGTGTTTTAATTTTGTGTGTTCTTTTTCGTGTGTGAGTGTTGTCTATAGCCGTGAGTGTTCCTCCCTTGTGAGTAGGGCTAAGGTAGGGTATATCCATTTGTAAAAAAAATACAATGTCCCTTTTTAATTGTGATTTGCAAATTATCTCTAATCATAAAAATTGTTTCTTTTTCAAACTTTTAATTTTTTCGTATTAGCAAACTTTAATGAGTATTTCTTTGCTGAGAATAAGTGGGAAATTAATTGGATTAATCAGAATTATTTGCATTAAAGCAGAATAATCGATTATCATAAAAGACCTAAAAATAGACTCTCTAATATCCTCAGCTTCCTTTCTCAAATTTGTTTTATTCAAAATTTGAATTAATTTCATTATTAGACTCAATCAATGTTTAATCAAGCAAAATTCTATCAATTTTAATTAAATTAAATAATCTGCACACTAATTCTAAAAATAGCTAAAAGAGCCTAGTCAAATGTTGAAGCTCATTTTCTTATTTAAACCTTAAGAGACCATACCTTTTTATTTTATTTACAAGTAGTTTAGAAAATGAACCCAATTAAATAAAATCTAATTTCTTTTTTTTCAAATGAAAACATATTTTTTATTATTGTTTTTTTATATTATTATATTTGTGTTAGTATCTTTTTTTTATTATTATTATTATTTTAGTTATTCCACTGTTATTTTTATTATTAAAAATTACAAACAAAGAATCTATATTTTTATTTTTCTTTATTTTTTTCTTTTTTTTAAAATAAAAGGAACTATTTATACTTAAGTCACGTTTATTATTATTATTATTATTATTATTATTATTATTATTATTATTATTATTATTATTATTATTATTATTATTATTATTATTATTATTATTATTATTGTTGTTGTTGTTTTATTATTATTTTTCTATATAAAGGTAAGACTTAAATCAAATTTTATTATTTTTATTATTACTATATTTATTTTTAAAAAAATGAAAATTAATGCAAGAAAACTTAAATTAATAAATATTTCTTTTTTATTTATTACTATTGTTATCAAATTTTTTTTAATTTTTTTGTCCGGACAAAATTGGGTGTTGACACACATCTTTTGTTTCTAAACCTTAAGATGTCATCCACTCCCATAGATATTTTGTTTCTAAACCTAAAGATGTCATCCACTCCCATATAAAAAGCTTTAGCTTTATCAATATTTAATTGGTTTAAGATATTCTTGAAATTCAAATCTACCAACTTGTTCACTCTCACTTTTTCTAGAAACTTATTAGTTATAGAAAGCATATTAAAACTAATATGATTTGAAGATAAAAAAAACCTACAAATTCAAACTGTTGGATTTTTCAATCAACTGCAACTCTCTAATCATAAGTGTCCACATTTCTATCTTTTTGCAACTCAAAGCATATGTAACAACATTTGTTTTCTAGGGATGGTACATTAACTAAAAATAGTCTTTTAAAAACTCCATTCATCTTCTTTATCACGTGTTATGCTCTTTCTGATCAAACAAGTATCTTAAGCTTTTATTATCACTAAACAAATCAAAATGAGCTTCATAAAGGTATTGTCTCCAAATTTTTAAATCAAGAACAACTGCTGCCAATTCCAAATCATGAGTTGGATAATTTCTTTCATGTACCTTCAACTGATGGGAGGCACAAACAACAACTTTCTTATTTTGCATCAAAACACATCCTAATCCTTGATATGAAGCATAACAGAAAACTTCACACTTTCAATCTCAATAGTAAAATGAAGATATAGAGCACAAACCGTAACGATGAATGTTCACCCATAAATGTTCCAATACAATCGAGAAGAAATGTTTATCGTCATCACTGAGACAAAGACGGAAGCAAAACATTGAGATGTTAGCAACAAGTGTAGACTCCCACTGTCATCGCCACTATCAGAAAAGATGAAACGAGGGATTTGTGCGTTATACCGAAAATGTGAGGAAGAAACATTGTTTGTATATTTAAATAGTCTTCTGTTGGACGCCCTAGTGTCAAAATTAAAAATCCATATATACCTCGATTGACATAAGTGTATGATGTAAATATGGATGTTTATTTTGGATGCCCTAAGGTCCAACATAAACATGTTTAAAATATTTACAAAAATTTCACCGATTCAAATTATCATGATATTAAACACATATCGATATTATGTCTAAAGACTACTCATTAAGCTAAAAGTGGCTTGTTGAAAGAATACTCATTAAGCCAAGAATGACTTAAAGAAAGAATACTCAAGGGGTTAGCCAGGAGTGACTGTGAGCCTAAAGAATACTTTAAAGTAGTTCACAACATTAGTCTACCTAGTTATTGATCAAGAATTGAATGTAGTCTGTTCTGACACACAAATCAATATAAATCATTGTGTATATTTTCTTTCCTTTATCACCTTAGTTTTACATGTTATCATTATCTATACCAACACAAAAATGAGAGTTATTGTGAGATTACTTGGGAAAAATGATTTTAACAAAGTGATTTTAAAATTATGTCTTTAAACTAGTGCTTGCTCTAACACATAGACTATAATTTGATCACTTGTATTCTTAAACATGAAAATATATCAAGCAAGTGATTCGTTAAGTTGCAAAAGTTTCATTTGTTGTGGCCTTTTAGGATAAACATGCTTGTTTAAAATAATATTTCAAACATGTTTGTTTGACTAAGTATATAGTGAAGTGTTGAAGTTGAATTGTCTGTAATTCATCAGATGTACCGTGTAGAAAACTATTTATGAAGGCACACTTTGTTAAGTCAACCTATTTCAACAAATCAGGTTAGTTCAAGGTTACATTTGTATAAGTTCATTAGAAGAAACATGCATCAATTGACATCTCAGTAGAAATTTTTTTTGAAGACTTATAGTGAAATTATGTTTGCGAAAAACTAAAAATCATTTAAATCACAATTCAGCCCTCACTTCTTGTGATATTCTAATTTTCTACACAACCTTTTAAAGTTTTTAGTGATGCTCTATATCAAAGATAGGGATGAGTTTTCATGTAAAATAAGAAATTTGTTGTCTATGCCTCTCTTCAGTTGAAGGTACATTAAAGAAATTATCCAACTCATGATTTAGAGTTGGTATTAATCATTCTTGATTTCAAAATCTAGAGAAATTACCTTTATGGAACACACTTTGATGTGTTTAGAGATAATTAGTGCTTAAGATATTTGTTTGATTAGAAAGAGCTTAACACGAGAGAAAAAAGATGGATGGAGTTTTCAAAAGACCATGATTTTCAACTGGTGTACCATTCTTGGAAGGCATATATTGTTGTAGATGCTTTGAGTTATAAGAAGATACAAATGTCAATACTTATGATTAGAGAGTTGAAGGTGATCGAAAAATTTAATAGTTTGAATTCAAAGGTTTTTGTATCTTCAGATATGCTTATTATAACTAATGAGTTTATGAAAAAGTGAGAGTGAAGTAATTGATGGATTCAAATTTGAAGAATATCTTAAGCCTATTAAATACTAGTAAAGCTAAAGATTTTTCTATGGTAATGGATGATGAATCAAAAATAATATGTTCCAGAGGATGATGAATTGAAACACACGATATTATCTAATCATAAAAGCAAGCTCAATTTACATCCAAGTATGATTAATATGTATCAAGATCTTAAAAAGTCTTATTTCTGGCCTAATATGAAAAAAAATGTAGTCAAGTTTATAGTTAACTATTTAGCATAGTACCAAACAAAGATCCACGATTCACTTATAGGTTTTGGCAGAAGCTTCAAAAAGCTTTGAGAAGCAAACTCCAACCTAGTTCAACGTATCATCCACAGACTAACAAGCAATCAGAGAGAATTATCTAGCCCTTAGAGGATTTGCTTAGTACTTGTGTGTTTGATCATTTGGACTATTAGGATGAGATTTTACTATTGGTAGAATTTACTTGTAATAACAAATAACAGGCAAGTATAGGTATGACTCCTTATGAAACATTGTATAGTTTCAAGATGGTAAGAATGTGTTGATTGGACCAAACATAATACACCAAACTAATGAGAAAGTCCAAATGATTAAGGAAAGATTGAAAACATCTTTGAGTAGGAAAAAATCCTATGTAGATCAAAGAAAACCTTTAGAATTTTTTGTTGGTGAACATGTTTTTATAACAATTACACCATTCACTAGTAGTGGTGTAGGAGGAGCAATCAAATCAAAAAAGCTAACATCAAAGTTCATACAACCTTATAAAATTCTCAAGAGAATAGGTCTTGTTGCACATGAACCTGCTTTGTCTTCTCCTTTAACCAACATTCATAATATCTTTCATGTATTAAAACTAAGGAAATATGTATCTTATCAAAATCACATCTTAAAATTTACTTCAGGCAAAAGAAAATTTACCCTTTTAAGTGTAGTTGGTTAGAATTTTAAATTCTCAAATAAAGCAATTTTGTGGTAGGAATATAAATAAGTTCTAAGTTTTGTGGTATCTAATAATCGATGATTTCACTTGTGAGACAGAAGAGAAGATAAGGGAATCATACCTTAGCCTCATTCTTGGTAAGATGATTTTTGAGGACAAATTTTTTATCGTTAAGGATAATTGTAAAACCTTCTCACCACTCTTCACTCTTTTCTCTCTAAATTTGCCTTTATTTTCTCTAACACCTTGCAATAGTTAGGGAGCTAAAGGTCATTTTAAACTTTTCAATCAGAATGTGTGCCTATTTTCTCTAAATTTTCTTTACATCACGTTGAATAGTGACCCTCTCAACTTAGTTAAATTTATGTTGAATTTATAGATTTTGAGTGATTCTTTTACTTGAGTTAAAAATTACTTAAGAGCAAGGAATTACAAGTGAGGGAACTTATCATTGAAGATCTTTTTATGATAGATTTGAAATAAGATTTGATTTAGTTGTGACCGATTGGTAAAATAATTGTTGTGTCGCAATTTGAGATTTTGATTTTTGAAGTAAAATTGGAATATGGACTTGATTGCGTGTTGAATTGAAATTTTCTATGTTAATTGACTTTGAAAGTACTTATAATATTTGATTGTAGTTTTGGCTAAGATATGACAGTTTTTTGTAAGAAAAATACTACTTTGATTTCAAGTTGGGTGTAATTTGGAGTTTGAGCTAATAAATTTTGATTAGGAGAATTTTCAACTCAAAATTATTCTTGAGATGTTGATATAGTGGTTAGGTTATGCATGTTAAAGTATAGAGTTTCTTAAACTGAGTTTGGAATATGGTTTAGATGAATAAAGTTAGCTTCCTATACACTACAAGAAAAATGTTGTTTAGAGACTAATTTTTAGCTACCAAATGAAATGGTTACTAATTGTGACCAAAATAGTCACCAAATTAGGATTTAGTTGCCAAATAACTACAAAATAGAAGTAATGATTGAATTTAGTGATCAATTAAGTCAAATAATTGGTATTTAACATTAGCTATCAAGGTTTTAGTTACCTATACCATTAAATTCTAAATTAGTCTCTAACTTAATTAGATACCAATTTAGAATCTAATGGCGTAGGTCACTAAAACTTTGGTATCTAATGTTAGATACCAATTATTTGACTTAATTGGTCACTAAATTCAATCATTACTTCTATTTTGTAGTTATTTAGTAACCAAAATTTAATTTAGTGACTATTTTAGTCACAATTAATAACTATTTCATTTGGTAGCTAAATATTGGTCTCTAAATAGCTTTTTTCTTGTAGTGATAGTCTTCCATATATTAGTTTATGAATTTAATGTTAATGGAAATTATATTGAGCTTGGATGATCAAGGTTGAACTCAAATTAGTAAAGGATTATATTTAAGCAAATAATGGTTGTACTGAAGATTTTAAATTTGTTTGAAAGTTATATTTTTTAAATTCATTTTGGGAAAAACTTTGGAAACAAATTTGAATCTACTTCTTGAAGTTGATTTTCTATTATTTTTGTTTAACTGAAGGATTTTTTCTCAAGCATTTGCTCTCAACCTATCTTCCCTTATGTGAATTTAGAGTTGAAACTCAACTTTTTCTCTCGGTTCTATTCTACTATCTTTTCAGCTACTTTTCCCTTAATGTCATCGCTAATAGATTGTGTGACCAAAATTAGTTATAAGCTTGATGGTTCCAGTGGTTCCTTAGAATAAAGAACTTGTTCAATCTTACTAGACCAAACACTCTATCCAAAGAAATCCATCTCGCTTCAGACTAGTGAAGTTCAGATGTTTTCCAAGGATGAACATTGGTTCAGGAAACATTAACATAGCTTCAAAGGGGTTGTAAATAGATGGAGTGGATAAAGTTCTTCTCTTAGGAGCCATTAATCTTCTAAAGTTAGGATAAGAGAGATGGTAATGAAGAGAAGAACTTATCTCAAAGGCCCAAGGTTTTCTTTAGAAGAGAGGAAGCACAATCGAAAGTTGAAGGAATATGAAAAAGGGTGCACTTTTAATAAGTAGATAATGAAAACTAAAACCACGGTTAGAGTTTTCTCTTTAACAATGTTGATGACAATGTGGCATAGAAAGCCCTGACATTTTCTCTGAACTAAGATGCTTGGGCCAATGTGCATTGATGGTTTTATCGTTTCACCATTAATTCTCTTTAATACATGTGAGAGAAACTAATTATTTCTTAACTTTTTTTTACACATACTCATCAAACAGATTAGTACTACTCAAACAGATGATATTGTCTAGTAAAACAAATATTTCAACATATTAATAAATAGTAAATACACATTATGAATTATATTTAATTTAAGGAATCTTTTTGCTAAAAAATTTGGTTGAATAAGAAATTTGGGTTCGTATAAGGGACTTTTGGCATGTTAGCAGTTTAGGAATATAATTCTTTCATCCTTTGTTTATGCCTAGCTTACAAGGTTGAGACCTAGGATTTGTTTGTGTTCTCTTTATTCATATTCCTAAGATAGTCATCCTAAAGACTTTTGATGCCGAAATTTTCTTGGATACATATTTATTAATTCAAACCACTTACTTTTGTGGCTATAGGTTATACTATCATTCTTATAATTATCACTACTTTAGCAAATTTATTGTCCTTTCTCATATAGACTTTTCTTCCTCTCTTGAGATAATGTCCTGGATTAGATATACAAGACATGTGTTTGAACTTATAATAGAAAAGATATAGAACTTTAGTGCTCTTAGATAACCTTTTAGAGGAATGTTTATAACACTTGATCTTTTCCTTAATCGATTTAGTTTTTTTTTTTTTTACGTGTAAAGGTACAATCTATTTTATAGTGTATGCCATGAGATGCAATTTTATGTTTCTTGCTTTCAAGATGCATAATGTCAATCTCTTGATTTAGATTTAAGGACTACTTATGTATACAGTTTCACTCTTAGAAAGTTTCATCATGAGATAGATCACTTTCATCTTCATAATCATATGAAGAGCATGAGGATTAAGAAATTTAGACAAATCCAAAGCCAAACTTAGGATTTACCCTTTTATTTATGTCAACCACTAAGCATAGATTTATTTTCTCTTTGTCAAATTCAAAGCCAGGGTCTGACTCGTCATCCATGTTTTCTCTATATTTGTTCTCTTAGGAGTCCCATATTTCCAAAATTGATTTTAGCCTGCAGATTTCACTAAACTTTTCTTTTGACAAAGCAAAAGTTAGAACATACCCAACTTTGTCATTGAGTTCTGTTTGACTAGCCTAAACTTGTGTCTAGTCTTTCTATGGAGTCTTCAGTATATGTTTCCTCTAATTATGATGTACCATAACTTATATTATGTGGACTTGATATACACCTTCATTTTATCCTTCCAATATAGGTAGTGTTCTATTGAGAATATTAGAGGTCTTATGATGGGTGCTCCCTCTAGTATCGTTAGTTGTGTCATCTTTATTGTAATGTTGTTAGGCACTCAACCCTTTAGAGGTTGAGCTTTAATACCAATTATGAAAAATAGAAAGAACACAAGAAGGGATGTTTGAATGCACAACAAAAAATCAATCAATTGAAAGAAAAAAAAAATCGATTAAAACTTGCGCACATAATAGCAATCAACAAAAACAATTGATTGAAATCGAAAACAATTAATTGAAAAAAGCACACAATACAACCTCTCCATAAACAATTGATTGAATACCAAAAACAATTAATTGAAAAGCATTAACAATTCAAAACAAGACAAAATCATTTGATTGAACCCAGAAAACAATCAATTGAACATAAACTCAACCAATTTCAAATAAACACACCCAAATAGTAAAAGAAACCAAATTGGGAATGTAAAATTTTAAGTTTGTTCAAAAAGCAGATTCAATTGATTGAAATCGAAAATCAATTGATTGAAATTTCTCAAAGAAAATCAAGTTTCAAGATTTTAATCAATTGAATAGTCAATACAATTAATTGCAAACACCAAATTGGAGTCAAGAACAGAATACAATCGATTAAATAGAAGGATCAATCAATTGCAGAAAAACACAAAATTACAGTAACAAAAACATCAATTGATTGAAAATGAAAATTAATAAGTTGATTTATCATAAATGAAAAAAAAAATTGTTAGAAATCAAATTTACACAGTAGCTCAAGTATAGTGTATGGTTCAAATATAAAATCATAGAAAACTAATTTGAAATCATAGAAACGCAAGATTATGTAGGACAATACAGTATATTGTTCAGTTTCAGAAAAATCAATTGATTGTAAACAAAAATCAATTAATTGAATTTTTGACAGTTTACACAAAACTCGACAGAAACGATATGCGAACCAAGATAAGGGTAAAGAGAGAGCAAGAACACCAAGATTTATATTGGTTCACCCTTCATCAAGGACTACATCCAATTTCTTTGCCAACAAGCAAAGAAATTCACTCAAAGATCACCAATATCAATCAAGATACAAGTCAATTACACTTGCACACAGCAAGAGCCCACTGAACCTAGCAAAACCCTCTACACCCTGTAGAAAAATAACCCTTGAACCTTATAGAGATCAAAAAACTAGTGCAGAACCCTACTGCACAATTACAAACCATAAACCCTATTCAATTTGTAACCACAACCACACAATTACAATGTAAATGAGATACTACATGCTTCTGCACAAAACAATAGTATACACAACTATCAAGAACAGTGCAAAAGGCTTATCTTTGATGCAGAGCCAGCATACACGAAAATCTATCAAAGAGAGGCTTCAAGATTCAAATTCTAGAGATTTTCTTGATGTAAATCAATGTAACACTTAGTCTCACCGTATTAGCACGTTTCTCTCTCACTTAGGTTCGCAAAAAGTAATTCTCATCAAATTGAAAACGCGCTCTGCAGTTATATAGCCATTCTATTTTAAAACTGCCACAACAATTAAAAATTAATCTATTGATTATGGGATTCAATCGATTGATTTTTCTATAAACATAAAAATTAGCAAGTTGATTTTCGAAAAAAGTTGATTATTTTCCTCTCAAAATAGGTTTTCAAAAAACATTAATGCTAACTTATTCCCATTCAATTATTTATTAACCAAAGTGAATTTATGGAACTCTCTTCAAGTGAAATATCATGCAGTTCATGGTTTTGAATAAAAAACTGTTAGATCAAGACTTCAAAGCATGTAACAGTGCCACTTTCCTAAAGAAATATTTGCCCTCTATACTACAAGAGTCAGCAAATTTTCTTCAAAATGAAGCTCCTATTTACACTTGCAGTAGTGGAAAATAGTCCAAACAAGTTATCTGATCGTTCTCTGATCATTCATATCTTTTAGGTTGTTCTCATATAATATATAACCAAACGTTTAAAATTTAAACGTTCAAAATTTTTGAAAGTTTTAACAACTTCCAAAAAACTAATTAACCACTTTGAAAACCGTCAAAATAAACTAACCATATTTTGATGACATGACACATGGATTTAACATTTGAAAATGTTCAACAATCCTCCGTCATTTTCAACGTGTTTGATTCAAGAATAACTCAAACATTATATGCATAAATAATGGTATCTTACGATTTGAACCATTAAATTGTGAAAAGTTTATTACATCATATCAGAATTACGTGGTAGAAAGTCTTTGAACCAATATTCTATTTGATATGTAGCATAAACAATTCACGTATACAACTTGCATCAAAAACTTGCTTTAAAATATCTGACACATTCAACAAGGCCCTTGTGTCTTGTATCTTTCATGAATATTTTTGGAGTCAAGTCCTTTAACTCCATGAAGCGGCCACACTTCACATTCACATAGGTGGTCTTCATTCTAGCACCTCCGCAATTTCAATACCTTTAGAAAACCATTAAGAGATTAACTCAAGCTCCTCATTTGACAAACGGATACAAAGCACTAAGAACCTTGGGATGACAATTAATTATAGTGCTTACAATCATTCTGATGATGTACTTTGACTACATTGAACTCAAGACTTAACGTAATGTTAAGCATTGAGTTGAGTTTCCATCATTGATGATTTTTAATCATGAGCTTGTGACTCATCCCTCTTGATGTTTTATTCATCAAGTCTATTGGTAATCCTTTAGTGAAAGGATCTACCAAGTTTTAACTATATTTCACATAGTCAATTAGAATAACAACTCAATTGGTATCTATTCTCTGACACAACTGTGTCTCAATCCAATGAGGTTGGATTTATCATTGTAAACTTGGTTGAACACCTTTGAAAATTCTTTCTTAAACATACTGCTCCTTTTCATTTTTCTGCAAGTGATATTTCTCTTCTACACGAAGATGGTTAGCAAGATCATCAAGAAAAATATTATCTTACTTATTCCATTAGAGACCTTTCATTAACCATTTAAAAACAAATAAATAAATTTTGAAATTTAAGATAAAAAAAAATTTCTTACTCATTGCATCATCTTACCTAGTCTCCAATTTTTTATATTGCAGTACTACCTCAATGCATGTGGGAATATGTGTTAAGTTCAATCACAGTCTTCCCTCTGAAATCCCTCTCAACCAAGGATTAATTCGTAAGAGCCTAGCTGGTTCTTTACCTTCCACCGTCTGTGCCCCTGCAACTCTATCACAAACTAACACGCCTTCGCACTCTGAACGGCTCGACATTCATCATCACGTGAGACTCTAACATAAGTTCATAGGAATCACCATCGAACGCATACAGCCCAAAAACTTGGGCCTAGATACCCATATGGACCCGGGGCAGGGCCCAAATCTGTTATCGGGCTTGAAAATGGGAGCCTGCATGTTGCTTGATTTAAGTTTGTCCCAAACCGGAGACAATGTCGTTTGGATGGCGACCGAGAGCGAGAGCAAGACGGTGGTTCTTGAGCGGTACTGAAGACGAAGGAGATCTCGAGTGTGTTGTAGAACTCAGTAACGCTATCGTTTAAAAACTTAGTCTAGAATTCAGTGTAGACTTTCCCAGACTGCAAGTAACTCATTATCTTGTTCCACGCCTTAACATTGTTGACTCTCTTCTATGATGTTTTCCCATCTCTTTGACACATTCTAAATGTATAGTATGCGTGCAAGGCAAGATACTGATTTCTCTTATTGTATGAAACAAATACTCAAAGCAGACAGGGCAATACATTGCTCTTTCTACACAATGGTGCCCCTTTTCCATTACCTTGGAGTAGCAACATCCACATGTCTTGCAGTGGAAAAAGTTATCCTTGCCCCAGTTCTACAAATACCACATTCATCACAGTGATATTGTTTCTTTGAAGTATCATCATCAAAGAATTTGCATATATCACAAAAGTACTTGCCCATGCATACTCCACAGTTTATGCAGTACTATTGAACATCTTGCTCCGTGTAACATAAAGAGCATATAACCTTCTTATGATTCTCTATGGTGGTTTCCATTGTTCTGCGTGCCAGTGTTGGAAAAATCTACTTGTTTAGTTTGTCATTGAAGCCATCAAGCAAAATATTTCTTTAGATTGATAGATCAAGAGGATTTAGATGACTTCAAAGCATGTAACAGTGCCACTTTCCTAAAGAAATATTTGCCCTCTATACTGCAAGAGTCAGCAAATTTTCTTCAGGATACAATGAAGTTCCTATTTACACTTACAGTAATGGAAAACAGTCCGGACAAGTTATCTGATTATTCATATCTTTTAAGCTGTTCTCATATAATATATAACCAAACGTTTAAAATTTAAACGTTCAAAATTTTTGAAAGTTTTAACAACTTCCAAAAAAATAATTAACCACTTTGAAAACCATCAAAATAAACTAACTATATTTTGATGACATGGCATATGGATTTAACATTTGAAAATGTTCAACAAAAACCACACTCACACACTCACAACCTAAGTTCTAGACCAAAACCCAAGAGATCTCTCATCAAGGTCCATGATGACTTCATCAAATCACTTAGCATGCCTTGGTGCTAACACACTTTTCCCAGAGATCGTCTGATAATAAATACTCAAACGATATATTTGTAAATTATATAATCAGTTAATGACAATTATATCTAATGTAGTGTATCAGACGATGCTATTTTACTTAACAAATTTTCTTGTATAAAACGTTTTGATGATATGTATTGCAATGATTCCTTCTTATTCGTACAAATAACAACAATATGAAAAGTAGAGAGATAGTGAAAGAGAAAATTTACACTATAATTTTTATACTAGTTTGTTTGATCAAGCAAACTACTTACAGTTCTCAATTAACTAATTGAGTTCCACTAACTAGACTACTATTTTGAAGTACATTCGAGTATTCTTTGGGTACGTAATCACTCCTGGCCAACCCCTTAAGCATTCTTAACAAAAGTTACCCCTAGCTTAACTCAATATTATTTGGGCCCGTAGGCACTCCTGACTAATCCCTTGAGTATTCTTAACACAAACCACTTCTAGCTTAATCAAGTATTTTTTGGGATCGTAGCCACTCTTGACTATGCCCTTAAGTATTCTTGACACAAGTTACTCCCGACTTAACCAAGTATTCTTTGTCAAATAGCCACTTCTAACTCAGATGAATAAGTTATATATAGAGTGATTAACTGATCATGTTGAAGCTTTTAAAGAGGATAATCATTCAAAGACATATAAAGAATTTTATCACTTTCTCTCAATTAGCTTATTGAACACTAATAATGTTCTTTTATAAAAATCTAGTTGGGTATAAAAAATTTGAGCAACGTTTTAACATTATACAATGTGATCTCTTGATGTCTTTTTCTTCTTGAGATGTTTTATATAGACTTTGAAGAAGATGACCATTGTGAATCAGTTGTTGTCCATTGAAATAGTTTCGGATTTTTTAAGTGTACTTCTTTGGTTTGACGAGCATGCTTGATTAGAATGCATTAAATGCACTTTGTATAACATTGAATGCTCTCTTGTTCTTTACATTCTCTTTCAAATAATTGGATAAGGTTATTTTTAAGTTATGCATATGGTCTCATGTTTTATGCGCGTTTCATCTTATTTTTTATGTTCCTTATAAATGAAATACAATGTTATATCATCTATTAGACAAAATATTTACATCTTACATGATTTATTGGTTTTACAAAGCTATTGTCTTACCCATAAAGTATAACTATGTTTTATCCTGAACTATTTTTAACACTTAATCAAAATCTTAAATTGTTAGACTTTTACTTTAACATATTAATTGCTTGAGTATTATTAGACGATATTTAAAAAAAATTACAAAAAGCTTTTAAAACAAAATTTAACAATTTCTTTTTGTATTTTATCTATTTTTACACATAAATAATTATTGTTTAATATTATATCTTATAAAGTGGACTTTCTAAAACTGACTAGATACAAGTCGAAGTCCAATGTAAATATATTATTGCACTTGTATTTAAAATAGATAAAGCATATAAGCAACTCAATATAAACAATACCACAAAAATAAAAGTAAACACAAACGCAAAAGGTTATTGGTCTCCTTTATTAACACATAAGGTCCACCAACCTTGTTATACAAACACATAAACATTATTTTGGCCCAATTGAGATAACAAGAATATTATAAAAAAACAATGTAAATATAGCATGATACAGTGGGAAAAACATAGTTTTCCGAATGAAGAAAAAAGAACAACTTAGGCTGTACGCTCGATATTGTCAAACAATATATACTTTAGAACTTTCAATTGTGTATCTATCTTGAATTATATTTTTATAATTATATTTTTATATTTATATTAAATGTTTTAGGCTTCGTCTTCAAGAAGGCGACGTTTATTGTAAGATAAAAGAATTTAAGATTAGGGTAGAATAGACAATAATAAGTTATGAGATTCAAATTAAGTGTTCTGAAACGTACATCAGTTTTTTTCACTGTATTTACAGTTACATAGAGAGACACATAAAGTAAAAAAGTAAACAACTACAAAAATATAAATTATAAGTTGATTTTTTTCAAATAGTTTGTTAGATTAATAAATTTAAGTTTAATTATTAAAGTCTACCCTTAACAGATAACCAATTTACCCAACGTTGACACACTGACCAACGGTGCTGCTATTTTTCAAATTTCAAACTTAATAATTTAATATATATTAATTTTCAAATTTTATATACATTTCCATTTAATTTAATTAATGTTGGAATGAGAAACTCTGAGTGCAAGACATTTTGAAAGTGGCTGCTTTGCAACGACTGAATCCACCATCCAGAACCTTTTCTCTTAGACGGTTCTTAACGCGTAGGGTTCTTCTGTCTGGCGCCAAGAAACTTCCTTTTCCTTAACACCAACTCTCTCAGGACATTCCTTCTTTTTACTATAAGTCTTTGCTTTTGCTCATCTTTTTACCATTAATGACACACTTTCTGTACACGGGAAAAATAAAAAGTTGTCGCAATCAGTAACATTTCATGGTCAACAACGCCAAAAGCCGTCCCTTTTGAGCTTGGATCCTGCAAGAAGCAAGTATCCTTTTCTTGAATCTTTGTTTGGAGCTCCAGTTTGTGTTTTCACTTCGAGGGTGATTTTGATGCTTCAACTCCTACCCAGGATTTTGTTTTTGTTTGGAGTTGTTTTCTGATTGATGCGTGTGGTGGGGTTTGGCTGGACTTGATCCGATTCGATAAAAGTTGGAAGCTTTGGAGGGGGGCAAGTATTTTTTTTTTTCGTGTTTGTTGTTGTTCTTCTTGTTTGATCTTGAAGTTTTGGTTTTTGCTACAACTCTTGGTTGGTATTGGGGGATTCACCTCTGTAAGTTACCGAGTGGGGTTTTATGGAAGAATTGAAGTCGTTTGGAGGTGGATTGTGAAAAGAAGGTTTTTTTTTTTTTTTTTTTGGGGTGTTTGTCGGTGATGAAGGGATTGGAGGGGGTTTAGTCCTTTGGTGAAATGAAAAGCATATCAAACACTTGGAATGGGAATTCAAAAACATATGGTTAACAAAAGCTTAGGTGTTTTTTTGGTTCTTCTTCTTGTAGCAGCAGTCAGCCCTTTGGAGAAGAAGGAAACAGAAGATGATTTTGTTAGGGAGTTACTTGATCCAGCATCTGGGTTGTTCGATGAGCACACGGTAAGGCTCCCTGAGTTTGGATTTTGTAGGTTTCTTTTATATATTTGGTTTGCTTCTGGTTCAAATGCCAAAAATCCAAAAGGTGATCAACTGATCATAGTATTGGAGCTCAGAAATTTTGGTTTCTTACACTGAATGAGGTGGTTTGCCTTTTCTTTAAGGGTTGGTGTGAATACCGTGTTTCACTTTCTCATTCTTATCATGATTGTCTTAGACTGACATTTCTTTCATTTGGCAAAATCCCAATCCCAATAATGTTGTAAGCTATTAAGATATCCTGTAGCTTTTTGTGCTTTTGCTGCATAATTCTTAACTCTTAAGCAAATGGTAGTCTCTGGTAATCTGAAATATATTTTGGCTTCTCATAGAGGTACCTAACATGAAAGTAACTAATCCTGCAATGATTTCAGCCTCGCATTGAGGTAGCTAACATGGTTACTTAAATCCATGATTCCCTCAAGTTTTGGTCAAAATTGGTCTTAGTGTTTATACTTTAAAGTTGTTGAGTGGTCCTTGTATTTTTATAATTGGAATCATCGTTTTGGGACAATCGTAAGATTTTGTGTGAATAGATTAAAATGTTCCATCCTTAACCGGAGATCTTACATTTTTGCAAAGTTTTAGTTTTAGTATGTTCTATGATTCCCTTAGTATATAAATACTAATTCTGAGAGATAATCATCTACTAAATTCTGTTTTACGTGTGCTGTGTTTACATGAGAAACACACAAACTTGATCTGCCTCAACCAGCTTGCTCACATGATCGCTTGAGCGTTCCTTCCAAGTTATGTTTCTAAATTTTCTTTTGTAACAGTTACTAATTGTCATCTGACTCTAAATTATAGGCACTTCATTGTTTTATGATTATTTGTCAGATTTGGGATTACATTGTGTTTTCATGATTGCTAAGAATAAATGGATAGGCTCTAAAGTTGTAAAGTTTCATGACTGCAGGCAAAGGTCTTATGGAAATATTGCAGGGAAGATTTATTTCATTTAATGAAAGATGTTGGGAATCATGATTTGTGCCTTTCAAAGGAATTATTATCTGGCAGCACCAATATAATCAGTTCAGAGATTCAACCATTAGCACGAGAAGACAGCAAAAGAATTATCAATGCTTACTGTTCTCAATTCAAGGAGAACATTCTCCACTGTCTGAGAAAAGATAATTTTCCAGTACCTGTTTCAGGAAACGAGGATGATTCCAATATTTGGCATGTCACTTATATGGGACCACTTTTTTCCAGATCCAGTGCTCCTACAAGAAATTTTGGTCGTAGTTTGCTTCAGCACATATCAGAACCACCTAGTCCGGGCCCTGCACCCAGTTTAACACCATTTCCTGAACCCAGCTCAGCACCATCTTCTGAACCCAGTCCAGCACCATCATCTGAACCCAGTCCAGCCCTGTCACCTCATGCTCCAGTACCTCATCATCTTCCTGGACCACTGCAACCTTTCGCACCAACACCTTTTTTCCCAAAATTGACACCATCAGCTTCAGATATTTCTGCTCCTCCATCTTCGGTAATTGACAAACAAGAAGAGAGTCACAGTAATAAAAAAACAGTTGTTCTTGCGGTAGTTATAACTGCATTGGTGACATTTATAGCTGCAGCACTGATCTTTTTATGCTGGAGACGGCATCGTAAGACCGGTCATGTTAGACTAAATGATGATAGGCCTCTTCTTAGCTTGAGCATGAGTGACTACTCTGTTGGTATGTATCATGTTATCATTTATTTGTACCTTGTTATAGTATGTTGTACTAGTCTTGACAAAGTGGACTTATCCTACAGGTCCTTCCAGTTTTTCTTTTGGCAATTCAATAAAAGGGGAGAAACTTGGGTTTCAGTCATCTAGTAATAGTTTAGTAGACAATAAGAAGTACTCAGTGCAAGAAAGTCAGTCAATAGGAGCTCATAATGCTGCTAATGGATCACCATTTGAACTGAAACCTCCTCCTGGGAGGGTGGGAATCATTCCTTCTGGAATGCCTCCCTTAAAACCTCCTCCAGGCAGGTTGAACCCTCCTCCAGGCAGATTAAACCCTCTTCCTCCTGAGCCGCCTTCATTTAGGCCTTCGGATGCTGCTGCTCCTCCAGCATCTACTACTACTGTTGCTGCAGTTCCTTCTCCTGCCCCTCAAAAGCCTGCTATTAGTAGCTTTCCACCACCCCAACCACCAGTAGGTGCCAAACCTAGCCCTCCTCTACCACTGCCACCAGCACTAGCTGGTTCCAGACCAGGTCCTCCTCCACCACCTCCAGCACCAGCTGGTTCCAGACCAGGTCCACCTCCTCCACCTCCAGCACCAGCTGTTTCCAGACCTGGTCCTCCTCCACCACCACCCCCAGCCCCAGCTGGTATCAAACCAGGTCCTCCTCCACCACCACCCCCAGCACCAGGTGGTGCCAAACCTGGTCCTCAGCCACCACCACCTCCTGTGAATGGTGTAGCTCCTCCTCGACCTCCTCCATTTGGCTCAAAGGCACCACGGCCTTCAGCTAGTGGATCAAAAGCTACAGTTGCAAGTGAAGCTGATGCTCCCAAAGCCAAGCTAAAGCCCTTCTTCTGGGATAAGGTTCAAGCAAACCCGGATGAATCAATGGTTTGGAATCAAATCAAATCAGGATCATTCCAGTAAGGATTAAATACCAAGCCTCTTTTGTTTATCAAAGATAATTAATCATTAATGTACTCAAATGACAAACATTTTACAGGTTTAATGAAGAAATGATAGAGACGCTTTTTGGCTATAATGCTGTGGATAAGAACAATGGTCAAAGGCAGAAAGAGTCTTCCTCTCAAGATCCTTCACCTCAGTTTGTCCAGATCATTGACAAAAAGAAAGCACAAAATTTATTGATTCTGTTGCGTGCATTGAATGTGACAATGGAAGAAGTTCGTGATGCACTTTATGAAGGTGCTTTCTTGTTCTTTCAATTTTCCTCTAAAATTGCTTATAATTGTTATAGTAATATCAGGTTCTTCTAGTAAAGCGCATTTTATAGGACATACATATTTGTGCACCCATAGTTGCCCTAAAATGTAGTAGACTTCAAACTAGCCCCATGTCCTTGAAGAGAATAGATTTCTATATTGTTGATAGGTTTGAATATTGTTCTAAAATTATTTGATTATCATAATGTTCAGTACTAGGGAAGATAAATTGTGGTAGTCCCACCTATGCTCGAGATACTTTCTACTAAACAAATGGATTAATGCCTTTGAACCTTGTGTCATAAATCATCATGAAATTTATTCTTGATGCACCGATACATCAATTTGTGGGACTCCGATACTCTAGGATGCTTTACCAATACTTATCAAAGAAGTATACAATCTATGAAGCACTAATACTTTTACAATCACAATAATTTATAATTTTTTTATTTTTATTTTGACAATGTCTAAGAAATGTGATTTTAATTTGGATCCACACAATTGCAATTATATATTTATTATGTTTTAAGAACTTTTTATACATTTTTAAATATGTATATTTCACAATCGTATACTGCTATTTTCCAAATAAATGTATTGATGTATTGTATTGTATCTGTGCATCATATATGTACAATTCTAAAAGAAAAATTGTTTAGTTGTATTGTTCCGCACTTGTATTAAAGACTTTGCAACCTCATTTTGGCCGAACAGGACACGAGCTACCCTCAGAATTCCTTCAAACTTTGCTAAAGATGGCACCAACATCCGATGAAGAACGTAAGCTTAGACTTTTTAGTGGTGATCTATCTCAACTTGGTCCTGCTGACAGTTTTCTCAAAGCCCTGGTTGACATTCCACTTGCATTCAAGAGAATGGAAGCTCTGCTTTTCATGGGCTCATTTAAAGAGGAGCTCGGAACTACTATGGAGTCTTTTTCCATTTTGGAGGTATACATCGTACATGCAGTTGCTTTGCTTATTCTCTTTCTATCTCATGAATCATAGTGATTTAAACTTTTAGTTGAACTGATACCAACTGAGATTGTAGAATTACCTGAGTATATGCTATATCATCCTAATGTTGCTACTGCCAATCATAGAAAACTGGTAAAAACATGGCTGAGTATGTTGTTTGTTGCATAAGTAATGCCAATTTAAGGCTTTAATTAATGTGCAGAGTTTTGATATAGTGCCAAATTTCGTCTTATTTAGATGTTGGTATCATTCAAAGTTTTGGTTTAAAGCCAAAATTATTGATTAAGGAATGTTTTTTCATCTGTCAAATCACTGCATGATTACTTGTTACTCTGTTTCATTTTGCATGCATATCCATGTTAAGAAATATACATGTAATACAAGTAAATTTATGATGATTGTGAAATTCTGAGTTTGATTGCAGTTTGTGATCTGTTAGTTATAAAAATGCTGTCAAACGTTGGTTCGTTAGTTTAGTTTTATGGTATGTTAATTAATTTGAAACCATCTATACACAAGCAAACACGGCAATGTTCTGTAATTGATATCCTATCATTGTAATTTCTCTGGTTTTGGAATCTCTGTGCTCATATTTGTTTACTTTATTATCGCCCTGTCACCTTGGAGAAGTAATCATATTCTTCTTGCAATTGTATCTGATTGTCAGGTTGCTTGCAAGGAACTAAGAAGTAGCCGGCTGTTCCTGAAGCTTCTTGAAGCTGTTCTCAAAACTGGCAACCGAATGAATGATGGAACTTTCCGTGGTGGTGCTCAAGCATTTAAACTTGATACACTTCTGAAATTATCCGATGTAAAAGGAACAGATGGGAAGACTACGCTCTTGCACTTTGTTGTTCTGGAGATTATCCGCTCTGAGGGCATAAAAGCTGTCAGAAAGTCCAAAGATAGCCAGAGTTTATCTAGTGTTAAATCAGATCACCTTCAGGATAGTATCCAAGAAACAGAAGATCACTACCATGAAATTGGCCTTCAGGTGGTTTCACACTTGAGCAGTGAACTTGAGAATGTAAAAAAAGCAGCAATTATAGATGCTGACAACTTAACAGGAACCACTGCCAAACTGGGCCATGGTCTCGTAAAAACACGAGATTTGATAGAAAAAAACATGAAGAATGTGGAGGAAGACCGGGGGTTTTGTGAGACAGTGAAAAGTTTTGTACAGAATGCTGAGGCTGATGTTAAGAAACTGCTGGAAGAGGAGAAGAAGATCATGGCTTTGGTGAAGAGCACTGGTGATTACTTTCATGGGAATGCTGGGAAGAATGAAGGCATAAGGCTGTTCATAGTAGTACGGGACTTCTTAATAATGCTGGATAAGATATGCAAGGAGTTGATAGACACACAGAAGAAGCAAACAAAAACACCAAAACAAGAGAATCCCCGGGGACCATCTTCCTCTGATACACGTCCACCGCCTGATCTTCGTCAGCGGCTCTTTCCAGCAATTGCTGAAAGGAGGATGGATGACATTAGTTCAGATGATGAGAGTCCATAGATTCAAGTTGAAAGTGGTATTGAAACTGTTCCCTTACTAACATATCCTTGTATAGCTTAGCATAATTGAAGACATGCATATTGTTTGGCCTGGCTTTTCTAGATGTTAAAATCTATTTTAATGCTAAAAGCTATTTTTATGTTAAGAGATTTAATTAAAAGTGAAACTTGCTTGATAATTTGTCAAACTTGTAAATTAAAAGGTTGTAGGTGATGCCCTTTTCAGCATTGGAATTTAGTATAGGTGAGGAAGAACAGAAACACATAAAATTAGTTTATTTTACTACTTTTAAAATGTCTTTTGATGGAATGAAAATATATGTACTGTCAGTATAAATGTTTTTTGTACTATCATTCAACCACAATGTATAATAAGTTTGTTTACTTTAGAGGAGTGCTAAAAACACACTCTTTCTAGCACACCTCCCATAAGTTAAATTCATTGAGAACTACATAATCATGAAAGAGAATCATGGAATAGGATGTGGAACCCACAAATTTGTGATTTTCAATAAACTTCGAGTACTAGAAGGGAGCCTTTAGAAGAGTGTGTATTTAACATTTCTCTTGTTTTAGTAATAACAACGTTTAAGATCATATAAAAAATTATTTCTTATTTGGTTGACAAGTAAAAATTGTACTTTTATAATGTATGTTTATTGAAGTCTCTATCAAGAGAAGCTCTTTATGAGTTGGGCATTCTGTAGAATTCAGTTTGGCATTGCTTCAACTTTAAGATAAACGTCCCAAATACTATCCAAATCTTCTATGTATTGATCATTGATATTTGAATTTGAACTGACGGTTCTTTTGGCTTACTTTTGCAGAGGGATGGTTGCATGTGTTTTTTCATGAATGATGGAAGTGGCATGTGTTTTTTCATGAATGATGGAAGTGGCATGTATTTTTACACTTCTCAAACTAAATGTCATATGTACAGACCTGGCTGGAGCTGTTATCAAGCAATGCATTTGCTTCCTATCACCATTGTTGAGCCCCCCATTGGGAATTAGCTTCATAGTTTGAGATAGCCACTTCTGGAACTAAAGTTGTGTAGGGTCTTGAATTTTTGTTCTTCATGATTCTTTATTGAATTTAATGTGTTAGTGCATTTATTTATTGAAAGGGGCAGCAGGATGTAGCATATTACTTTTCTTTAAGAAACTATAGAATTGCATTATTTTTTAACTTGTGATTTAACACCAAGATTGTATGATAATGAAAAAGCAACAAATGTAGTTGTCATTATTGGTTTGAATCACATCAGAATGATCTTGTGACTGGTCTATTATAGTATCATTAAGCACTTGACAATAAATTAATCTAGTTATGATCCAATGCTAATGCAAGCATTATGGACCCACATCGGTTAAAATGTTAGCCAAGCATCTATTGTTGTGCGCTACACGTCCATTAGATAATGATGATGAGAGTAGCTCAATCTACAACATTGCTTTGTGGTACTAATGATTAGTACACAAGACTTTTATTTTTTTAGTGGTCACCTCTTTTATTTATATTTATATTTTTATTCGATAATCTACTTATATAATTGAATTGTTTCAACATTTACCCAAATCAGATACCCCAAAGGCTATTGCCATATGCTCAAATGTGCATTATTTCTCATGGTATTAAACAGAATGTTCATTTGATAATAGATAACTTCATTGGCAGATTAGTATTGTGGAAAGGGTTAATTTTAAATAGGGTAAATGGTTAACTATTTCAATTCTAGATTGGCTCGGGATTCCTAATTATTTGCACCAAGAAGTTAGAAGCTAATGTGACACTTTATATCAAATAGATCTTGGTCTGTACCATGACGCTATTGGTTCTAAAGGCACTGCTCTCTTTGCTACAATCTCTACTTTAATATTACTTTAATTTGATATAGAGATGGTCTTAAGTGGAATGGTTCTGCAGATGGTACTTTCTCTTCAAAACTACATATAATTTTGAAATAAAAGGGTAAAGGTCTACTGTAGAAAGGGGTGTGAATAGAGAGACAATAAAAATATTCTAAGAGGCTTTTCAGAGTACAGAGTCTATTAAACAAGACAATCAAGAACTTATATATGAGTAATAGAAAAGATAGTAAACATTTTTGTTTTATACTAGTAATACTAATTCCAACTACCCCTATATCTAATTTTTTTTTCTCTATATAAGTAAAGTGTTTTACTAATATCTAATTATTACATGTATTTTTTTTAATTTTTGTTTCTAACTTATAACAAGAACACAACCATTTCTAGACATTTGTTAATTTTGTCCGTAAGATATAACATATATACACAATCAGTCTCAATCGAGTACATAATATCACTTATAATAATACAATAAAAAGTTTTTAAAATGTTTATAAAAAAAGCTTTTAATAAGAGAGTATAAAATATAAGTACTTTTTGTAGTAGGGATTAACTTTATTGAAGTGAAGAATTTAGAAATATAAGTATATCTTGAGTCGTTTAATAGACGATCTTTCAACTAAACACTTAGAAGTTTAAGAATAATTTTCCATGCATTTCTCGTGTAGTTTGCACATATTTTATTAGTTTCTTTCGTATGGTTTTGATTATATTTATGAGCATTCTACAAATGGATAGTTGGAGCTTTTCTATTTTTCTTTGTCTTTGTGTTAGCTCCTTTTTTAACATGTTTATCTTTTTTAAAACATGTTTAACTTTTTGTGAGATAGTTTTTTTACTATTACACTTAATGTGCATGTTATAAGACATCTTCTTTGTTACACTTAATTGCATGTTATAAGACATCTTCTCTACTTATGTGTTTTTTACGGTCCCAAACTAAGAATACAAACTTAGAAAATTAGTGCACTTGTGTCAAAATTATCTTTGTGTGAGTCAAATTGCTCTAAAGATAGATATTCTTACATTAACAAATGTGTCTTGTAAATTTCACATAGTATGCACATTTGAAATTACATCATATGATGACAACTTGTTTACAAGTTCAAACTAGCATATACTATTTTCATATAAGACTTTTTCTACTCTTCAAGTAGTATATGCTCTTTTTATTGTTTGTTTTTGGACTTCATCTAATCTTTGTTTACTTGTATTTGACACTTCTTGTATATTTTGTCTAGTCTTTATTTGCGTCTAACGCTTTGTTATAATGTGGTATAGTCTTTCTATTCATGTGTCTAACATTTCTTTATAGATTTCATCTAATCTTCATGTACTTGCATCTAACACTTCTTCTGAAAACTCCGTCTAAGCTTCTTATGCGTCTAGTCTTCTTTTATACCACATCTATTCTTTTATGTAGGCTATGTCTAAGCTTCTTTGTTAAACTTTGTCTGACTTTTCAATTTAATAGAATTATATAATCCATTACACATTAAGTAGGATTGTTAGACACACGAAAGCACGAAATCATTTACTATCATCAAAATCACGAGTGTTTTTTTTTTATAAGACTCTCATATTTAGACTCGTATCTAATTATATGAATTATTGTTTATGCCTTGACAAATTTTCTTTTGAATATGCCTAACACTTTAATTGGTTTAATACAAGTTTGGAACAAATTTATTCCTTTTTTTCTCTACTTTCTTATTTGGTGTTTTTATAATTAATTGGTTGACTAAAAATGATAACTCAAGTATGGTTATTATTTTTTGTCTTCATCTTTGTAGTGTTACTAGTGTTACTATTATGCTTAACACTTGTTATATGAATACATATTTTTTTAAATGTCTTTGGACCTAACTTTCTAACTCTTGTATAGTGTTATTTTGAAATTGATTCTAACTCTTCTATCCTCTATTTCTTGCAAAGATCGTAGAATTCTCAAGTTAAGATTATAATATATGCCTCTTTCTTTAATGTCATGAAAGTTATATGGATAATTATTAACAAGATTTGCTTTGATAGCCACACATCATCTTATGAAAGCATTAAAAACGTGATTTATGTTCAAGTCAATTGTGTTGGTAAATGATGTGCTGGTTATATGAAAATCTTACATGCAAGAGCACATTATTTTAAAATATCTTGGATTGCATCTATGTCCTGAAAGGTTGATTATGTCCTTGTTTTTTTGGTTTCATCCTCCTTGTCATTGGTTAAAATTCAATATTGATGGTGCAACAAAAAAGGCTCTCATGGTGTATTTTGTTATGAGGGAATATTTAGAGATCATCGTGCTTTCGTTGTGAGTAGTTTCCTTTTGCATTTTGGCATTCATAATGTCTTGTATGCGGAGGTGATAGATGTGATTTTGACTATTGAAGCTACATTCTTAGAAGGTTAGACTAATCTTTGGATGGAATGTGATTCTTAACTAGCTATTTAAGTTGTTTCAATACTTCCACTATTCCTTGGTATCTTTGCAATGGACGGGTGGATTAATTTATAAATAGTAATACTATGTGTATTCATTTTTCATTTGTTTTAGAAAGAGAATAAATTTATCGATAAAATTGTTGAGTTTAATGTTAGTGCCTTGTTTGTTTCAAAGTGAGTCCTATATACCAAGACAGATATAGGGGAAGGCATTTGTGTTTAGATCAGGTGATATGTGAGGAAAATAAAGCGAGAATTTGGAGGGGAAAAATATTCATGCTTCCTCGCTATTGTGAAGAGAAGAAAAAGGAGAAAGTCACATCAGTCATTGTAAAAGAACCGAATTGACCTTGCTTTCTTTGCATGCATGACAAAGATTTTTACTTTGTGCTTTTGTGGTTGGTGTCATGTAAGAGTTGTGGTTGATATTGTGTGAAGAGGAGTTTGCCTTTTTGTTTTGCTTTGGTCCCTTGTTTTGCATTATTTGAAGATTCTTTCTTTTTTTTATACAACTTTTTATTTTCTCTCAATTGAAACTCATTCAATATTCATCAAGTTCACTCAGATCCTAAGGTGTTTTCCCTCTCATCACAATCGATTACACTTTTTTTTCCTTGTGTTCTTTTGCTCAATATAAACCTCAATTTTATCAAATTAAATCATTTATAAAGTACATATTTGATAATTTATACTCCTTTTTAATATTTTTATTGTTCAATCCTCTAAACCTTTAATTTATTAGATAACTTAAAAAAACTTATCTTCTTTTTCTTTAGTTCTTAGTTTTATTTTATTTGAAAAATTCTTTTTCCGCTACACAAATTTTCATTTTCTATTTCAACATGTTCAATATCCACCAAGTTTATTCAAATATTTGACTTACTTGTTGGGTTTTTGAAGAGGGGTTCCCAAGAAAGATTTGATACTAATGAGTCATGAACAAACTTATATAAGAGACCACGCCATTACCTCCTACCTAAGGCCTAAAGGTACTTTCTCTCAAATCTTTGAGATATTTTCCCTCTCACCACTAGCAAAAATAATAGATGTTGTAATTGTCATGAAATTTCAATTATGTGTAATTGTTTACTCTTTTTTATAAGTAGTTGGCATTCATGTAATTTTTTATTTGATACTTCATGTTAAGATTTATGCAATTGTAATATTTTCTTTAAAATTTAATAATGAATAAAATAAAAATGTGTCATTCTGCATCCGCATCCAGTGCTGCTGCATATTAGGAACCTAATGTTCTGCCACTATATTCAAGTTTTCAAGAATTTAAGTACAATCTCATGAGTCATTTTTTAACTAATTCATAAATTTTAAATCAAACCACTCAAATACATTCTAAATCTCAATTCATCATTCACTATTTCAAAACCAATATGTAAAATTTCACAACTATACATCCATCAGAACTAATTCAATTATAACTCAACAACCAATCCTACAAGAAAACTTTAAAATTGGTGACCACATCACCCCCACACCCAGATCGTCTAATCTAAGGTTCTATTTGAAAATTAAAACTAGTCCCAATTGTAACATCAAAATCAACTTTCCTTACCTGAACAAGAGCATATACACTCACAAAAGCTAAAAAAAAAATAGAAATCACAGAGATCGTATAACCAACACACCACAGAGTTTCTGATCAATGATCAGACTGCAAAACTAAGGCATTAAACTAACATAGACTTCTCTTGAAGGTTTCAAAGAATACATATAAGACAATATACGAAGGTAATAGTAAATACTTGACTGACTTAAAAGAAAATGAACTTATTTAATTTAAGATTCTGATTGGACTTGCCATAAGTCCAATCTGATTATCTATTTAATAATAAATAAGATCAGAAATTTAGAGAATACTTAGAGGATAAAAGAAACTCTAATTTAAAGATATGGTAGTTAAGTTAAAATGAAAGCTAAATTATTAATTTTTCTATTTATACATACTTTCCACTTTAATATTATAATATTTAAATACCATTATAATTTTACTACTATTTAGAACAAATTTTTAGGTCCTTATAATAACTATTATGTGTACATAAATATGTACTTTCAATAATAAAAAGCTCTTTCTTCCTATATTTCCATAATTTGTTTCTTATACGGAAATATAGAAAATAGTTTTCTTTTTTTATTATGTAAGATTTTAGATTAAGAGATTAAAAAAAAATTGAATGTTATATTCTAGATTTATAATTTAAAATTATTATTTTTTGATATATTTCAATATTTATAATTATATAATTTAAAATATATTTTCAGATTACACGATATAAATATTTATTTCGAATTACATAAATGTACAAATATTACACCGAAATTATTTTTTTACTTTTAAATTAGTAATTCTGGAATTAATTTTTTTTTTTTTTCCATTCTAAGTTAGCCAGCCCAGAAGTGTGGTTTTATAAGCTAGAAGAGGGTCATGCATGAACCCATTGGATGAATCGTTTGCCACACTTTTATACCAGCCAATTTTTTGCACAGCCTTCTTTAAAACCTTTCTTACAAAATTGAATCTAAATTTTTTATTGAAATTTTAGTGTTCAATACAGAATTTTAAAAGAAATATATCAAATATATTAAAAGAAATTTCAAAATATTTTAAAATATTAAAATCAGTGTAAATAGGGATTGCACATAAGTTCAATACAGAATTCAAATTCCAAAATTTCAATCGTGGGTTTTCTATATCTCCACACCACAAAGTCTGGAACACTTTACTTAAAAAAGTCATAAGAGCAAAACAAATGATGTAATAAGTATAAAGAGAAAAATGGGATTAAAGTGTTGATGTAAAATATTTTTTATTCCAGTGACTCCTCCATTTGATCTAAAGACAACAAACCATACACAATAATGAAAACATGTCTTCATGATAAGAAGCAAATGCAACAGTGAGCCAAGTATTTGACTGTAAAGATAGAAAATGCATTATCTTTTCGATTTGTAAAGAAAACATGCAAGACAAGCATGACAAAATATCACAAAAAAGGTTTTTTTTTTTCAATTTGGTATATTTTCTTACACTAATATGTAAAATGGATAAAAAATTATTTTTTTATTAAAAGGGACAAATCCTTCTTATTATAAGATTTCAAATTAAGAAATTCTTTCATCTAAACATGATTTCAAACTAGTCAAATAATAATGTAATAGTTAAAGTCTTTATTCATTTTCTCTTAATAAATAAAAACATTAATAGTAATGACTTGCAACATGATCATTTATTATTATTGAATAGTTAATATTATATTATTAAATGTTATTTTTTTATTTATAAAAGTTATTATATTATTATTATTGTAATAATCATTATTATTATTATTATTATTATTTTAATTAAATATTGAAATATTATTATTAATAGTATTATTATTATTATTTCTTCAAAATTAATCATTATATTATTATTATCATTAATATTATTAAAATTATTATTATTATTTTAATTCAATTTCTATGAATTTAATTATAATTATTGTTTTCATAATTATTATTATTATTTAAATTAAATTTGTATGAATTTAATTAAAATAATAATAATAATTATTATTATTATATTATTTTGTTTTAATTTAAATTAAATTTGTATACCTTAATTTTTTTTGTTATATTTTTGTTAATTATTATTATTTAATTATTATTATTATTATTAATTTTTGTTAATTGTTAAATGTAATAAACATAGTGCCAAATAATTAAAAATTATTGCATTGAAATTAGCTTACTAATAATAAAATATTTTAATTAAAATCTTTAATTAAAATCATTACTATGTCACTTCTATTTCACCAACCTGAAATCATTTCTAATTAAAATAATTTCTTAATTTAAAATCCTACCTAAATATTATGATTTGTCTATTTTAATAAAAAAAATATTTTTTTTATTATTTTAAGTAGTAGTATGAAAAAATATATCACACTGAAAAAAAAATCCACACAGCATTAATATGAAAAAATATATCAAACTGGAAAAAAAAATCCACACAAAATATCCGCATATTTGTAATCCAGATGCAGGAGTTATGTTGATGAACACTGTTTCCGAACATGTGCTGGAACAAGTTTGCATAAAAAAAATTAAAAATAGTTTCTGATTAGTCAATCAAAAAGAAAAAAAAAAAAAAAAAAAAAAAAAAAAGAGATTGGATTGTATTATTTAAATCTTTGGAGTTTATGAATCAAAATACAATACTAATTTTTTTAACTTTTAGATTGTAGAATGCAATTTAGAAACTTTCCAAGTTGCTCAATTTAAAATATTTTAAATAAGGATGTTTTTAAAATTTTGCATATTCTATAAGAGTACAGAAAGAAAAAGAAAATGGAATAGAGGAAGAAAAAGCCTATAATCCATAGTCATTGTTGAATTGAGCTTTTAAATTGGATCCATATGTCTCTCCTCTGTGTAATCTTCCCATAAACAAAAACAAAAACAAAATCATAATAAAAAGTTCAAAAAGTTAGATATTATAATAATTATTAAAATAAAAGTTATTATAAAATAGTAATTATAGAATAAATATTTTTTATTAAATTTCATAATATTATAATTACATAGTACTTAAAAATAATTATTATTTATTATATGTAATTATTTTATAAATAATAAAATCAATAAAATAGAATAAAAATATTTTTTAAAAAAATTACAAAAGATAATTTCTCTATATTATAAATTATAGATTATAAACGATAACAAATAACAAAGGCTATTCATTTTGTAATTTATTTTACATATTGTTCAGATTTTATTTTTTAATATTTTTCCATCTATTTTTAATTATAATAATTTTTAAATTTAATACGTTTCTCATTATAATTATTTTTTTTTTCAATTTTACCACACTGTTTTAAAAGTTTTCAATTTGGTTTATTTTTCTAAATAAATTAATATAATTACTTTTATAAAATTGATGATAATAATATTATAATAATAGTACGCGGTATAAATAATTGTTAACAAAATCATTATACTAACAACACCAAAATCACCTATTACATTAATAGTATCATCATAATAAATTTGACAAAAGAGATTAAAACATTGAAAATAGTAAACTAAAATTAAAAAAAAAAATAAACACATGAATAAGTAAGTTACTAAACCTAACTAGTTTATCACCTGAATTTTTAGTTATATTGACTGTTTTTTATTATTATGGGTACACAGAATGCCCAAGTAGTATATTATAAAAAAATATATATTTTAAAATATTATATTCCATTTGTTTTCAGCTTCCATGTAAAAAATATAAATATAGCAATTCTGAATAGACAACTAGGAAGCCCAGAATTGAACTATAACTTTAATGCATACCATATCATATTTAATATTTATCTTCTTTAATATATTAAAATATTTTATTTTTAGCAAAGTAGATACTAAAACAATTTCAATATTTGTACTTGTCAAAATAACATCTCTCTTTCAAGGTGAGTGACACACAAGACAAATATTTAATTTTTGTAATCCATAAAAAGAGAGACACAATTGTTTGACAAAATAAGGAACTGAATATCTGAATGTCACAATTGACACTTTATTTTCACATTTAACTAGCCGTGTCCTTCACATTAATCTTGATAAGGCCATGGATGATCACTACTGGGCTTCAATGGGCACACAATTTTCAGTCACTGTTCCAACATCAATTCTTTGAAAGCTCCATCTCCCACATCAACCAACAAGAGAGGGAGAGCAACTCAACCAACACAAATTAAGGTTTCAATATGCCATGTTAAGGTTTCAATAAGTAACTCAAAACCTTGTAAGATTGATTATCATAGAAAAGTTTGTAAAATTACACCAAACTTCATGAAAAACTGTATTACAAATTATATATTAAATTACATTATATAAGTAGATACAATCATTATGAATATTAAAAATTATATATGATACCATTTTAAATTCAAAAGACTTGAGAAAAAAATTGGATCATATAGATTTTTTTTACCCCCTAAAAGCATGGTATGTCTTAGAAGTCACAAAGTTAATGATTTTTTTGTTCTCTAAAAGGAGAACACTTTTAATATACATTATTTCACACATATATTTATAAGCATAGCAGATAGTTAAGTTTATAAATACTTAACTTTCTTAAGAGAATAAACTGTTATTAAAATTGTTAGAAAAAAATCACATCAAAGTCACAAATTTAATTACTTTTTTTTCTCCAAACGGATAACTCTTTTAGTACATTATTTCACAGATATATTTATGAGCATAGCATATGGTTAATTTCATAAATCCTTAACTTTCTTAAGAGCATAAAGTGTTATTAAAATTGTTAAAAAAAATCACTTCAACTAAAAATATATACAAAGTAAGATAATCCTTATATCTTACAAGTTAGTTTTACAAGTTATATATGTAAAAGTAAGTTAATATTATACTTATAATATATAATATCAAAATCTATTTTACCAAGATTTGACGAGCATATATTATCATCTATTACGTGACACTATTGCCTAAGAATGTATTGAAAATTTCATATAAAAATTTAAATAAGATCAATCACATAAGTGAGACTAAGCTTACAAATTCATTTTGGTTTCGTGGGTAGAAGTTAAAATTAAAATCACCTCATAATAATGATATTATATTTTGTGTTTTGAATTGAAGCACACATGGTCCATAGGCAAAATGGGGATTGTGTAGCATGTGCTTGCATTTAATCAATGAATTGAATGGCGGGTTGCACAACCACATGCCCAAACAATCATCAGTGACACTCTGTATGATACTGCCCATGTTTCACTCCATAGTTTAGCTTTTGTCCTCCATGCCAGTAATTTGAATTCGCATTCACACACTTAATAATCACCTTAAAAATTTTATATTCTTGCATTTGTCTTAACCTTCCTTGTTGTTTCTTCCAACCACAACTCACTTTGTCATGTTTTGCTTAATCCATTGCAAGCAGCATGGCAACAAGAAGATAGAAGCACTATGAAAATCAGAAAAAGTTACCATCTTGGTTATGTAGAATCATTTTTATTTTAACCCTTCAAAGCTATCTCATATCTTGCGTCTATTTCACCACCTCTTTGATTTTCTCAACTTGATAAAATAATTGTTGGTCAAACATAATAATGAGCTCTCATATTTTTCAAGGGCTCTTTGTGCTTTTTCATGTTTGAGTTCATAATTATACCCCACTAATCCCCAAATTTAGGGTAAGAAGTAGAGTCACATTGATGTCTCCAAGAGATCAAAGATTGAGAAAAAAAAAAAAGTAATAGTGGGTGGGGCTAGCTAGATCCTAACCATTGATGGTTTTACCAATAAAAATCACTTTATCTGAACAAGATATTGTAGTGACAATTCAACAACATTATTATGGTTATTTGAGAGCATATGATAATTTGAATGTAGATGACATCTTATCCACCTCAAATCAGCCAAAAGTAACTAAAATTTTGAGTTACTCAGTGATATTTTTCCCATTTTTTAGTTTATTGTTTTGAAATTGAATTTTAATAAAATTATGGGTTTCAATTAGTTTTCAAATGTTTAATGCATACTTTGATTTAAGTTTACAGACTCAACAAAATGAGTTTCCAAAGAATAATGGCATTATTTTTTTCAATTCAAACTTGGTTTCAAAACAAATATAAGTGTATAAACATATGCTTCTATAAAAATCAAAATACAGTTAAATTTGTTTAGACAAACATAAATCTGAAAAACTAAATATAGACTTCTTCTCTTTTCTTTCTTAATCCTTTTCTTTATACTAAATATAGCATTAACCTTTTCCTAAAAAAGGGAAAGACCCTGGAAAATGCATGAATATTAGCTGTCTGTTTTCGTTTTATAACCATTGACCAATACAAATCAAATCAATTTATAGGGTAAAAATTACATATATATCTTATTCTATATATAGATTATTTAATTACAATTATTTTTTAATCAACAACTATCACTCCTTGCTTTGTTCTCTAATATAAAGTTCTCACTTTAAAAGAATTAAGTCTTGAGTTAAATTTTTATATTACATTCTAGTTATAAACTTAATTTTGCCGTGAGTTTTAAAGCAAGCATCTCATAAAACCAATTTTAACCAAAATTAATTTTATAACATTGAATATCTTTTACACCCAACAAAAATATGCAGAGCTATGTCCTACAGGTCATCATGTTTTAATCAAAATTATTAGAAGCTTCAAATATCAATTTAAACAAGCTCATTAAGAGGTAATTCCAAACAAAAAGCATGTACTTTTGGGTACATGTCGTTTAGCCCATTAAGCAAATAGCTGAAACCATGCTTAACATTGTTGTGTGATGCACAAAGATTGCTTCTTCATATAGGTGAAAAAGTGCTTGAGAAGTAAAGGCACTTCGCATGTAAAAGCTGCAGACATGAAAGAGGAAAATCTCAGGCTTGTTGTTGACAACCTTTTAGATAAGTTCACTGACACAATGTCATGATGGTTCATATTAATCAGTGTTTGGTTGTTGGACATTATGGTCCAAATCTTAATTGCTACATTAATTAAATATGGTGACAAATATTTTTATAAATGTTGCAATAATTAGTCATCTTGTGTTAATGTAATAAGTAATCTTGTATGTTAGTTTTTTTTTTATCTGGACAAAAACATTGTTAAATCAGTGAAAAATTATTCAAAGTATGACATAAATTGTATAAAAAAGAAATTACTCATTTTATCTATGTATTTAAAATTTTACATATTAAATAGAAATTACCCATTTTATATATTATAAAGAAAATGGATGAGTATGTTTGATTAGAATAGTTTAATTCTTTATTCAAGGTGAATGGATGAGAGATAGGGACAAAATGTATATTCTCCTCTTATCTTAAATCCAAAATTTAATTCCTCCAAAAGAAACCTAATAATATTTAACTTTTTATTTGTGGGTCATCCTTGTTAATTCCATGGTTTAGAATATACAAAGTTGGGTAAAATAAAATAAACACTTGAGTGGTCCTTCCCTTGAAACTTGATTGCATGTGGCATTATTTTGTGTTAGACTTCATCCTCATAAAATTAAAGTTATCACTATGCATTCATGTGCTGACAGCATAGCCATAATATTAAAAGAGACACTTAATTTGTTCCACAAAAACATAAAGCACTTAATTATTTCATGTACTGCATTTTTTTTCTTCAATCTGGCATACCGAATTTGTGTTTTCCTTCACTTTTTTAGTGTACAAATTTGTCCAATTGAATATCAGTACCTTCTCATTTAATCTTGTTCTAGGGCTCTGTTTAAGCTATAAAGTAATATTTTAATATTGTATATTTTAAAACAATTTATTTCTTTTAAGAGTTATTTTTTTTCTCCCTCTTTCTCTTTATTTTTTAACCAAAAGAAAAATAAATAGGTACAATTTGCGTAAGTCACATTTAATGGTGCCACAGTACCTAGTTTGTCCAAGTTAGTTGTCATGTTCCGAAATCCCATATCTAAAGGCCAAAGATTCTTGTTATGTTTTTCAAACGCCCCTGTTTTAACTAATGCTCTTCTTCATGTTTTTTCATCCTTTGGATTTGACACCCTTTTGTCTCATTTGCTCTCTGATGGGGTCACGGACACCATCCTATGCAACTTCCCTAACTCATTCTGTATCATGAATCAGAACTGCCCTCACACTACTCTCTTCATGGTAACACCTGTACTCTGATAGTTTTCAAGGTGTTTGATTGGTGTAGTATTTTGAATTTTTTTTTTTCCTTTTTATCTCTCTTGCCAAGCATGTTTTCCTCTTAGGTAGTGTTGTTTTTAGTTGGGTTGAGTTTGTTTCTTGGAAAGTGAAGAGATTTTCTGGAAAGAAGAAAAGGGGTTGTTTGCTTTAGCCAGAAAGAAGCTGAAGTTGTTGTCTTTTTGGGTTTTTTTTTTCATTCTCAGCTTTCACTTGGGAAAAGGAAGGGAAAGGTGGAAAAGGGGGAAATGGAGATAGAGCCTTTTGAGAAGGAGCATTGTGAGGGAGTTATTTTCAAGAGCACAGAAACTTAGGAGAGTGTAGTTGGAGTGAATGGAGAAGGAAGAAAAAAAGAAGATAAAGGGAAGCATTAAGGATAATATGCCAACAGTTTGGTTCTCTCTGAAGAAGTCTTTACACTGCAAATCTGAACCATCTGATGTTCATGACCCCAAAACAAGGAAGCACTTGAGCACAATCTTGACCAAGAGAGCAGGGAGGTCAGGGTGTTCTAGGTCCATAGCAAATCTCAAGGATGTAATCCATGGAAGCAAGAGGCATCTTGATAAGCCACCAAGTTGCAGTCCAAGATCCATAGGGAGCAGTGAGTTCCTCAACCCCATAACTCATGAGGTGATTTTAAGCAACTCAAGGTGTGAGCTGAAGATAACTGGGTATGGAGGGTTCCAAGAAGGGGTTGGCAGTGGTGGCAGCAATGCTGGTGGAGGTAGTGGTGGTTCAACTTTTGTGGGGACTTTGAGGCCAGGGACTCCTGGCCCTGGAGGCCACCCTACAATGCACTACTTTAATCCTTCTTTTAGGACCTCATCCACTCCTCCAAGGAAATCTCCTTTCCTCTTATCAGATAAAGAAGGGTCTGGTCCTCCTGGCCTTCAACCTAGCACTAGGTTGTCACTTGAGACAGATTCTAACGGCTCTTCAACTGTGACTTGCCACAAATGTGGAGAGCAATTCAACAAATGGGATGCCGCAGAAGCTCATCATCTGTCTAAGCATGCTGGTAACAATATTGTTTTCTTTTATTTTTCCTACCCAAATATTTATCTTAATCTTGTTTGGTTTCATGGTTGGCTTCTCTATCTTCATGTATATCATGTGCTTGTAACCTTCACTATCTCATTGGCTTTTTTTTATTTTTCTTCAACTTTTGTGTGACCCTCAAGTTGGTTATTCAAACATTCTTCTGACCACAAACTTTCTGGCCACATCTATATCTGATCGACATAGATTTTTATGTTGAGATGAGGAATATTAATATTATAAATCGACATACTTTTTCAGTTTGGGACAGCAAAACTGATTTCACTTTTTCCATTACCTTTCCAATTTATAACCATGCTTAGGATTCCCAAGCAGCTTTACTTTCAAAAATCAAAGTGTCCAAGAGAAAGTCTTTCTCTCTCGCTCCAACCCACATAATTCAAAATTGGTTGAAATGTTTAATGATCTCCAAGTTTGTTGCTTTTGTATGTTCTTTTTACACTTTTATGGTATCATATTCGTATATTTTAACAGCAATGAGTTTTGACTTGGCAGTGACTGAACTTGTGGAAGGAGATTCTTCAAGGAAAATAGTGGAGATCATATGCAGGACTAGCTGGCTAAAGTCTGAAAACCAATGTGGTAGAATTGAACGAGTTTTGAAGGTGCACAACATGCAAAAGACTCTTGCAAGATTTGAAGAGTACAGGGAGATGGTGAAGATCAAAGCCAGCAAACTCCAGAAGAAGCATCCAAGATGTCTGGCTGATGGAAATGAGCTTTTGAGGTTTTATGGCACTACTGTGGCATGCTCTCTTGGCCTTAATGGCTCTTCTAGTCTCTGCCTATCAGAAAAGTGCTGTGTCTGCAGAATCATCAGAAATGGCTTTTCAGCCAAGAAAGAGCTCAAGGGTGGCATTGGAGTCTTCACAACATCCACAAGTGGAAGGGCTTTTGAGTCCATAGAGATTCTTGGAGATGAACCATCACTGAGAAAAGCCCTCATAGTGTGCAGAGTAATTGCTGGCAGGGTTCATAGGCCACTAGAAAACATTCAGGAAATGGCAGCACAAACAGGTTTTGATTCTTTGGCTGGTAAAGTTGGTCTATATTCAAACATTGAGGAGCTTTATTTGCTCAATCCTAGAGCTCTTCTTCCTTGTTTTGTGGTGATTTGCAAACCTTGAACCAAAAGGACAAAACCAAAGTCAAAATGCCTTCCATGTTGTGTAGTTTTCTAGATCCCCTTATTTGGCCTTGTGGATGCACTTTGTAATCTTTTGAAGAATTTTGATTCTTTCCTCCAAGTCAATTCTGCTTCTTCATGTTCATTGTGTGAACCTCCCATTCATACATTTGTAATTTATTTTTTAAATGGTTATGGATATTTTTAAGTCTGCACTTGGCAACCTTGGGTTCAAGAATCAGAAATAAATACAAACCTTGTAAGATTATACTAAACCAGATTTAATAATTACCCCTCCAACATTTCTACAAGAATGCAGTTCCTTGCAGGTTCTATATGTCTGTTACATTAATTGGAAGTCTAAAGGACAGAGCCATTTGAATTGGTAAATAACCTAGAAAACCTACTAACCAGATTAAATATTTCATAGGCTAATTCAAAAGTGTGAGAATCCTAGTTGCATGTTCCATTTAATTAAGTGGTATTGACTTGGTTGGACAAAGAGGAATCATGCTTAGTTTATTTTAATGCAACCAAAATGTTAGATTCCCCAAAGTGCCCACTAAATGTGTTTTGTTTTGGATTATATTTCTAATAGTTTAAATAAATATATTAAAGATCACAAACTATGATTTTTTGTTTTTATCTTTTAATAAAATAACTAATTATTTATGTATAAAATAATAGTTTATTTATAAGATAATTAAGGCAAATACTTACATACTTCATTTAAAATCATTAATCATTAAATTGATCCAATCCAAACACACATTGTATGGGGGTGATGTGGTTGACCTCTTTAACCTTGTATGTGAACTAAACATGTTGTGTTCCTCAAACTGGGAAGCTCCAACCTTGTACATTAATGGCAAGTTGTTCAATTTTGTATTTAGTGCTCCCCAAATAAATGGCATGTGACCCTTCTTCCATGGTTTTGGTTCTAGTTGGGAGAGAGGTGATTCTAAAACTAAGGACAAACATAAAATTGGTATTTAAAAGTGAGATATTCAGAGTTGAGGTTTATGTTTTGTCTCTTCTTCACTTTGTGATTTGAAGGTTTTTTTTTGTTAATATTTAATGGCCATTTTTGTCCGTCATTTGCATCCTTCAAGTTTATTGCATCTTGATGTGAACAGTAACGGCTTAAGATAAGGTCTGGCTGGACCCATGTGTCATACCCTAAGGCCAGGTCTCTTTCTGAAGTCTCTTTTTACAGGAATATATAAAATTATGACAATTACATGTCAAATTTGGAAATTTGTTCTGAAATAATATTTTTTAAATAAAATTATCAACTAAACCAGGTCCATGTATTTTCTAAAGAATTAAGTTTTTGAAAAACGAAATATCTACTAGTTTTTCATTTTTTTTAAAAAATTAACAAAAGAATAATTTAATAAATGATTGACAAAATAAAATTAACAATAATAAATTCTATTTTAATTTTTTATTAGGTTTTAAATAATGAATTAAATTAAAAATAATTTTAATAATAAAATAAAATCATATATGAACTAAGTAATGAAAATTAAAAAAGTTATATTAAAATAATAATTCTAAAAAACATGAAAAAAAAAACAAGAGGATAAATATAATAACTTTTTACAGCTTTTCTTAACTATTGTTTGACATTGCATAACAAATAATCTCTCATAAAGCTTTAAGATGATGTATGTTTAACTACAATTTTAACTTTAACATGTTTATTTATTTAAAAAAAAGGTTTCTTAAACTTCATTTTAGTTTAAACTCTAATTTTTATATTAGTGCAAATAACGAGAAACATGCAATGCAAAATAAAAATAAGAAGAAAGAGAAATACACAAGGCATTTTTATACTAATTCATTTCACACAACAAATTACATTCAGTTCTCAATCAATAGATTGAGTTTACTAAGCAAACTAATGCTACGAAGTACACTACAATACAAGTGTTATTTCAGCTTGTAGTCACTCATGACTAAAACTCGTACTAGTATTGTTTCGAATTACAACCACTCTTGGCTAACTCCTTAAATTTTTTTTTTGGGATTGTACACACTTTTGGCTAACCTCTTTGAGTATTCTTTTAGAACTTAGTCACTACTAGCTAACCCATCAAGAGCATATTAGCTACTCTTAGCTAAGACAAATATTCCTTCAGATTGTAGTCACTCCTGACTAACCTTGTTTGAGTATTCTTTCATACTTAGTCATTTATCACTAAAATCAAGTATTTATTTTCGAAATATAGTCACTCTTGGCTAACCTATTAAGAGTATTCTTTGAACAACAACTTCTCTTTGACTAATAATCCAATATTATTTGTCAAAGAGTCACTCTTAGATAAGATAAAGAAATTACTTGAATAGTGATCAACAGATCACATAGTTGCTTATTAAAGAGATAATGTCTTCCAACATTTACACAATTTATGCATTCTCTTCTAGTTTTGTAAGTGAACACAAATAGTGTTATCTATGAAGCTTCTTAGAGTACAAAAGTTGAGCAACAAACTTGTTCTCGATCAACTACTTCAAGTAGGCACAGAAGGATATAGTTGTTGCAAATTATTTTCTAAATGTTTTTCATGTATTTGATGAGATTTGACATATGCACTCCGTGCAACTTTAAATGCTATTATCTTTTATGCACAAAATCCTGATAGATGGATGCACTGTTTCTTTTTTCTTTTGACTATGTATCCTTATTTAAATTTGTGTAAAGTGTTGAACTGTACAAAACAAATAATCTTTTCAAAGTTGACAACGTGTTCATCAGTAAATTGTTGAAGAAAATAACTTTACCTTTTTCTCTAAGACATCATTAATTTGACTTGAGTTTGAACAAATATCCTTAGCAAATGAAGATAATAGACATTTCTTACAACATAAAATAAACATACATATATTAATAAAATACGATATTATAAAATTGTGTGTTGTCTGAGAATGTTAATGCTATAATAGACATAAAATAAAATAACACAATGCTATATTGTCTAACAAATAAAAACACTTATGCCTTACATTTGTTGTTGAACAAATATTATCGTCTTACAAATAAATCAAGACCATATTTTTATTTAATTATTTTTATCACTTATAAAATCAATAAAATAATGAATGTAGACTTTTCTCTAACAATAATTTTAATAGCATGTAAAATAAAATTATTCAATATTTGAATATACATTATTAAGAGTAGTTTAAAAAAGATATGAAAATGTAAATAAAAATATATTATCAATTGAAAAATATTAAACAAATTTATATGATAAAAATAAAAATATATTTGAAAAATAAAGAAATGAATATTAATTTTAATCAATTAATATTATTTTGTATTTGGGATTATTTATATAAATTATAAACTAAATTAATGTTTAATTAATAATATAATGTATGAATTTGAATTTATCACGTTAATAATATATATATTAGGTTAATAAATTAATATTTAGGTAATACGAAAGTAGTATCATAAATATAAAATTTTTGTATTTGAAATTTAAATAAACTGTAAGTATTATAACAAATAGTTTCGATGAATACTATGAAGATTTACATTAGTAGAATGAATTTTAATTATCATAACATTATATTATAATATATATATATATATATATATATATATATATATATAGTATCGTAATAAAGTTTTTAATATATTAATAACCACTAATACAGAATAATATAAATTAATTTTAAATTATTATTCCTGAAACATATTTTTTATGTTTATCATATGAAATTATCTATATTGTTCTTATTTCTACAATTAGTAATATATTCTTATTTTTATTAACATGTATTTATATAATTTTTAAGCGACTATAAATAATGTTTTTAAATATTTAATAATTTAGTTTTATATTATTTAAACTTACTATTTCAATATATATATATATATATTTATTATTTTTTAATTTCTACTAATTAGTTTCATGTTAAATTGTTTTATTTTATTATTTAAATTACTTTAAATTGATTCACTATTTAATATCCAATACAAAATAAAAATAAATTTTTTTATTATCTATGTTTATTTTTATTAATTTATGCCTTTTGGTATTTAATAAAAAAAATATGAAGAACTTGTTCAGAATTTGATTTCAGCATGGGAAAATTAAATTCTGAACATGAAAAGTAAAATGGTTTATTTTAATAAATAGAGTAAACCTGAGTTTAGTTAGGTAATTTTTTTTTAGAAAAATGTTATTTAAGAAAAAAATAGTTAAATTTTATAATATATTTTTTTTAGAAATTTAGTAAGATTATTTTCTTCTTTTTATTTATTTTTACAATATCACAACTTTTTAGAAGAATTAAAGTATTCACAACCAAGTCATGTAAAAACAAATGTTGATATGGTAAATTTATTGGTGACTTGAAAAGGCCATGAGTCCTCTGAGCCTGTCCCTTAGTGGGGGTTGGTAGTGTCACTTAATTACAGTAACATCTGTACAGCTTTCATTTCTCATGGCACATGCACCTCATAAATGTCTACTAACCCTCATTATATTTCCCTGCTTTGGAATGGAGGTCATTCAATGACACTCCTCATATTTCAAATTTTGAAGTCTAGTAGGGTTTCATAAAATTGAATTTGCAAAATGACCCTAGCTTGGTGTTGTTGACTCATAATAGGGCTGCAGAAGCCATGATAAGCTTTTTTGGCTAATCATCTGAGCATAGGTTTATGAACCATTTTAAGGGTTTGAAGCAGACTTTGCCACTTGCTGTTAACTGGTATAAAAAAACAAGGATGCTGTTGAGTAATTCAAAAAGGAAAGACATTAATTGAAATTGTATAAAAATATAATACAAATTATAGAAAGTCATATGTTTGTGTATTTTAATAAAAAATATTTCACTTATAATTTCTTAGAAAACATTGGTTAGCGTGTACCTACAATATATATTAACACAGTGAAAGGCTAAGAGGTCAAAGTTACCAAATAGCTCAACCTCTCCAAAAGTGGGATACAATTTTGATATTACTAGACTTTGAACTTATTTAACCTTTCTTAACCCTTTGCCTATGGCTAGTTCTTAACTAACTTTTCTTCTTGTAAATGACTTTGGTCCCAATCTAGACCTAAAATATCTATTTGTGAAAGTACAATTAGGTCACACCAATTCAGCAGGTTTGCCTCAATTAGCATCTTGTCTTGCCTTCATTTACTCCACAAACTGAAAATAAGGAGTGACCACTATTGAAGTAGTTGATTCAGATTAAGACATAGCTTTAAGTTCTTGGTGTTTTTCAACTCATCACAATCTTGGTCTAATTAGTTGGCATATATATCATGGTTGAAATTTTGGTGTCTGGCCTCTAATTTCATTGATTAATTAATGATGGCTATGAAATGTTGTAGCCAGTATCATAAGAGAAAACAACATTTAAAATTCAAGGAAGTTGTTGGTTTGGAAGAGGGATACATCATCAATTTGTGTGACAAAATACAAAACCTCAACTTTTGAAATCATGTATTATGGTATGAAAAACTACAGACTAGACAGGAGGTAAATAACTGTAGTCTAAGGAACATGTTATTGTCTGATAAATTATATCTTCAAGGCCATGCTTGTAACTAAACCCCAAATCTTCTAGCTTCTTTGATGATATCTCAGAGACAACTTTGTCATAAAGCTTTTCAGTCTTCATGCAGATATTAGAACATGAATACAATTTGGAAAGAAGAACAGCCAAGTTAGACAATGTACAACTTTGGCTTCTGCATATGTATCTGCCTTCTGCTTTAGCATGCTCCATTAGGAACATGTGAGCCCTGCATATATCTTCAATGTGAACTAAAGCAATTGACCCCATTCTTGCATTTACAGCAGATAATAACCTGAAGTACTCAGTTTCACCTACATTTATGATCAATACAGTCAAGTGATAATAACTCCAAAATATTTCTTCTATGTAAATTTGATGTACAATCTGATATTTGCATTGTTTGTACTTCATGGTGCACATAGAAGCACAGAGGCACACATTCTCTGAAGAACTTGTCATAAAAGATACTTAATTTCACAAAATTGAATGAAAGTTATTGAAATAAATATTAATTTTAATACTTATAATTAGCATACTAAATGACGAGACATTTTTTCTCTAAGGTATAGTACTTTCCTAATAAAAATCACCTGTTAGAGGGGACAATAGAACTTTAACACTTGTTGGTACATTAGCAGTGAAGAATGGGCCTGCAACTGTGCTTGTGATTATTGACACAAGATCAATACCATTATCTTTTGCAAATTGAAATGCTGCATCTTCTGTGAGAAGCTTTGAAAGTGCATAAACCTGCCTCCACATAGAAAGCCCTTAAGAATGGGACCAATTTGGTGTAAATTTAAAGTGAACAACTATTGAAAACGTTTCTTATTACCCATCCACTTGCTTGTGTATTCAGCACATGGTCTGGTTGAATTTGGCAAGATTCATCCACCACAAGTTTCAAGTTTCCATTGCTATCTCTGGCAGTGATGGTACTAATGGAAGATGTGAAGACAACCCTTTTCACAGAATTGGATTTCAAACAAGACTTGAGAAGGTTTATGGTTCCTTTGATAGCAGGGCCAATTATGTTTTCTTGCACAAAAGACTCTGCCAGTTCAATACAAAATTTTTCTCAGTTACCATTTCAAAAGTTCAAAAGTGAAAAGTTCTTGTTCTATGTCAGGTCCATTAAAAGCACTAAACATTCATGGCATTACCATTGTTTTCTTTCTCACTACCATTGAATTCCATTGAGGCTGCAACATGGAACACACCAACACACCCTTTTACAGCCTCATCGAAGCTTCCTTCTTCATTCAAATCCGCTTGGAAGAATCTCAATTGGTCACCACCCTTCCACAGAGACAGAAGATGCAATAACTTTGCTTTTACATATACACAAGAAAGTGAAGAATTAATCATAATTAATACATAGAAAAAATTGTATTAGACAATATCAAATATATAATAAGAAATAATTCGATTTTGAGTTTCATTAGCCCATCAGATACTACAAAATTGTTGATCCTGGATGTCTGTTATTTTACTTTTTTGTGTTTTCCTCTAAAAGTAGATTTTTTTTTTTGCATTAAAAAACATAGATCTTTGATTAAAGGAATCATCTCTTTTTATGGTAGAAAAATGAAATATCTTATTAGTATAAATCACAATATGAATAAATATATCGAATAATGGGGTAAACCATTTCAATATTAGTATGAGATAATTATTTCCGTATGTAAATTATGTGACTCATTAGGTATGTAACTATTTATCTTATGCAGGGAGCCAAATCAAATTTCATGAATTAACTAATTTTAGATGTATTAAACTTCCTGAATTTTTACTCCTTTAAGACTGGTATTTACAAGATGGTGAGATTTTATGAACATTTTAGTTAACAATAGAATGAAACAGTGGTCGTGGAAAACTTAATAATGGGCTTCTAGACTAGAGTCCAACAATAAAGGGCTCAAAGTAGTTCAGCAAAGGGAAAATTCTTTCTGCACCTCCATAGATTTCTTTTGCACCGCCACAAACATAAAATTTTTCATTTATCCTTTTTGGATGATTTTATCCTTTTTGAATTATATAATTTGAAAGTATTTTTTTATTAAAATAAATTTTTGAAAAGAACTTCTGAATTGTACAAAATAATATTTTTTTTCTTTAAAAAAATTCTGAATTACACGATTTGAAAATTATTTTTGATTTTTAAATTACATAATTGAAAATTATTTTTTTATGTAAAGAAAAGGTTTTAAGATCATATAATTTAAAAGTCAATTTTTTCAATAAAAAAAATTTCCAAGTTTAACATTTTAGATTGTACAATATAAAAATCCTTTTGAATTGACTTTTTGAAATCTGGAAATAATTATCTCATTAATTATTGAAATAGTTTACCCATTATTCAACATTTTTTATTTCAATAATTAGTATGAAATTTCAACTTTTAAGAAATGACTTTTGAATTGATAATTCAAAGTTAAAAATTACTTTTAAATTGTACAGATCGTGTAACCTAAAAAATATTGAAATTACACTATCCAGAAGTTATTTTTAACTTTTGAATTAAAAATCCAAAAAAATAAAATTTTTATATTTAAGAAAGTGGAGAAGAAATATATGGAGGTGCAGGAAGAAATAGTCTCAGCAAAGAAACCAATAATGGGCTTCTAAGAGACCAATGTTCAATGGAACAAAATGAGTGACCAATAATGTGAAATGTAAAGAAAATAAATGTTTTACCTTCAAAATAATAACATTTTTTTAAATATTATGAAAAATAAAAAAATAAGGCAATGAAGTTATGCTAATTTATTATATTAATTATTTCATTTAAAATATTATTAAATTAGAGTATACTTATTCAAATGAAAATTTAATTATCTTCCCTTTATTTCCAAACAATTCTTACACAAACTTTTAGAAACAGATACACACTTAAATTTGAGTAGCTAATTGTTATTCTTTCTCCTATCTCTATATCTGACAATCTGAGAATTCAATTTAAAAAATAAAATTGTTGCATCCTAAATAATTTTCTGCAATTATCTTTGTGGGTCTTTATCCTCCCATAAGCACCTTATAAGATGGAAAATGAAAAATTCTGGAACTTTGACCATTTGAATATAGGAGAACTCACCTCATCTTCATCATTTTCTGTTTACATCACCTTTCAAATTCTAAAATGTTCGATTATTAGTTCTAATCATCATGGTCAGTTCTCATCCTTTTCTTCTTGGCTTCAGTTGATAAAATCTTTTACTATAATGCGTCAGTGACAGTAACTAGCATTAAATTTAACCCTTTACTATAAAAATGGAGAAAAATTGATCAAAAATAAAACTTGTGTTGAAAAATCGACTTCTGTCAAAATCGACCATATGTCATGAATCATGATTCTCTATCATGAACAATCCAATTCTTCTGCTGTATCAACTCTCACAATATCAATATCAAAGATTATGGAAAATACAAAAAGTAAGTTGTAATATTCCATGGAATATTGCCATCACATAACTTCTGTTTCAACCAATAATTTTCTCATAAGTTCTAGTTCTTTCTCTTGCACAGTTTAATTGGAACATCAGAAAAAAGAAGAAGATTATATTAGCCTATTAGAGAAGAATACTAACCAGGATCTCTAACAGTGGCATGAACTGTGCAACCCCTTTCAAGAAGAGCTTCCACTAACCATGAGCCAATATACCCTGTGGAACCTGTGACACAGTATGTGGCTCTAGGAACAACTTCTCCATTGTTTTTCACCATCTTCAGCACTTCCTCCATTCCCTTTTTTACTCTTCAAACCCTTGCAAACTAAACTAACCTGATGGAATCCTTTATATTGAGGTAAAGTGTTTGATCTTATATTGATTCCTAATCATTAGAATATTATATACTACGTAGTAGGCAAGCACCAAGCACACAAGTGGGCAAGTGCTATAAAATAAATAAGACAAAATCATGCTTTTTAGTATCATGTTTGAAAAAAACCCTTTTTCTATAACAAACTGAAGTTTTCTACTGTCTAAAATTATTTTTTGTGTATATTGATTTATAGAAACGGGTGATTTTTAATTTATATACTAATTATTTTTAGTTTATAACAAATTAGTTTATTTCTTGAGATGTTTTATCGAAAAATATTCCAGCATGTGTTTAAAATGAGAGAGCTGTTCATGTTAGTAGTTTAAAGAAAAAAAAAAGGGAAATATTAATTTTATCGCAAAAAACGGAAAAGATGGGTAAGTTTAACCTTTCCTTACATTATCAAACAACCTTTTTCACCATTAGATGCAAGTGGTGTTTTCCAAGTGTCAAATAGTCATGTGATGAGATATGTTTTTGGAGACCAAAATGAAGTGATATCAATATTTGTTTTTCTAATTATTATAACACTTTAATTTCTTCTTACTATTGTGAATATTTAGTCTTATTATTTAAAAGAAAATTAGTCTCTGTTAATATCGTCAATTAATTTCCAATTCTTTTCAATAAAGCGGTGCGTAATAACAATTTTTCTATTGTAAATCCTAAAAGTTTCATATAAGAATTTTGTAACTGCAATTCAACAATTTTTGTTTTTGCTTTCATAGACTAGTTTTATCCATCACATGTATAAATGTAATAGAAATTGCTAGGTTTCATAAAATAGGAAAAGAAAATTCAAGAACTCTCTAGCTGGATTTCTGAACCTTACAACTTTTCGGTAAAGGTTACTAGACTCATCCATGAAGATAGAGAAAAATAAATAAAATCTATTTATAAAATTCAATACGTTAAGGAATCAAATTTAAAAATTATAATGATATTATTATTACGGTAAAAAATTAATGAATAATGATATAACTAATTTTTTATTTTAAAATATGTTTTGGTATTGCGAGAAAGTTATTATTTTTATTTAAATTGTTCTAAAATTTTTGGATGTTTGTTAAGTTAAATTAATATTGTAGTTAGAATTAGTGGTAATATTATTATTTGTGTAAGTATTTTCAGTGGTAGTTGAAGTAAGTATATTGGTAGGTTTTTTTTTAATGCTAATTTTTTTTTATATGTTAGAGATTATGAAAGATATTTTTATTATTAAGTTTCCTAGGATTGTCGGATATAAAAATATTTACTGGATATAGACTTTTTAGTTTGAGTGTAACTTTGTTATATTATTGTTATTTTTTTTTTATCTTTTGGTTATTTTTTGGTTTCTTATAAGGAGACGGAGAAAAATTCTTGTAAGAAAATGAAGTTTAAAATATTTCACGTCTTTTATAAAGAGAATTATTGTGTTGACAAACTTGTAAATAATATTGTGTGATGTCATCTATTATTAGTCTAGATTTTTTTTATAATAGATCTCAACTTCTCATGTTTCATTTTTATATATATTTTTTTAAAAGTGTATTTTATATTTTTTGCACATCAATTTGGTGTGGTTTTCATAATTTTATATCTTACTTTTTTTTATAATATAATTCATACGATGACACCAAGGTGGTAAATTTTAGAATATTAACCTTTTTGAGATGATAAATTTTATAAAATAGTAATAATGTAATCCTTGAAAAATATATAAAACTCATATGCATAATTTAATCAGAATATATTAGTAGAGTTTATAAGGCAAAATACGACAATAGTAGAAGAGAACTCAAATTTAGAATGATATTCTTCTTCTCGAATGTCAAATTTTGATGATGATGTGAGCATTAATAATATTGGTGTCAAGTCCTGCATATCTTCATGTTTGGTTGAAAAGAAACTGCGTGCCAAAACTGAATTTCTAAATCTAGTGACAGGATAGAGACTTATAATTAATACTTTAGTATATGTTAGGTTTATAAACATATATTACAACTTTCAAATTGGTTTTGAAAAAAGGTAGAAAATGAATTGTATGAATTGAAAAAGTCTAATATGCATTATCTAGGTGGATGCGCATTACTTTAGTAATGTTGATCCATTAATTCATTCATAGAGGAATAATATTATACTTTTTTCAGGGTTTATACCCATTTCTTAGACCTGGCAACAGAAATAGAAGATGTTCAAATTCGTATTGTTTGGTACCATTTTATGTAAACATTTATCTTAATAATGAAATTTGATGTATTATGTTAATGGTAATAATGAAATAATAAATGGTAATAATAATAATGATAATGGAGATAGAAACCAACATAACTAACTAATAACTAACTAATAATATATTAATATCGGTAATAATTACAACGATGAAAATAAAAATGGTAGAATTAACAATGTGTTAGTTGGTTGGATGGGTGTTTTATTAAAATTGTTATTACTGACAGAACCATTATAAAATCAATCTATTAATAGAATCATATAAATTCGGGTTCTTATTGTTGTAATATATACATTCAGAAAATAATTTTTTTTCAATTTCAAGAACTTTTTTTTTTTTTTATTCTTTTGTTATTCTCATGACCATACTTTAATATTATTATCTTTCACCAATATTATCATCTTCATGTTTGCTTCTTGATAACGGTCTTCTTCTATAGTAAATCATTCATCTTCTCTACTGAAATTTTTCTCACTGTTGATGGAGAACAACGGTTGTGCTTGAAGACTTGTGGAACCCTGGTAAATGGTAAAGTGATTAAATGATGCAAGAAAGGGTACGCGTGATAAACAGAAAACGTCTATAAAAAGAGCTATGTGCCAAACATCAGTGCTTTATTTAAACGTTCACATTTTGGACCTCACAGTGATGGGCCTCACATTTCTTTATGGTATCAAAGCCGACTAAGGTCTACTTTGCTTCTGTGGCTATTTTTCTTAATTTTCTTTAAGTTTGGTTCTTTGATTTTCTTGGTTTCAAAAAAAGCATAGGTCCTATACAATTAGGAATTGATATGAATCAAAATTCAAGTAGTCCCTATTATTTGTTTCCTGGAAAAAGTTCAGGATTAGTTCTAGTTTCATTCTCTCTTAATGAAAACAATAATCACACATGGAGGAGAAACATGAGACTTGCATTGTTATTCAAAAATAAACTAAAATTTGTTGATAGTAGTATAATAAAACTCATTAATGGTAGTCCTTTGTTTGATGTATGGGAAAGATGTAATGCTATGGTGCTTTCTTGGATAACAAAAACTTTATATTTCTAAATTGCTAAAAGTATTATTTATATTGATGATGCCAAGATTATGTGGAAATATTTAAAAGAGAAGTTTTCTAAGGATGATTATTTTAAGAATTTCAGATTTATTGCAATAAATACATTCTATAAGGCAAGGTGAAAGAAATGTCACTCAATTCTTTATAGACCTAAAAATCCTATGGGAAGAATTGAAGTCTTTAAGGCCTATAACAAGCTGCATTTGTGAAGTACCGTGCAGGTGTACTCTTTCAAAAATTTATCTACAACACAAAAAATAAAAGTATGTGATATGTTTTTTAAAGGGTGTTACTGAGTTTTACATCACAATAAAAACTCAGATTCTCATGATGGAACCTTTCCCAATATAAACAAAGTTTTCTCTCTTGTCATTCAACAAGAGAGACAACTTACATATACTAATATTCCTACAAAAAACTAAGATTTTTGTTTAATTTTGTTGATAAGAAACCACATACACGGAGACAACAAGATCAAAGTTATTTGAAGCAATACAGAATCAAGGAAGAGGTAGAGGAAAGTTCAACAATCAAGAAAAAAAGTGTTCCTATTGTCACAAAATAAATCATACAATTGATGACTGTTATTCTAAGCATGGATATCCTCTATGGTACAAACAGAGGATTTAACAGTTTTCAACAAACATTGACAAGAATTGCAATCAGATCATAAAAGAAGAAAATACACAGAATTTTGGAAACAAAGAAAAGGATATCGAAAAGCATCCCTTCCCTAAAGATCAAATACAGAAGCTATTACAGTTACTTGACAAATCTTCAAGTCACAACATCAATCAAATACAAGGGTATAATTGTGAGAGCTTTACATCAAAAACAAAAATAAAAGGTACAAATTCATGGAATCTTGACACTGGTGCTACTGACCATGTCACCTACAGTAAAAGGCACTTTTTTACCTTTTATAAAATTAAACTAGTTAATATTAGGCTTCCAAATGGCTCATCTATCACAACTTATTATACTAGAATAATTCAATTTTCAAATGAAATTGTTATTTTTAATGTACTGTATATTCCTTAATTTTCATTTAATATGATATAAGTGTTTAACCATGACTTATAAGTGTTTAACTGTGTTCAACTTCCTGACCACCCGCCACATCACAGTATAACCAGCAATTATGTAGTTACCTCATCTCCATACTTCAACCCCTTACATGTTTTGCACTATGTCATTCAATACAAGTGTGCCTTGCTTCACCAAGGACCACTTACAAATGACATCGATCAAGGGATATGTGTACTGCGTCATGACATCCCTTGCACATAGTAAGTGTTTAACCTTCATCATGTAAGTGTTTAACTAAGTTTAATTGTCTCACCACATACCAAATCCACCATTTATGTGCCCCTGACCTACATAGTTGACTCCCTTACATGATTATATATAAGTTTTTAATTGTATTCAAAGTGTTTAACCATGACTATATAAGTGTTTAACTTGTTCAACTTTCTGACCACACACCAAATCCACCATTTATGTTGCCCTTGACCTCCATAGTTGAATCTCTTACATGACTATATAAATGTTTAACTATGTTCAAAGTGTTTAACCATGACTGTATAAGTGTTTAACTATGTTCAACTTCCTGACCACCCATCCCCCCACAACACAACACAACCAACAATTATGTGGTCACCTGACCAACGCCTTACATGTTTTATACTATGCCATTCAATACAAGTGTATCTTGCTTCACCAAGGACCACCTACAAATGACACCACCAACACTACACATTAAAAGTGTTTATGCTAGTATATGTATATGTATATGTATATGTATATGTATATGTATATATATATATATATATATATATATCATTTTTATTAATAAAATATAATTAATGAAAATATAAATACATTTTTAAATATTAAAAATATATATTAAATTTATATTTAATCAATGTATTTAGAAATTAACTATTAAGTATTGATTTATACTCAAAAATATTTAAAAATACTATTACAACAATTTAATTACTTTTACTACTATTATCATCATCATTTTATATATATATATATAACACGTCTTCTTTTAAAGTACTAATATTTATAAAAATACATAATTAATGCAAATATAAATATACCAAAAACATGTGTTATGCTCTTAAGTAGAAAAACTCCTTTATGTCCTTCGGTAGTAAAAATTCTGTTTTGTCTTTGTCTACATATATAATAATGGCCACATGAGCAGTTGACAAAAAGTTGACAATCATGTATGGCATTTTCCCAAATAAAAATTATTAGTTAAATTTTGATAGTGGGTATGTAGATGACATTAACAGATGAGTTTAATAATTATGCTTGCACAATTAATTGCGTATGCCTTTTAAAATAACTTATAAAAATTAATAAACTTATTATAATTTGTGTAAAAGTTATCTTTCTCTTCACTTTTGCATTAGTGAAAGCACTACTTTACAAATTTTTGTGTATCATTTCTGCAAGACAATGCAAAGAAAACCAAAAATAGATGGAAAATTTACACAACAGTATACAACCAAATCAACAACCATGTACATGCAAATCCAAAATCAAAAGGTGAAGTGTAACTAAAAAATGAGGTTAAGATAAAACAACATTCTCCTCATCATACACCTCTGTTGCATTATCCTTAGATTCTTCTCTCCTGTGGTCAGTGACTGAAATCATGGTCTCTAGCTGATAAGGATCAATGAACACTTCATCTGTGGCTGACAAGGAATTTTTGTGATGACTCCCATGGTGCTTTGATTTAAGGATTCTTGTTAGCACTTGCACAATATCCCTCATAGAAGGACGTTTATTTGGGGCACGGTTGATGCATTTGTAGGCTAGTGCTGCAACTTCATTGAGTTCCTTCATATCAAAGTTTCCTTGAAGGCGAGAATCCACAATCTCCTCCCACCCAACTTTTCCCTCCATGTTCATTGCTGCCTAATCATCCATCAATGACATTGGTTAGCCTAGAAAATGAATATGCATGATGTGTTAAGTGAACAAAGGTAACAAGTTAACTATTTTTGACTTTGACATGTTTTCTTTCTTCACCATGACAGTTTCATTCAACCAAGATTTGACATTTTCATCAGATAATCAAGTAGCTATTCTTTAGTTGAAGTTCATCTTATATGCTGATGTTTTGTTTAAAGCATGTCTTATTAGGTATATTATTGAAGTAAAATTTCAATACAAGAGTAAAACAACATTAAAAGTATCTAAAGAACTGTATTTGTATTGCCTTGTCAAGAAGAAATTGTTAGATAGTTTAGTATGGAGTTCATGATCTCAATCATTCATCCTATCTTATGTAACCTGAATTCAAGATTTTTAATTTACAAAAAAAATTAATAACATTTTTTAAGATAAAACTAATAATAGTTAATTGCATGTGATTAAGAGGGACCATGATGATTCCTAACCACCTAATAGTTTCTTCTTAACAAAATCTAATTATTGAATTAGAAGGTGAAAATATTCACTATAAAAAAATAAAAAATCATATATAAATTAAACACATTAATATCTTCAAACAGTATGTTAATGTAACCCTAACAACCTAATTTTGAATGTTTTCCAATATTACTGTTTACATAGATATTAGGACTTAAGCTCAAAAAGAGAACCCAGTTAAAAAAGACTAATTCATTAGATGAGAGACTCTAACTTTAAGTACTCATTCTACTAGTCCTAACAAAACACCTATGATTGTAACCACTAACAATTATTCTCAGTGTGGTTTGGAGGGAGAGAAAGAGGTCTTACAAGCTCAACATATTCCATAAGACCCTGTTGAGGGTTTCTGCCAGCTATAATTTCAAAGAGCAACACTCCAAAACTGTATACATCACTTTTCTTGGTGAATGTTCCTGAAGATATATATTCAGGGTCAAGATAGCCAAAGGTACCCCGAATAGCTGCATGTTTATCCACCATCTCTTCTCTTGAAAGTCCAAAATCAGCAACCTGCTTCATTCAACATTCACAACTATACATACATTAAGAACCATCCTGACTTCTAACAGCAACAAATTACCATGACAAGTTGCAATACTATTGTATAGTGTGTGTGTGTTTCTTGCAATTTGCAAGCTAATTTTTTGTGATAAAGTTGGTGGATGAGTAACAAGGACATACCCTTGCTCGCATGGATTGATCCAACAGAATATTGGAAGATTTGATGTCTCGATGGATCACAGGGGGAACTGCCTGAAGTGACAATACTAACAATTATAGGCTTATAGCAATATGTAAGTTATAGTTTGATTGGTTCAGATCACATGGAAAAACTTACCCCATCATGAAGATACTCCAAGCCTCTTGCCACATCTAAAGCTATGTGAACCCTCAAACCCCAGCACAATGCTTCATTCACATCACCTGAATATAGAGACAAGAAAAGCATATTGTTCAATCTATTATTGCACTTTCAATACACCAAATAATCTATTGGAAGGCAGACAATAATTCACTATGATTCCCTGAGCACATTCAGGGACCAAAGTTTGTATAGAAGAACAGTCTACACATGTCATACAAAAGGAGAGATAGATGACTTACTACCATACAAGTGGGATGCTAAGCTACCATTACTCATGTATGCATATACAAGCATGTGTTGCCCCTTTTCTGCACAATATCCCACCAAATTCACCAGATTTCTGTGGTGTAACCTTCCCAACAACATGACCTGAGAAAAAGTAGAACATTAAAGGTTGCAATTGGAAACTACCCTGGAGTAAAAAGAAAGGCAGTGCAGACAATGAATGAATATGATAAGGACAGTAAAACTGCTATATCATCAATTATTCCAAGAGTCATTAACTTCAGCCAAAAGGAAACATGCCTATTTCGTCACTAACTGATTATCTGAAGTAGCACCGACAGAAACAACATAATTCTCTCCAAAATTATAATATTTTTATACATGAATATTAATTCACATTAGTCCTATATTTTTCTTGAGCAGTCTGAATTCATGAATTTTCTCTAGTTACCAAATATCTAAGACAATTGGCCCTGAAGTTTATCCCTTGAAACACAGCATAATTCCATCAGTGGTGTGGCCAAATAATGGAAAATGACATTGACAACCTACTTCTGTGTGAAATTCTTTCTCCCCTTGCTTAGAATTAGTGGCAAGAACTTTAACTGCAACAGTCTCACCAGTAGACATCTGAGCTTTATAAACAGGACCAAATGCACCTTGTCCTATGACTGTTGTAAAATTATGTGTTGCTTTCTGCAAATCCCTGAAGCATAAATAAAACATTCAATAGAAAGAATGACAAACGCAGTCAAGCATTTTGAATTTCACTTGTTTACAATTTGTAGTCACTAAAAATTAAACATTTCCAAACAAAATAGTTACGTTTTGGCTTATCTCAAAAAAGACAGATATGATAAGTTAAGACTTACGTTTGCATATGCATTTATACAGCAGATTCATTTGAAGCATGAGTCTAATTGGTCATTCCTAAATCCCAATCAAGCATTTTAGCAAGTACAATGCTTAGTGGTATTAAAACTATCCAAAAGGCATCTTTTACTTTGTTTAATGTTCAACTGTTTCAATGATGCAAGAAACATGCAATGCAAGTTTAACGGACTATTTCATATTCCATTCTGAGAAATAAAGAGAAAATTATTGTTCTTAGACTCAAGCAGACTAAAACAGGCTCATCCCAAAATAAAAAGAAAGGCAAATGAAGGCAACTTCATAAAAGAAACAAACTCTTACTTGTATGCATATTCAGGTAGGCCAGATGCTGAGACCATATTAGTACTCTTCTTAAACCCCTCAAGCCAGAAGGGTAAGCCATACCTTCCTGACTTTATGGGTGATTCTGGACCTAATGTTGAGTCTGATAGAATGGTGCAAGAATCAGCACCATGTGTGCGGATTGGAATGGTAGCAGCCCTTCTAGAACTGCTATTGCCTATCTGTGAACGCTTCCGATGATATCTATGGCAAAAGAATGCAAAAATTGCCAAAACTAGTCCAATAACCACCCCTATGGAAACCCCGATAATCAGCCCTATTGACTCCTCTCTCATCTCCTCTTCACTTCTTTGCTATTATTCCCTGTTGATCATGCAATCCATTGATAGACCTGCCAAAAGATACATCAACCACACAAAATAATGGTTAATATTAAAACCATGAGATCCGTAATAGCTAATCTTGAAACTTGATTCATTAGGCTAATACTTGGGATTTCAGTGCCGTCAATAAATTCTGTTCAATACATTGTTAAAAACCACAACACTGATTCAAAACTTAACAGCTACAGCTTGGCATAACTGTGTTGAATAACAAGGCAAATTGTAAAAAAGAATAAATGAATAAATTAAGATAACAGTCCGAAAGGTCATTTAGTCAAAATCACAATTATACAGAAATCAAGGAATGGCATCGAAGACCAAAAAAGGAGAAGCAGCATAAGGGAAAAAAAAAAAAAATACACAACGCAAATGAATTTGAATTCAATTTTTACCCAGGGGAAATATGCACATTTTGCTTTCTTTGAATTCTTTGTACAAGGAAAACTTACTGTGCCAATAAAAAACACAAGAAAAAGTTGAGATTAATGGAAAACACTCAACCCTTTGATCAAAACACCGGCTTTAAACAAAATTCTTTTCTGGTTTTCCATAATAACAGGACAAAAAAACTTAATGTGAGCATCTCACATTGGAGAGATTCAAACCGTGATTCGCCATGTTACAAAAAATTAACCTTTTTTCTAGACCCAAATCCAGCCTTAAATCAAATAAAGATAACTATTTCCCTCCCCAGAAAATTCTTGACAACGAAACAAACACATACAAACGAGAAAGAGAGAGAGGGAGAACAAACGCATTAAGCAATGAAGCATCAGAGCAAGGAATAATACTAACACAAAAGCATTGCCCGACAGATAAAAAACACCCACAGCAATAACGTCAGGCCAAAAAAAAAAAAACAGACATGTTCTAGAAAACGCGTACCACGTTGGACCATAAACTCACCGGTTCATACAAGGTAAAAAAACAACAGAGGTAACCCTGAGACAGTCACATGCCACAGAACTCCAAAAACAACAGTGTGGCAGTGAGAGGCTAAAAAAAGTGAAGCAAATGTGAGTGAGAATCCAAGAAAGAAGCTGAGAGAGAAGAATCGAAGAATCTGATGAAGGTGGAGAGGGAGCTGTTGTTACAACAACAAAAGCATAAAGTGCACACACACTTGCGAGGGATGTTTGAACTTTGAACAAGGTGGACAAGTGGGACCCTCAGTTGGTTGTAGATTCAAACTTGATCATATGCTGAAGGACCACTTCTCTTCATTCATTACTTTTTCTTCTTCTGCACAGCAATGATTGGCTCCACTCTGTGAACAGACCACCCCAAAACAACATCATAATATCAAGTTTGATTCTTGCTTTCTTGTTTTGGATATGATATATGAAGTTCTGACTTCTGTTTCTTCATACTCATGCCACCTTGATGAGGTAAACTCGTGCCTGTTGGAAATTTTTCTGTGACCAATGCTGTCATTTTCAAAACATTTTTCTTTAAAGGTGTTAAAGAGTTTAATTAATGATTATCATTGTTATAAAATTGAAAAAAAATTAATATGCATGAGTTTATCATTAAAACATAGTTTACTGCGAAATGAGAGTTAGAGAAATCTAACAGGACAAAAAAACTTATTTTTTTTCTAAATTAAAACGTGTTTCGTGTTTTGTAGAAATGACATGTGTTTTTCACTAATTGTTTGAATATTTGAGATAATCAGTTAAATTAAAACAATAAGTATTTGTGTGCATGAATGATTAAGATTATTGGGTATGGCAATTAAAGGTTCTGGAAAATGAGAATAGAAGTTATCAAGCAACTCCAACTGTCAACCTAACACACCTAAATTACCAAATGTGATATGAAATAAAGAGAAGTGATGAATCCAAGTAAGAATTTAATTCGAGGATGAAAACAAACTGAAGCCCACTTCTGACCTTCAAGAATATGACTTTGGTCAATTCTTTAGACATTGATTAGTTAACTACTATTTCAGGTCCATGCCTTGATTAATCAAAAATAAATTAGATTTCTCTTTTATCTCCTATTATATTGTCTTCCTTGTGTGTGTGGTTTACCTATCTTTCTAGGGTTTATTTTAAGTTTTTAACATATTGTAATTTGTATAGATCAGTATTATTTTTATCATAATCATAATCATTTACAAAATAAACTTATAGCATTTCACTGTGATAATCACCCATTAGGGTTTAAGAGATTGGAATCTAAGAAAAAAAAAACCAATGTAATAATTGTTAACAAAAAAAGTTGTGATTTTTCCCAATTTTGGAACTTGGGTTGGCCATTCCACTACATTGAAAGGGCATTTCAATCAAACCCTCTCTATATATTAACATTGACAAAGATTTTGTTAATAGTTCTTGGTGGTGTGCACGTCTTTATGCACATTATTCATGCAGTTTTGTTCTTCAAATTTTCAATGTATATAGAATATTTAAATGGTATGGATCATGGTATCAAGGTGCTTTTCACGAAGACAAAAGTAAAAAAATAAGATTTTTTTTATGATAAGTAGATGCTTGGATTAAATAAATACCGTGTTCTCAATGAAATTTTGATAATACAAAATAAATTATTTTTAACAAAAAACAAATGAATTTTTATTCTGTAAACTCTAATAATCTAGAAAAAAAATTAATTATTAAAGTGATTCTAAAAATAGAAGAAAACCAAACTAGTAACTAAATTGACTCTATTAAAAAACATTTTCATTACTATTTTTATGAAATTAGTTTAATTTTTAAAATGCGTCATAACATAAACTTCACACGTCGTATATAAAATAACGAAAATTGAACATGAAAAAAAAAATAAAGAACTAGATTTTCTTAAAAGATCATCATAAAATGGAACTTGTAGAAAAGAACTAGGTTCTCCCGTTGTTTACAAAAGTTTAATAAAAGAATTTTTAAATGTAAAATAATAACAAATAAGAATTAATAAGAAACATGAACGTAAAGCCTAAATGTAAAGCAAGTAAAAAAATTCAAGAATTAAAACAAGTATAGATATATACAAGCAGTGCTGTTCTTTAAGAAGTTTAAAAATATCAAAAAATATATATCCTAGAGTGGAAAGTGTATATTGCAAATTGCTTGCTACAAGTATCATACCAATATAGTCTCACTTTAGGTTCATAAAGTAAAATTTTTAAATACTTTTTATTTATTATTCGGTGTTTTTTTTTTTTTCTATAGTTCTAAATAAATGTTAAGAGAACATTTTTAAAAAGAACACAGTTCCGGATATTCTTAAGTAAAAAACGTTGGTAATTAAAAAAAAATTCTTATGATTTTAATTAAATTACTTAACATAAGTTTGAGTTAAGATAGAAGGTTTATTAAAATTATTATAAAAAAACTTTGACATTATTAAGAGAAGAAAATGTCAGGTCCATGTTTAATAATTGAACATAATTAGTCACATGTTGTGACTGCAACAAGCTTAATAAATTGTGCACATGTGGTGGGAAAGGAGTAGAAGGAGAATTTGAATGCTTGATTATTTAAAGTATTCTAAATAATTTATTTCACTAGCTTATAAATTAGTTAAAAATATAAAAATGTTCTATTATGTAATTTATTTTAGGAATTTCTAGTTTAAAAATTTACAAGTTGTTTTAAGTAGCAATTTTTACTTTGTTTTTAATATCAAGTTTATTAAATTTTTTTATTATTATTTCTTTATATTTTAATATACTTTTTTATTATACTTTATTTCTTTTTATTTATTATTATTTATTTTAATTTTATAAAGATAATTATTACTATACCAATTTTAGTATTTGTTGGGTTGTTTTTCAATTCTGTACGTAGTTCAAATTAAAAAAAAACATTTAATACTATAAATTGAAGTAACTAATATTTTATTAGTGATGTTTTATCAAAATTATACAATGAAAAATATAAAAAAATAAATAAATTGAAAATTATTTATATTAAAAAATAGAAACATTTAAAATTTTCAAATAATTGATTATTATTTATTACATTTGTGACGCCCCTGCACCTCCAGAAGCATATTTTCTTTTTTCTCTCTCCTCCATGCCTCCCTTTTCCATTCTCAAAATCTCTCTCCCTTCTCTCTAACTTTTCTTCCTCCATACGTCATCTATTTTAGAATCTGATCATATCCTGCAGTACCTGAGGAGTTAAGGATCATTTCTAACCGATCAGAATTTCAAACAGAGTAAGTCCATATTTGCTTTAAAGATCCCTTAATCTCTGTTTTTTCTTAGGTTTTTGTCATTAATCTTAGTAGGGACAGTTGAGAAAAGTATTTCTCTCAACTTAATTAAGATTATACTGAAATTTGGTTTTGTTCTGATGACTTGTTCTAGATCCCTAAAGATTGGGTTAGTGCCACTAGCTAGTTTGGAGGAATTGTTTTGGGAAATTGTCACCAGATAAGGGAAGCTAGTAACTTATTTTTATACTATTTAGTTACTTTTAAATAGAACTCAAAGATAAAAACTTGAATATGTGATTATCAGTGCTCAAGTCTTTCTTGCAGGTCTGACTGGTCCTTGAG